>Ga0187878_1002990_pt1 | contig 14404 bp, 12 predicted proteins | sample June2016WEW_17_1_FD_132979 | JGI IMG/M metagenome (GOLD analysis project Ga0187878, IMG submission 132979) | Peatland microbial communities from SPRUCE experiment site at the Marcell Experimental Forest, Minnesota, USA - June2016WEW_17_150 | ecosystem: Environmental > Terrestrial > Soil >...
GCTTCCCGGCCCAAGCGGATTCGCCGATTGGCCGCGTCCATTTGTGTTGCGCGCCGCGCACCTGGATGGGCGCACCCTCATGCCGGGCACGGTCTTCGACTTTGACCTTCACGTGTTCGATTTGCAGGAACCCGCCCTGGTCTGGCTAGTCTTGACCTTCATTGAGATGGGGAAGAGAGGTTTGGGGCCGGGGCGAGGTCGCGCACGTGCTGAGAGAGTGATTGGATTGGATGCAAATGGGGCACGCGCCTCTTCGATTTACGATGGGAAGAATCCTTCCTTCCCGGTGGTTCCCCAGCCAATCGTCGTGAGACTCGATCCTTTTCCCAGGCCGGTGTCGCGCGTTCGCGTGGGGTTTGCAACCCCGACAGAGCTTAAGTCGGAGGAACGCCTGGTTGTTGAGCCCCGGTTTGCTGTGCTGTTCGCCCGTATCCGAGACCGGATCAGCACGTTGCGGCAACTTTACGGGGGAGGGCCGCTCGAGATTGACTTCCGCGGCATGGCCGAGCGAGCAGCTCTTGTGGAGTTGTCCAGCTGCAAACTCGAATACAAGTCAACCCAACGAAGGAGCAGCAAAACTGGCCAGGTGAGCCCACTCGGTGGTTTCGTTGGAGAAGTCGAATATACAGGCGACTTGGCTGAGTTCGTGCCGTATCTTGCGGCCGCTTATTGGACCGGCGTCGGCAGGCAGACCGTATGGGGCAAGGGTGCGGTACAGCTGTTGGAAATCGCGTGATCAATCCCAATCCATAGGAGGCTAAAGCGATCTTCGTGGCGAATATCATCCGGTCTGAACGGAGGAGGAAAAGCGCAACTCCGCGAGAGCTCCGATCGCCCTTCCCACGTCGCCACGGCACCTTCTCGCAATGACATTGAGATGTTTTTCAAACACCTTAAGCTCGGACTTCGTTAGCTTGGACATAAGGATTCGGCGCATTTCCGGCGGCGTTGGCTGCTTGACCGCAACCAGAAGGGAGGATAGCGGGAATCGCAGCACTCTGCTCAGGACTTGGACCTGCGAAGCGATTATGCCGGCACACGCGACCCTGACCCCGGATTCGGCAGATGATTTCAAGATAACCGCCACCTCGCTCTGTGTAAAGGGAAGAGAAGCCAACACGTGAAAATCGTCAACGAGCAGGACCTGCAGCTTCCGGTATTCCTGGCGGACGCTGGAGAGTCGATCATGGCGGATGCCTTCCACTAGCTTGTGGGCCAGATCGATTGCGGCAGTGCGAAATAGCCGAGCCTCGGGATGCCGCTTCAGCACCGCATGAGCAATAGAGTGCAATAGGTGCGTCTTGCCGACGCCAGTCGAACCCGACAGGAATAGCATTCCATGGGTCATTAGTCCAGGTTTGGCCAGAGCTTTACAGGCATCAAGCGCTTCGCCACACCCTGGCCCGCGCACAAATCTATCAAATGTAAAATCCGGCCTGAGTTGCATATGCGTACCCTCGATCTGCCTCATTTAGTTCTGCCAAGGCCATACCCGCTGGCTCCCCACATGCTCGTGCCAAAACACGATGTCGTGCATAGAATTCCGGCCTTCTGAGACATGAGCCTCTCCTCAGCAGGCCTCAGACGAATTCATTGGTACTCAACGTCAACAAAGTCGTAGACGTCCAAGGTCGCATGCCAATCGTGAGTATCCTCGCGTCGATGCCGGCAGAGAGATGCAGTGCTTGCGATCACCGGCATCGTTGATCAAACGCTCAAACGCGCTTTCAATCGGATCTGCCCTTTTTTTGTGCGGCACTCACATTCTGTTGACCAAGTCGTAGCTGGTAACAAAACCCATCATTCATCACCTTTGCAAGAGGCACATCACCAGAGGCCTGTATGGCCGCCTCGAGCGCGGCGCCTTCCTCAGAGCTCAGCCCTGCCAGCGAAATGACGCCCCGGCCTTTTTTCCACCCGCGGGTTCGAGTGAGCAGGATTTGGTAAGCCGCGGCAGCATCGTGAGCGTAAACGTAAACCCGCCTTTCCTTCACGCGACAGGAGCCAACGTGGCCTCCGGGGACAATCGCACAAAACCATTTTTGGGATAAGATTAGCATATTCTTTATCGAGCCTGATGCTCTTGCTGAATCATCGCTACCGCGCTGGACGCTCCTAATCTCAATGCTCGCCTGAGTGGCGCGCTTACGGTCATCTCGGTTACGGTCATCTTCCTAACCTGATAGGCAGTGAGCTTACCCGCCGATGCCGCGTATGGAGCTTGGGCGGGCTGAAGCGCGCGAAGCCCCGAACCGCGACTATGCAGCCCTCCTCATTGCGGACCGCGCCTGCGCCGGTATCCGGCGCGACAACATCCTCCCGAGTAGGAACGGCTTGGGCCACCAGAGTGGAGACAACGTAGACAGCGCCTGGAAGAGGAACGGGCAGACCGGTAACTTCGCGGGGCTCATGCAGGGCCAGCGGGTAACCGTCGAGGCAGCCGAGCAGCTGCGTCACCATCGCCACACGGGCTATTCCGCTTGATGGAATGACTTGTATGCTGCCGTCCTTACTCACAAGCGTCAGCGGGTGGGGCGTAAGATTTACTATCGTCATGAAATGCCTCTATTTCGCGAATGACCTGCGGCCCGTCCGCCTGAAAGGCGCGACAGCATAGCACGGATTATGAGTGCAATTATCGTCGGCAAGAGCGCGATTGAAACCCCGGGAGGCATGGAATCAAATAGAACCGCTATGAACGGTTTAAGCAAAAGTGAAACGATGAGGCCGCCGAGCGCGGCGGCGGCTGTTCTGCGGCTTATCCGACGCACAATCAGTGCCAGGCCGATTACTGCTATAACCACAATCAACGCTTTGTCGGGTATTAGGAGCCAAGAAGCGTTCATCCCTTCTCCTCCTGCCAAGCACACTCCCGGGCAAACGTCGTGCGGACCGCCCTCGATTGTTTATTGCAGCGGGAGATTCTAGCGAGTTCCATGGATGCGGCTGCAACTTTTTCGAAGGCCGCGCGAATCTGCATCACGAGGCCGGCATCGGAGTGTTCTGGAAGCCTACTTGTGAAAGCGATTCCGGAACGATAACAACGCTCTTCAGTGACTGGAAGTGTACCCCTCACGACGCCTTTTGCGCGGAACTCCGACCGATGGTGCAAGGGTATGGATATCGGGTCGCTGTACACCGGCACGCCCTCCGCTACCAAGGCGTCAAGAAACAGGTCGCGGTCTATGCCATGGTGCACCTCGTCTCGCGCCCATGTCGGGCAATAACGATACCAGGCGTGATCACAACCGCGGACACAAAGCGGGGGATGAATGCCTGGCAGATCACGCAAGGCCAGGGAGAGCTCATCGTAGAAATGCAGCCGACGCAATCGCCTTTTTTCGCAGTTCTCAATCTCGCTGCAGGCGATTACAGCAGCGAGCGGATGAATGCGAAAGTTGTGTCCTGCTTCGGTTTTGCGGCAGCTACGCATTTCTGGTATTTCGAATCGCTGTCTTATCGGGTGCTGTGTAACAGCGACTGTGCGCTCGAAGACGGCGGCCCTATTGGTCAGCAACAATCCCCCTTCGCCGGCGGTTACCGGTTTTCCACGCCCGAAGCTGACGCATCCGGCATGTCCCCAACTACCTGCGGCCTTGCCGTCGAGACGGGCGCCAAAAGCCTGGGCGCAGTCTTCGATAACCGCTACTCCTCGCGAACGGGCAATGCCACAAATTGTTGGCATCTCGGCCATTTGCCCGAACAGGTGAACAACGACTACAGCGCGTGTTCGGCCGGTGATGCGACGCGAGAAATCAGCCGGATCCAGCGTGTAGCTTAAGGGATCGACATCGGCAAATACCGGTCGAGCCCCAAGATGTTGAATTGCCGCGGCGGATTGCCCCCAGGTATAAGCTGGAACAATGACTTCATCCCCAGAACCTACATCGCAGGCCAGCAGTGCGGCAAATAATGCGGCTGAGCCGCTGGAGAGCGCCAGGGCATATCTGACGCCTGTCATGTGACGGCAGGCCGACTCGAGTCGCGACACAGGTCCCCCACCCGAGATCGAGGAAAGAAAGTCCCAGTTATTGCGTGCCGCCTCGACGGCTTCGTGCAGCCGAGAAACTGTTGTATCCGAAAGCAAGGGCAACGCCGGAAGTGTGACGCGCACCGCACGTTGACCACCCATCAGGGCAAGTCGTTCCATAGTGATTCAGAAGCGCCGACTGTGCTGTTCAACCTGCAAAGCCACCGCCAGCTCACTCATCCTCCGATTTAGTTTCTCGTAGTCCAATTCGCCAGATTGCATGTCAACCATGCCCTCCAGGTAGTGCTGAATCTCGGCGTTAGTCCGCAACCCCTTCCGGCTCCTCCACGGAAGAACGGAGGAAAAGCTGGCCATGCGCAGGGCGTTCAAAGCAATGAACTCATGCTGCATCGGGTTGTAATTAGGTTTGAAATCCCGAGCAGCCTCCTCCAGGTGCGCATGGTCGATCGGCGAACCGGACTGGCCCATATCGACGTCCATGAGAACGCCGGCGCGGGCAACCACTTCCTGAAGAGACCTCACGGTAGGATTCTGCAGGGTTGGCAACTGCGCGATAACGCCACAGCGCGCCTCCGAAGAGATCGTGCGACCGACCTGCGCAGCCAGAACCGGCAGCAAAGCATTGACTTCCGACGGTGTCGGGTGGAGGAAAGGTATGACCAGCTGGAAGCGATCCAATAAAGCCGAATCCAGCACGTCAGGGCGGTTGCTTGTCCCCACCCACAGGATCCGCCCGCGGTGCTTCATGCTTCCCATAAACTCCCAGATGCGCCCCATCATGCGTTCGCTGGTGCCCGCGTCCATGCTCTGGCCGGTATTGCGTTTGCCGAGCATCTGATCGATTTCGTCCTGCCAGATCAAACAGGGCGAAAGAGTCTCGGCAACTCCCAGAACGCGCTCCAGGTTGCGTTCGCTGGCACCCACCAAGCCCTCGCGGATCGTGCGCATGGCCAGGCACGGATAACCCAGCTCGCGCGCGAGGGCTTGAACCAAAAAGCTCTTTCCGCAGCCCGGAACCCCAACCAACAAGAGCGCCGCAGTGGCAGTCTGAGGATCTACCTTGATCGTGCGTACCAGGCGACCCAGTTCGTCCTTGGCATGATCGAGACCACTGACTCCTTCGAAGCCGAACTTCGGCTCATGCACGTCCAAGAGCCCGTGGCAGAGCTGATTGATCACAGCTGCCTTCCGTTCGCGGACCGTTTCAAGATCCAGTGGCAGCTTCCGTGTGGCCGATCGATACAACAACTCCTCAATCTCCACATGCGGCAGGCCGCTGGTGACTCGCGCCATCTCTTTGGCTGACATTTCCGCGCCCTCATTCTCTTGCAACACTCCCAACCGCGCAGAGAGTGCCTGGATATAGTCTTGGCGCTGGACCTCATTGGGAAGAGGGATGGTTAGCATCTTGTAGCCAACGCCTCCGCGAAGGAGCAAGTCGCTCACCTGGCTCTCATAACTCAACAGAAAGACCAGGTTGGGAGTGATGCGGATCGACTCGTCCATGCCCCATGCGTGCATTACTTCGAGCATGGCCAGCTGCACCTGGCCGACCATTGCGTTCATGCCATTCGAAGAAGGAGCCATATGATCGGCATAATCCAGAATAAGCGCCACTTTGTGATCCGGGTTGCGCAGCCAGCGCGTCGCGTGCGCCAGCACCTGATCCGGGGGCAGATTGTTGGGCAGGCTGGCAAACGGACTTTTCACGGGGTTCCTCTCTCTGGATGGCGGCCGCATTTCCTCAAACCCGTTTGCCAGGGAGTACTGACCCACGGCGTAGCCTTCACGAGCCAGGTAAGCGGCCAAAAAGTATTTCACAGGGATGGGCGGTAGCCCCGATTCCGGATAATGCACCCGGTCAGCGGTATTTCCGTCAAGCACATAGCCCCGCGTCTTGCCTGCTCTTGCTTCATCCAATTGCTCAAGCCATCCTGGTTTCATTTCTTGGCTCCTTTTTCAGTTTCGGATCTGCGTTTGACTCCAAATGAAAGCCCTGCCGCGCTGGAGGCGCTGTAACTCAGATTCATCCCTGGCCAACAAAACACTTCTCCGTATCGGAGCGCCGGGAGCGGCTTCATCCTGGGGCCCCTTTTCACTTTGCGGGAAGATTTCAGCCAATGCCGCCTCTAGGTCCTCGCCGTGGCGTTGCGCTCTGCGAATCAACGCGCCACCACTGAAGCGACCGTGGCGCATGATGCTTTCGGCATGAATGCCGAGCCCGTTGCGACGAAGAGCCTCGATCAGCGTTCGTGTCTCATCGGCACAGCTATCACCTTCGAAACCCGCCATGTCAAACTCGAGCCGGCCACCAGGACGGAGCACCATGGCCAGGGTCTGATGCTGGCGGCGGCCAACCAACGCCGTGTTCTTTTTGAAACTGGTGACTTTGACTTCATAGCCCAAATCCTGCAGTGTGTTTCCGATCTGGGCAGCTACAGTGGCACGCTCGGCTTTCAGCAGACGCTGATGCGCGTCGTGAGCCAGAATCGTAAATTGCGACTCAGCCAACGTGGCGTACATTCGCGCCTTCTCCGAGTCTCCTGAAAGAAGACTTGTACGGGCTGAATCCACAGATGTGCGGGCGGCACTCAACCGTGCTGAATACATCTGTTCTGCCACCAGCTTGAGGGGCAGCTCGCCTTGAAGCGCCGCGGAAATGGCTTCGGCCTTGGCAAGCAAGTCGATGGTCTCGCGCCGAGCCGCCGATTCTGAAGCTGGCGGAAGCCCCTGAGTGGCCAGAATGGGGGAGGGCAGCAGCGTCGTTCTTAAGGCAATTTCGGTGTCCGCAGAGGATAATGCCATCGATTTCAGAGACACTGTTTGCCGGGCCGCAATCGCTGCAATTTCCTGTGATGCTGCCTGATAGGTATTGCGCACCGTGTGCCCTAGCCGTTCTCCCATCTGTGTGCTGTCAAACGAATGGCGCGCCCACTGCTTGCCCTCAGCGGCTGTTTCTCCCACCAAAGCTCCGGCGGCTGTCACAGCCTGCGAAGCCGCACGGACGCCGGTGGCTAGCGACTGGGTCGCGAAATTAAATCCATCCACGGCCATTTGGCCCACCAGTCTTGCGCTTTGCAGGGCAATATAGCTGACTCCTGCAACCAGCAAGACGACCAAGACCAAAGGAGCAACCAGCGCCAAAACCAAGAGTTCGCCACAATCACTCATTGTTTTTTCCCCTCGTCCTTATCCGTCCAGCCCCAGTTCCAGTCCTTGAGGTCTTCGGGTTGGGGGTCTTCCGGCTGAACATACCCGCCGCCCTTCGGTTCAGAAGAAGGAGTGTGCCCAGGCTCATTCGCGGGCGCATCATCCTTTCCTCCTTGCGTCTTGGGCGTCGGGTTCTGTGCCTCGCCTGCCGACAGGGCCCGGCTAACACGACGGTGCAGGTTGTTGCGGACTTCCTTGAGAGGCGGGCCAATAGTGTTCAGAATGGACCGGCCGAGACTGGCTATCAACTCCAACAGCCGATTGCAGAAACCGATGACAGTCAAAAACACCTGCTCAAGAATGCGCAACGGCAGCAATAGGACCGCCAAGGGAACCAGCAACAGGGCCAGGACTCCCACGCCTAGGTACCTCATAAGATAGATCACGCCGCAGAATGAAACTGCCAGACTGATTCCCACCAGCATCGGCAATGAGGCGCCAAAGAAGATCGCGGCGAAGCGGTCGAATTCATTCTGCTCGAGAGGATTAGAGGGCACGGTGGTGACCCCCGGCGATTCCAGCACGGCTGACCCTGGGCCGGAACCTCCCGTTTGAAGGGAGCCGCCTGCGGCGGGCAGCGAGGCAGAGGATGCCGTCACTGGCTGAGAAACCTGCAAACCACCCCAAACGCCCAGCACCGCGAAGGTAGCAAGACTCCACCCAAGGCACGTCCATGCGAGGATCAGCAAAGGCTTGCGCATGCTTCCCAGAAACTGGGACGGAAACAAATGTGTCCCACGATACAAATCGATCAGCATGAGGCCCCAAAAAAGACTCACTGCTAACATGGCACCCGCCGAAAGCAAATCCACTGATGCCGGAGGGGCGCTCTGGCTGCTTCTGGAGAGACCCAACAGCGCCTCGATCCTCAGCTTGTTCAGATATAGTTCAGCTGCCCCAAAAAGAACTGTTAGTGCAGTGAGGAGCAGCGCTCCGATGAAGCGGCTTAAATGGTGCCGGTGCACCGGCGGAACGGGAGCAACAGCGGCTGCCGAAGCCTGATTTGGAGGGGCTTCTTGTGGCGTGGGTTGCGCGGGCGCGGGTGGCCCTTCTTCTTCCAATTGCGCGCGGATAAACGCAACGAGTCGGGCGATGGCCTGCGCTACCCAGCTCATGACCACTCCCAACGGTCGGACCAGGAACATGACCAGCTCACTGAGTGCCTCGGAGATACGCTGGTTTTCCCGTGCAACGAAGATCGCCGCCAGGGTCCCTATAATGATCAGCGTAAGCATCATGGATATTCCTCGCTTTTCGAATGCCCTACCGAAACGCCAAGTTCTCAAGCATCGCCTGGCTGGCATCCACGAACATCACATCGGTGGCACCATATTTTCGGAACTTGGTTTCCCAGGATAGCCGCAAGTCCTGAGTCGCTTTCCCTTGCGCGCTCCCTTGAAACCATCCGACGGTGACCCGCACTCCTCTTAAATTGATCGCCGGGTTCTGCGCCACGTTGTCCTCCAGGTCCGAATCGATAATAAGAATTTTGCGTGTCCCCGGCGGTGCTGCAGCGAGCAGCTCGCCGGCCTTTGCCAAGAAACCATAAATGTCAGTGCGGAGGGAGGCCTTTGTTTGATACCGCAGCAAGAACTGGGCGGCTGCTGCCCGCAGGCGGGCCATCTCCTGATCCGCGGCCTGCTTCCGTTGCTTAGCCAGCCGGTCGAACGGGTTGGGGGAGTCTTCTATCGGTGGCGGGCAACGCAAGACTAGAACGGAAGCTTCATCTGCGTACGATTGGTTGTTAATGAGCCGGAAAAGCCAGACATCGCCCGGTTGGGCGTGGTGCTCTACCTGCTTCGCGGCCTGGGCGAAGGCATTGTTGATTGAATGAAAGCTGCCGCTGATGTCAATTCCATAGACAATCCAGCAAGGAGGTGCGGGGGTTTCTCTTGGAAACGCCTGTGCCGGAACGGTGGCTACGGCTGACTTGAGGCTTGAGCTCCCACGATTTTGAATCCGGTCTTCAGGTGAATCCGATTCAGCTTTTGTTATAGGGGTCATTGCGCTCAATTGGCTGCGAGCTTTCGTGCAACTCGTAGTGAGCAATGATGCCAGAATCAGCGCGGCAAGCGGAGCCAGAGGCCGGATGTACGACAAATGGATTCGAATCGAGCAAATCATGTTCAGGCTCCTTTCAAGTGACGAAGCGAAGCGACCATTCGTGCTTCAAAAGCACTAAAAACGGGAGGGTATTCGTAGAGTTCGTAGCGAAGCTCGAGGTTTTTCTCGGATGACCATTCGGGAGTTCGTCCCGTGAAAACAGAGTAGAAAGCACGATCCCGGTGATTGAGGAGCGGCAATTCGGCGGCGTCTATCTTCTCTTTGTTCGTCTTGATCCAGTCGCTAAGTGCAGGGGCAGGATAGTCCTGAATGAGCTCATCAGCAGCAGAAGGGAGTGGCTTCCGGGCGTACTGGTTCCCGATTGGAGCACCACGGCCTCCACGGTTCCTTTCAGCGTTCTTGTTGCCCGGTTGGCCGCCTCGGCGGCGCTTGGCAGGAGTTTCTGGCGTCATGTCTCCACCTCCCCATGGCCCGATGATGCCGATCCCGCATGAACCCACTACATGCGGAAACGAACTGAATAGTTTCACCGGAGGCTGCGCTAAGTGCCTACGATGCCACCAGATCGGCGCCCTCCCGCTAACGAGAGGCAGCCGAACATCATCAGGAGCAGTGAAGCTTGGGATCTTCACTGCGTGGTCCATTAGGCGCTGCCCGCGGGTGACGCCTGCTTCCGCGAGCAGCGCGGCGGTGGAAACTGCCGCCACAACACTACATCAAACTCGAATCGAGTCCGGTGGCCCGAACTCGGACTATCAGGGCTAATTCTTCGCCCTCCACTAACATAAACGATCCAATGGAGAGTTTCTTACCAAGAAATTTTCAGGGTTTTGATGGCAGGCATCGAAACGATGATTGTGCCCCGGTCCTGGGCTTCAAGACCGGCCCTTCCTAAGGATGAATCGTTTCCACCACGGACGACGAACGAGTTGGAGTTCGCTCTGAACCGAGGCGACCATTAATTCAAGGCGGCTCAATTCTTCGCTTAGACGAGATTCTTGGCTCCGAGCACGGTCTCGCTCAGAAGCAAGCTCTGAGCACTGAACTCTGAGCGCGTCAGCCTCGCCCTGGGCTGCTTCCCATGCGGATTCGGAGTCTTTGAGCCTTGCTTCACAATTTGTCGCTCTTTTCTCGTACTCGTGGAGAGTTTTTTCGTAGAGGGCCTCTTCCGTTTCCGGCAACACCTCGGAATCTGGAGGCGGAATCCAGAGTTCGAAGTCGCTTCGGTTATAGTCGGACTGGCGTCTTCCGGGAAGGTCCCGTTCATATGTTTCGTGATCGCGATAAAGCTCTGCTACATGGAGGTTTCTCCCCTGAATGAACGCAGCCATTCGCTGTCCAGTTCCGCCCGGTTTGAAGACCATGAGGTCTGTGCCCTCGAATCGATGGTATTTGCTTTTGCGCCACAAGGGATCCGGCACGCGGTGAAGCATAAAAAGAAACTGGATACGGGCGATTCCCGCGGCATCATCCAATGATCTCTTCGCGTGTGGCCCAATTAAAACAGTGAGTCGATCCTCTTCACTCGCCACCAGCAACTGTTGCGCAATGGCGGACAAGGTTGCATTGCCATCATCCTCCAATTCCAGAAGCGATTCGAAAAATGGTTTTTCAGCGTATGGCAGGCCGGGGATAAGGCGGAAGAAATCCTCGATTTGCATCACGCCATGAATCTGCATCTGACGGATGGCCTCGGCGGCTTGACCGATACGCTCGAAATCGAAGTGGATGGGAACAGGAGGCAGCGTTATGAGTGCCGGGGAAAACTCGAAAATGTAAGCGATGTCAAATCGGTGCAAAAGGCCAAAGAGTGTCACGTATGGAACAACCGACTTGAATCCGCCCGTGATGTTCAGGACGACTTTGTGATCCTGCTGGTGCTCGATAGGGCCGGTGATGTCCTTAAGCACGGCGAACAAACTGTTGATTCCCTGCCGTCGAAACACCACGCTATTTTTGACCTGAAGGCCGATTATGCGGCGTAACCTTGCTTCAACATCGAACTCCTCCGAGGCAAGTTCGGCTACAACTTCCGCGCAGACTTGCCCCTCAGAAGTATCCGTGTGCAAAAGATAAAGCTCGTCCCCGCCTCCCAGTTGTAGTGCGCGAAAGCTTTTTGTTTCGGCAGAGGATTCATCCAGGAAGCGCTCCCAACTTGATGTGTTCTCCTTCAGCTTGCCGAGACGGCTCCGCAATGCAAGACGATACGCGTTAGCCTTGTCCTCAAAGGGAATTCCACCGGAGACCGAAGTACCAGTTGTGCTGATGATCGTGCGCATTTTCCGCGGCCCCATACGTTCCAAAGAGCTTTTAATCATTGGCCATCCCAGTTGTGTTTGGCGGCGAGGATGCATTCCGAAAGCAAGTCGGTTATTCATCTGGATAGTGCTGGGGAATGGATGCGTTAATCCCCTCTATCGATACCTGCGTTTGGCCTCGCTCTGGCCCTCGTGAGATTGCTGCCCCATCAAGGATTTCGCTCTTAAGCGTTTGCATTATTGGGCAAACAGGCAGGCAAGCCAATCATCGAATCCAAAAAAACCTCAAAATCCACAAAATTCACTTGACCCTCACTCCCTAGGGCTTATGATGGTGTCGCTTCCGAGCTGTCATTTTTTCCTGAAACGCCTCGAACGACAGAAGAGAAACTGAAGAGCCTGCCATCTCTGTCGCTTGAGTAAGGTCGCGCCCCGGAGATCTCCGAGAAAGAGGGTCCCATGGTCTCAGCGGCCACAATTCTACAACCGAACTACTAAAATATGTCGACCAATCCTATTCCGAAAGAACTGAAAAGTGATCACCTTTTCCTGCTTGTCGGCACTAATCCCTTGCCTGATTGGGTAGCAACGAGACTGTTACTGAAAAACGACGGACAGTTGTATTTGGTCCATTCCGATCAGACCGCGGAGGTTGCTACCCGTCTCGCACGGTATCTAATGGATCAGGGATGCCGACAGCCGGCTTATGTAGAGGTCAAGTCCGCCTATAAAGCATCGGAAGTCTATAACTCAATCCTGGAGAAGCTGAAGCCGATCAAATCAGGCTCGATCGGCCTCAATTACACCGGTGGAACGAAGGTCATGGCCGTTCATGGCTATCGTTCGATTGAGAACGAAAGCCCGCCTGGACTTCCGCCGCTTGTTTTTAGCTACCTCGAAGCTGCGAGGTGCGCGATGCAATTCGAGGGTGATCCGCGTTATCCGGATGGACGCGATTTCAGGATCGGAATGGTTGACGAGTTGCGCATCAGTCTCACCGATTTGTTCAGGCTTCATGAGAACTTTCTTGTTGAGGTAGCCGATAAAACTGTCAATGCTGAGCCAATAGCAGTGTTGTTGGCGGAAGTGCACAGCAAGAAAACTGGACAAGAAGCCTGGAGAAGTTGCGTTTATAAACTCCCTATCAAGTACCCGCCCTCGACCGGAGATCCCAAAAAGAGAGTCAATCAAATCATATCGGAGGAGGAATTGCGCTCGGTCCGGCTCACATTGTATCCCCAGTTCACACACATAGCCGATGCTCTTGTTGAAAATGGTTCCGCAGGCAACACCACATTTGGCGAGATCGTTGACAACGGGAAATGGGGGTTTTCCAGCGCCACCGAGCTTGCGGAATGGCTGGATGGCAAATGGCTGGAGCATTATGCGCTGCTGCAGTTTATAAACCACGCTGAAGAATACGGAGTGTACGATTATGGCCGTAACATCAAGCCGGCCTTAAAACAGACTGACTTCGAGGCAGACATCGGGGCTATTCGCGGATATCAACTGCACTTGATTTCTTGCTATTCAGGCAGTGATAAGAAGGAAAGCAAGAAAAAGCTTTTTGAAGTCTTCACGCGCGTCAGGCAGTTGGGCGGCGATGAAACTCGAGCCGCAGTCGTTTGCTGCTCCGACGATCCCCATAAGGTCAGACCTCCTGACATACCCCCGAAATTCCTAGGAATTTGCGCGTATTTTCGGACATGAGTGCGCACCAAAATGTGTCCGCTCTTTTCCGCGGTCACACCTGTGCTCCGGACTCCATAGGTTCATCGCGTAGCACTCCGTGAGCAGTGTCGGAAATGTGCAATCCGAGACAAATTGTCAGTGCGGAGGTGCGCACCAAAAACTGTCCGCTTTTCTGATCGCGGCATGGTCGGGCATGATTGCCAACCATGTCTCACGAACAGCAGGTACTCCTCGAATTTTGTGCGCCGCCCGCCGGCGTAATTGTCGTCAACGACCGCGTCTGCATTCGGACCGAGGGATCTCGCCGCGTGGTGCTCGTACATGGAGTGATTGTGGCCCATTACGACATCAGTGATCGTGCAGCTGAAGAGTACGCAATGCTTACCCTGTTCGGTTCAGGATATGCGGACCAAGACGAGATAGCACGCGCCTTCGGTTATTCGACGCGGAGCATCCGGCGGTACGAGCAACGGTTCGAATCGGGCGGTTTGCGCGCTTTGGGTCGCACGCCAGGAAGGCCCTCGGAGATAGCGCCGAAAGAGCCGGATGGACGGGACCGAAAGATCCTCCATCTGAAGGAAAAAGGATTCAGCAACCGAGGCATCGCACAACGGATGGGCCTTGCCGAGAACTCAGTCCGAAGGCGCTTGCTCCGGCTCGGGTGGAAGCCGCAACCAGAGGCATGCCTGCCGTTTCCTGGGAAAACGGACGATGCAGCCCCGCCCGTTACAGTAGCATTGTCGTATGAGGTCGTTGAATCCTCCGGAGCCCGTTCCGTCATCCCCGAAAACCTAGCAGCGCATGAGGAAATCGCAGCGAGCTTCGATGCCAATCCGCTCAACCGATCCTTGGATCGATTACTGGCGGCCATGGGTAAACTCGAAGATGCAGCACCTGTGTTTGCCAAGACTGAAAACCTTCCCGGTGCCGGTGTCCTGCTCGCCATACCGGCTCTGGTCGGCAGCGGTTTGCTGTCCGTGGCGCGCAAGATCTACGGTTCTCTCGGACCGGCATTCTACGGGTTGCGGACGACACTCGTCGCATCTGTGCTGCTGGCCCTGCTGCGCATCCCGCGGCCGGAAACACTCAAGGAATATTCTCCAGGAGATCTCGGCCGCATCGTCGGGCTCGATCGAATGCCCGAAGTGAAAACCCTGCGGCGCAAGCTCGCGCGGCTCGCCGCGATGAA
>Ga0187878_1002993_pt1 | contig 14386 bp, 12 predicted proteins | sample June2016WEW_17_1_FD_132979 | JGI IMG/M metagenome (GOLD analysis project Ga0187878, IMG submission 132979) | Peatland microbial communities from SPRUCE experiment site at the Marcell Experimental Forest, Minnesota, USA - June2016WEW_17_150 | ecosystem: Environmental > Terrestrial > Soil >...
CATGGTTATCTACTGTAAGAATCTCTTTTGGCATTCCCCGTTCGAAAAGATCACGGGTTCTGTCCATGATAATATCAATAACTTCCCTCGCTTCTTCATGAGACAGGTCTTCATCGATCAGTTTCGAGCCGCGTCCCGAATAGACTAAATGATAGAAACATGCCCGGGGGATATTTTCCTCCTCTATGAGGTCAAAGATCGCAGGAATATCAGAAAAATTTTTCCTGTTCATGGTGAAACGAACACCTACTTTAATTCCTTCATCCCGGCAGATCCTGATTCCCTTCAGGGTCATATCAAAGGCTCCCGCAACGCCCCTGAAACGGTCGTGTGTTTTTTTCATCCCATCAAGACTTACACCGACGTAAGAAACGCCTATTTTTTTGAGGATGTCTGCTATTTTTTTTGTCATCAACGTTGCGTTGGTCGATATGACTGCCCGCATTCCGCGATCTACGGCAAACTGGGCCAGTTCGGGAAGATCCTTTCTTGTTAATGGTTCGCCGCCAGAAAAAAGAATTACCGGGGATCCGAAGGCGGCAAGATCTGCTATCAGTTTCTTCCCTTCATCTGTGGTCAATTCATTCCTGTATGTGATGTTTCGGGAGTTGGAGTAGCAATGTATGCACTTGAGGTTGCACCTTCTGGTCATATTCCAGACGACCACCGGCCGTTTATGCTTCTCGACGCCATAGCGGAGAGCATCCATGGTTTCTGCTACTCCGCAATATAATCTTGAGATACTTATCATGCATATACCTTTAAAATTGAATTATGTTTTTCCTGCTATCGGCCGGAGAAAAGATAAAATATGTTACTCTATTGATGAAATAGTTACAATAAGTCTTTATCAACAGCGGCTTTGTTCGTAATTATAAACAGTAAAATACTTTTAAAGGGTTTTTGTAGTTATGAGTAAAGAATAGTTTGAGTCAGTGTGGAGGGGAGACAAAAAAATCTATATATGAATTTCCAGCTCTCGTCTTTCTAAGCGTCTTTCCGAGAAAAAAACCTGCTCATTCAGAAATTCCCATGCACGTTCCTTACTGAATTCGGAAACATGTCCGTCCCGGATGGTTATGACACCCTGATCCCTGAGATCCCATAATACATGTTGAATCTCAATCGGTTCTTTCCTGGTATATTTGGCGAGTTCATCAAGGGGGTTCTTGATGTCCGTCAGTGGCCACTTGTAGCAAAAATAGAAGACGGCAATCAATCTTATCCATGATTGGGTAAGTTCCCCGAGTAGGGTACCTGTTTGTCTGATTCTGTTCGAAAATTCTTTAAGCATGAAAAGAGACACCTCGCCACTTTCCCGTAACAGGTTACGAAAGGTGTTCCCGTCAATGACAGCCACACTGCTGTCCTCCGTGGCTTGTACTGAAGCGGTACGAGGAGTATCGATCAACGCTGCCATTTCACCGAAGTAGTCCCCCGGCCCCATTTCGGCGAGGGCCTTTTTTACTTGGCCGGCAATTTTTTCCACGCGTACATTACCCATGAGGATGTAGTACATATCCCGTCCTGTGTCTCCCTGTTTGAAAATATAAGTACCTTTGGGATACATACGGCCGAATTTTCTAAACAGGCGTTCCTCAATCTTCATTATTTTCTTTCTGGGTTTTAAGAATGCCTTTTCAAGGAGGATCAGATTTCTTCTTTGATAAGAGGAAATAAGCTCTGCACAGAAGAGGAGGATCAAGGCCACATAAAAAACCCAGATCACGAGGATGACAACGGTTTCCAGGGAACCAAAGATTACGTGATATCGGGTGTAGTTGGATACATACCAGGTGAAAAAGTGTTTGGCGATTTCCGTTAAGGCGGAAAAGATAGCCGCACCCGTTAAAGCACTGCCTATGCTGACTTTCTCTGTGGGGATGACTTTGTAGACGATTGTAAAAAATGTCACTATTAGGAGGTAAGGCAGAATATAGCGAAACAGCGCACCATGTAAGAAGGGAAGGATTATAAACTGTTTACTGGAGAGCAATTGTTGTTCTGCAAGGAGTGTTGACATATAGGTAATCCCCACACTGACGATGCCGACAGTCCACCCCATAGGAATCATGGAGATGGCAAGGAGCTTGGATACAAAATAGTTTCGGTACTTTCTTGAGCGGAAGATAATATTCATGGCCTTCTCGATGACATTAAAGATCATTGCAGAAAACCATATGAGACTGATGATTCCGACCCATCCGAGGACCTGTTTTTTTTGCTCGATATGACCAAGTTGTTGAAGGAGAGATTCCGAGAAGTAGGGGTTAAATCCCCGGATAGTTTCCATAAGCTCATGTTGAACAGCAGGACGAGCGCCAAAAATGTAGCTTGCCACCAGAATCGTGAGTATGAAGAGGGGAATAAAGGACAAAATCGAGTATAGTGAAATAGCCGCGGCCTGGTTGGCATTGCCGTTATACTTGTAATTTTTAATCGCATCCCACAGTATGTCCCACGCGGTGGCAAGGACGAGGTGGGGCCGCTCCATCTTATGTTTCAAGTGTCGATATGTCCGTTTTGTATTATCGGTCATGTACTGTTGGTGTTCAAGAAAACTCTGTATAGAGGCATTTTTTATGTTGTTTGCGTTAAAGGAATCACACGCTATCCAAAAAAGTATAGGGTAGCGGTTTGGGTGTGTCAAGCGTAAAGAAGGCAGAATTTAATTGAAAACGCGTCTTGCATCTTGTATTCTTTGTGCCATGAAGATTTTAAAATTTGTCACTCTTGTGATCGTCGTACATTTTATCTTATGGGGCTGCAGCCAGAAAGAGCGGGACAGTACCACCAGAAACCTTGCGGATTCAGGGCCTGCCTATGGGGATATCATTGTGGAGGGCTCCATTGGTGATGCCAGCAATCTGATTCCTATACTTTCCTCGGACAGTACCTCACATGAAATATCCTCCCTGGTTTTTAACGGTCTTGTCAAGTATGACAAAAACATCAACATAGTAGGAGACCTGGCCGAATCGTGGGAGGTCTCCAGAGACGGGCTGGTAATTACCTTTCACCTTAGAAGAGGGGTTAAATGGCATGATGGCCATCCCTTTACTGCGCATGATATCCTCTTTACCTATAAGGTTACCATCGACCCCAAGACCCCCACCGCCTATTCAGGTGACTTTCTCAAGGTCAAGAAGGCTGAGGTCCTTGATGATTACACCTTCCGGGTTACTTATGATAAGCCCTTCGCCCCTGCACTTATGAGCTGGGGTTCGGCTATACTGCCAAGGCATCTTCTTGAGGGGAAGGACATCACGACATCTCCCCTGGCGCGTCATCCTGTAGGCACAGGGCCATACATATTCAAAGATTGGGTGCCCGGCCAGAAGATCGTCCTCGTCTCCAATACGGACTATTTCGAAGGCAGACCGTATATTGATGGTAATATCATGCGGATCATTCCCGATACGGCCACTATGTTTTTGGAATTGCGGGCGAACGGTATCGATCGGATGAACCTGACGCCCCTTCAGTATACAAGGCAGACGGAAAATAATCTATTCCGGAAGAACTTCAATAAGTACCGGTATCTTTCTTTTTCCTATACGTACTTAGGCTATAATCTCAAAAACCCTCTGTTTACCGACAAGCGTGTGCGGCAGGCCATCGCGTACGGGATCAATAAGGATGAGATCATCCAGGGCATTCTGCTGGGATTGGGCAAGGAGGCCACAGGTCCCTTCAAGCCGGGTACCTGGGTCTACAACCCCAATGTAAATAAGTACCCATACAATCCCGGGAAAGCAAGAGAACTCCTGGCGGCTGCCGGCTGGAGAGATACCGATGGTGACGGCATAGTGGATAAGGACGGCCAGCCCTTCGTTTTTGAAATAATTACGAATCAGGGAAACGAGATCCGGGCGAAGTGTGCGGAAATCATCCAGAGGCGTCTTTCTGAGATAGGCATCAAGGTTAAAATAAGGGTTCTTGAATGGGCTGCCTTTGTCAACGATTTCATCAATAAACGGCGCTTTGATGCGACAATCCTGGGATGGACCATACCTCTTGATCCCGACATCTACGATGTCTGGCATTCGAGTAAAACAGGGCCGCAGGAGCTGAACTTCATATCCTACAAAAACGATGAGGTCGATAAACTTATAGAAAAGGGCAGGGGAACCTTCGACCAGAGAAAAAGAAAAAAATACTATGACAGGATACAGGAGATACTGGCAGAGGAGCAGCCATACCTCTTCCTCTATGTTCCCGATGCCCTGCCGATTATCCACGCCCGATTCCGGGGTATTGAGCCGGCGCCCCTTGGCATCGGGTATAATTTTATCAAGTGGTATGTTCCTAAAGGTGAACAGAAACTGGTCATGGAGAGGTAAATGCCAGGAAAAAAATTGATATCAAGGTAATTTAAACGGCCGCCTTCATCCTTTGCACCCTCATACTATCCTTCCCACAATACTAGTTATTTCTAGTATTTTCTCAATAATTTTTTCATATTGCATTTTCAGACACACGTGTTTTAAATGATCTGCACATCGGAATCGATGCGCTCAGCAGGCGTCATAATCAGTTATCAAAAATTCAAAAAACCAATCCAGTTTATAGGTAATAAAACCAGAGTCTTGCAAATCAAGGTTAGGAGGTGCCTTATGAAATTGAGGAAGGGATTTACAATCGTTGAGTTGATCATTACTCTTGCTGTATTGTCGATAATTGTTACCATAGCTGGACTACATTTGAACACTTACATGATAAACAGAAATCTCGAAGCGGCGGCAAGACATATTGTGACTGACTTTTTCTTGTGCAAAGAAAGAGCGGTTTCTGAAAATACAACATATAAGATAAGTTTTGATGTTGATGGACACAGCTATACCATCCAGCCGGATACACCGGAAGCTGTCACAAAGCATCTCGCGTCATTCGGACCGGATATTAAAATCGATAGCGCCAGCTTCGGCAACGGACAAACGGTTCATTTTCTTACAAGAGGCACCGTCTCACCCTTCGGCAATATTAAACTGAAGAACAGCAGGCAATCCAGGGCTACGATAAAGGTAAATATTACGGGACGGACGTATGTCAAGCTTGATGCTAGATAACAAGAGGAACGGCATTTAAGGGCATATTGTGATGTCCCCGAGAATTAATGATTCCGCTGACCTTCCTGCATCCAGTCTTTCCCCCCTAACATCCTGGCAACCATCATGCTTGCGACGTTGTCGCCAATTGCATTCACCATGGTTGCCGGAGGATCAACAAGGGTTCCGACCATCGTAATGATCGGGAAGACCTCCGGGGGAAATCCATATAAAGAAATAATCAGTATCTCTCCAATGACGCCGCCCCCGGGAATACCGCTCACAACCGTTCCGCACAGAATGGCAATGCCGATTGCCGTGAGAATGGTCTGGGTTCCTGAGAAATCCATGTGGAATAATCCGAACAAAAGGGCGATTTTCAGAACGGCGGCGAGGCAGGAGCCTTCCATGTGAACGGTTGCGCCGATGGGAATAACGACCTCGCTGATGTCCCTGGGGATACCCGTGGTGTTTGCCGCCTCGAGATTTGACGGGATGGTCGCCACGCTGCTTGCCGTGGCCAGTGCCGTGAGAGACGGCGGGATGATATTTCTCCAGAATGTTCGCACACCGGTCCCCCCGGCGGCAATGTAAGCATAAAGGCTGAAGGCAATGAAGAAATAAAGGATGGTGATGGGGTAGTAGAGTGTCATGGCCCTGACATAGGAACCCAATAGTTCAGGACCGTATACCCCGATGAAATAAGCAAAATAAGCACACAATCCGACAGGTGCGTAGTACATGATATAATGGATGACCTTCATCATCACCTCGTTCGCGGAGGCGAGAAATGTGGAGAAGGCCTTTCCCTTTTCCACGACTGAAGAGGCGGCAAGCCCGATGAGGATAGAGAAGATGATCAGGGCGAGCATGTTCTTCTTCGAAAGAATATCCAGGAAGTCAGGCACTGCAAAGGCATTGACGATCTGTTCGGATGTCTTGAACTGTCCCAGGCCGGCAGGGATATTTACATCCAGTCTGATCCCCGCCGCCGGCGGATAATACTGGACGGCAATGGCCATGATTGTCGAGGCAGCAATACCCGTCAGGATGAACACGAACAGCATGGAGGAGAGTATCTTGGCCAGGCGTTTTACGTTGGACATACCGGCAACGGCGGAGGCGATGGAAAAAAACACGAGGGGGACAATGGCAGTAAAGAGGAGGTTTAAAAAAACATCCCCGAAGGGCTTGAAGATAACGGCCTCTTTTTTCAGGACGATTCCCAATACAGAACCAACGCCGATGGAGACGATCAACAGGATCGAAAACCCATAGGACTTAAAGAATGTGGATGACTTGATGCTCATGAGATTAATCGGCATATCCTTATTGCCCGTAAAATAACCCTCGGCGAGTGGTCACGCGACCAGGGCGTCATTCTATAACAAAATCGAAATAAGTCTCCTGAAACGGTTCATCCCTTAAAGTGAAGTGCCACCACTCTTTCTCATAGTTTCTGAAGCCGTGTTTTTCCATGAGCCTTTTAAGCAGCAGCCGGTTATTGTGCTGCTCTCTCCCGACATTTCCATTCGCCGTATGGGATAATTTGTGAAAGCAGTCAAAACCTGTCCCCATGTCGAGGCTGTTGTCTTTGAATCGTTTTTCTACAGGGAGATAGCACGCGTAGAGTTTCTCTCCCGGCTGATACATGGCCTGCGCGGGAACGGGGATGGGTACAATGGTGATGTCAACGGCGCTCCCCCTGCTGTGGCCTGATCTGGTGTCGATATAGACCCGCTTAAAAAGATACCGCTTTTTGACCGTTGGATAGAACTCCTCTTTGGTTCTTGTGTCCTTTACGTCCTTTGCCCACCTTACAAAATGATTAACTGCCCGCTGTGGCCGATAGCAGTCATAGACCTTCAGTGATAATGAGGATGTCTCAAGTTCCTTTTGGACCTTTGCAAGGGCAACTGCCGCCTCCCTCGTGAGGAGGCACTTTGGCGCGTTGTAGCCGTCGATCCGCTCACCGACGAAATTATGGAAACCGTAGTACCGGATATCGAGCTGGATGGAGGGGATTACCTCTTTCACATCTACAAAGCCCTCGGGCATGACGCTTTCACAACGGCATGCATCCGGGAGGAGCGGCTGAACAATGAAGATAACAAGAAACGAGGCGAGTGCAAGGAAGGGCTTTCGGTTCATTTACCATACCCTTCGATCATTTCCTTCGTTCCCATGACGACAAGAGGTTTTGCTGCCGGATCCAGCCACCGGATTACCCTGATGAGATCCTCTTCCGACAGGGCAATGCAGCCCTCCGAAGGCTTTCCCCTGCCTTTCCAGAGATGGAAAAAGATGGCGCTCCCGTAACCTTTGATGACAGGGTTCGTGTTATATTCCACGACGATCCCGTACTTGTATAAATCGTCGTCCCGCCTCATCCTTTCAAACGAAGAGGCCCTGGTTGTTCCCCTCATTACCCATCGGTTGTAATCATCGGCATGGACGTCATCGACCCAGAGATCATCAACGGTGGCCTGCCGGTAGGGCATCCTCGTCGGAAAGTACGGCTCATAGCCGAAGACCGTACCGAGGGGGAATATCCCTGAAGGAGTCCTGCCGTCTCCCTCTCTCTTTTCTCCCAGCCGTGCAAAACCGTTTCTTCCAATCACGCCTTCCATAGGGACAAAAGGACTCTGCCAGCGGCCATTTTTCTTTTCCAGGGCAAGAACCTGAACGTCAGCCGAGACAGGGTACATATTCCGGACAAGGAGAATCTGTGAGGATTCGCCGATCATATATGCGGGAAAGTCTTGGATGTCTATCTCCTGAACCGGCCGGCCTTCCCGAAGAGTGGCTTTATCGCGGGTGTCGGACATCCGGGCGCATGCCACAAAAAGGAAGATGGATGAGAGGATCATCAGGGAGGCCGGGAGGTGTAAGCTCATTCTCATGATATAATCTTCAGGCAGCTGCGCAAATAGTCTTTAAAATCTTTATAGCTGACGGAGAGCTCAAATGGCTCTCCCTTTCGCTGATCTATGTCCTTCATGCTCTGCGGCAGCTCAGGGATAATGCCAAGAAGGTCTTTGATTTCGTCGGGGAATTTGGCCGGGTGAGCTGTTTCAAGGGATACACACAAAGGGAAATCACCGTATCGTTCCAGGTAAATCTCAAGACCCCTCCAGCCTACCGCCCCATGCGGCTCAAGGAGAACCCGGTATTGTTCATAGGCCCTCTTGATGGTTTTCTTTGTTTCTTCGTCAGAAACACTTACGGAAAAAATGTGTTGCTTAATTTTTTCTCTATCGGGGTATTTGTGGACAATGCCCCCGCGATCCACCGTTCCCCCATACAGATCAAAGAAACGGGCAAGGTTGCTCGGGTGCCCCACATTCATGGCGCTGGACAGGCATGCCGCGGATGGTGATAGCTTTTTATAGACACCTGTCTCAAGAAATTTAGGGAATTCATCATTCTCATTGGTCGGCATGACGAGCTTTTTTACAGGAAGCCCCATCCTTCTTGCATATTCACAGCCGAGGGCGTCACCGAAATTTCCGGAAGGAACGGAAAACACGATTTCTTCGCCTGCGTCGGCAAGTTGTGCGTATGCATAGATGTAGTAAATGATCTGAGGAAGAATCCTGCCGAAATTAATCGAGTTTGCCGAGGTCAGATTAAGATCAGCGAGGGACAGATCAGAGAAGGCCTGCTTGACCAGGTTCTGGCAATCGTCAAACTTGCCATGGACGGAAATGGCCTGAACATTATCGCCGATTGTATCCAGCTGTTTCTTCTGTATGCCGCTGACTTCACCTGTGGGATAAAGAATGTAGACATCGATCCCTTCGACACCCTTGAAGGCCTCGCCGACGGCGCTTCCCGTATCTCCCGATGTGGCAACTAAAACATTCAGTCTTTTCCCCGGATCGCGGAAGTAGCTCATCAGGCGGGCCATCATCCTCGCGGCAAAGTCTTTAAACGAGGCAGTCGGTCCCTGATCAAGTCTCATGACATATTTACGGTCTACCACTTTTTCCAGCGGGACCGGGTAGTTGTATGAGTCTGCTGCAATCTTTTCGAGAATCATGTCGGGGATTTCATCGGCCAGAAATGCCATCGTCACGAGCATTGCCGCTTGGGTGTATTTCTTTCCTCTCAAGGCCATGATGCTGTTAAGAGGCAGTAACGGAATGGAATCCGGCATGAAAAGTCCCTCATCAGGGGCCTGACCACGCAGGAGCGCCTCTTTGAAGGAAACACTTCCCTTGAACGGGACAATTCCCGAAGCAATATCAAGATTTCTGTTTGTGCTGTAATAGCGGATTCTTTGTGACATAATTTTAGAATAATTATTCTTTAAGAAATTTCATCTTGTTGTAAATGTGTACAAGCAATGACTATCATAAACGGGTTGTCCAATCAAATACGTAAATTTTTCTTGACAATATCTTGCAAATGGTTTAATTACTATCGAAACGATTGCATTAGTAGTAATTAAGGCCTTTGACATAAGTTTCCCTCTGATGGATAAAGCCCTCAGAGTTGTTTAAGGAATTTCTTATTTAGAATAATTATAAAATTTATCCGTACCAAATTTAGAGACCTTTGAAAGATTTTTCAAGGTCTCTAATTGTATTTGAGGAGTGCTATGAAACTTTCCACGAGAGTACAGTATGGAGTCAGGTTGATGATTGTACTGGCTGTTAATTATGGCAAAGGTCCGGTATTTCTGAAAGATATCGCCAAAGGAGAGAACATTTCCGAAAAATATTTGAGTTTGATCATCATACCCCTGAGGGGAGTCGGTCTGGTGAATTCCAGCCGAGGTGCTTATGGAGGATACAGCCTCGCCAGAGAACCATCGCAGATCACCTTGAAAGATATCATGGATGTTTTGGAAGGAGATTCCTCACTTGTGGGTTGTATTAAGAATCCTTCAACGTGTCCGAGGGTTCCGATCTGTGTAAGCCGTGACGTCTGGGCGATTATAGGCGGAAAAATTTCTGAGACTCTGAGTTCGATCACACTGGAGACACTGGTCAAAATGACTCAGGAAAAAGCGGAAAAGGCGATGATGCATAATATTTGAAAAGCAGTACAATAAAATATACACCAGGAAGAAGAGGGGTTTGGTTTTGGATCATCAGTGATAAGGAAAGTAATATGAAAAGAATATACCTGGATAATGCGGCGACAACTCCGACAGATAACCGGGTGGTGCAGGCCATGTTGCCCTACTTCACGGAGATTTATGGGAATCCATCAAGTCTCCATGCCTTTGGTCAGGGGGCGAAGCATGCCATAGAAGAGGCACGTCACATTGTTGGTGCATCTATCGGGGCAAAGCCGGAAGAAATTATTTTTACGAGCGGCGGGACGGAAAGCAACAATTTTACGATTAAAGGCGTGGCTTTCGCCAGGCGTGAGAAGGGGAACCATATCATAACGTCGAAGATAGAACACCACGCCGTTCTGGAGCCATGCCATTTTCTGGAAAAACAGGGGTTTAAAGTTACCTTCATTCCCGTTAATAAATACGGCCTCGTCGATCCTGCAGATGTGGAAAAGGCAATTACGGACAAGACAATCCTGATTTCCATTATGCACGCCAATAATGAAATCGGAACAATGGAACCCATTGCCGAGATCGGGAAACTTGCCAGGAGCAAAGGCGTATATTTTCATACTGACGCTGTTCAGACGCTCGGCCATCTCCCGATGGATGTCAATGAACTGAACGTGGATATCCTGAGTGCCTCTGGACACAAACTGTACGGTCCGAAGGGTGTCGGGATCCTGTATGTCAGAAAGGGGGTACGAATGCTCCCCTTCATGCATGGCGGCGATCATGAACAGGGCCGCCGGGCGTCCACTCATAATGTGCCGGGGATCGTAGGTTTTGCAAAAGCCGTGGAACTGGCAAACGAGGAGATGGGAAAAGAAATTGAAAAGCTGACTTTCCTGCGTGATAAGTTGATCAAGGGTATTCTTAGCACAATTGAATTTACCCGCTTAAATGGTCATCCGATACAGAGGCTCCCGAATAACGTCAATGTTTCTATTTCATATGTGGAGGGTGAATCCATGCTCTTGAATCTGGATATGGAAGGGATCGCCTGTTCGACGGGTTCGGCCTGTACTTCATCGTCTCTGGAGCCATCCCATGTGCTTTCGGCCATCGGGCTTTCTCATGAGCTTGCCCACGGGTCATTGAGATTTTCCCTGGGGAGACAGACCTCAGAGGACGACATCGATTACGTCCTTGCGGTCCTGCCCGGTATAGTCGGTAAACTGCGTTCTATGTCTCCTCTCTATAAAAAGGAGGTCAAATAATGGAATACAGCGAAAAAGTTATGGAGCATTTCCGGAATCCGAGAAATGTTGGAGAAATTGAAAATCCTGATGGGGTGGGAAGAGTAGGGAACCCCGTTTGCGGTGATATCATGGAACTCTACATCAAGGTGGAGGGTGGTATCATTATCGATGCAAAGTTCAAGACCTTTGGCTGCGGTGCGGCTATTGCCACGAGCTCCATGGTTACGGAACTGGTGAAAAACAAGTCGGTTGAAGATGCCTTGAAGATATCCAACCGGGCCGTTGCGGAAGCGTTGGGGGGACTGCCGCCCATCAAGATGCACTGTTCTGTTCTGGCGGAAGAAGCGTTGAAAAAGGCCCTTGATGATTATCGAAAGCGGTCTAAAATAGCCGCATCCGTCAAAGCGGTTAAGGGGGCTGTTTCCTAAGGAATGTGCCGCCTATCGATAGACGGGGTTTTCCAACCCCATCTGGTGTTATTTTCGTAGCAAGGAAACATATGAGCAAAAAGGTTTTAGTGGCCATGAGCGGTGGAGTCGATTCGTCCGTTTCGGCCATGTTACTGAAAAATGAAGGATATGATATTTCCGGTGTGACCATGTGTTTCGGCGTCAGGGACGAGGGAGACCGCGTCAGATGCTGCGGTCCCGCTGCTGTCGATGATGCAAAAAGGGTCTGTGACCGGCTGAAAATCTCTCACTATGTTTTTGATTATGCAGATCAACTGGAGGAGATGGTTATAGCAAAATTCATCGGCGAGTATGTGAAAGGTAGAACACCGAACCCCTGTGTCGATTGCAACCGTTACCTGAAATTTGGTACTCTTTTGGAAAAGGCAAAGGTTCTCGGGTTTGATTTCCTGGCAACCGGTCATTATGCGGCCATCGAACGAAATGGAGCGGGCTTTTGTCTGAAAAGGCCAAAGGACAGGAGAAAAGATCAAACATACTTTCTTTATCCTATTCCTTACGATGGCCTGGGGGCCATACTGTTTCCCCTTGCATCTCTGACCAAGGATGAAGTAAGGGACATGGCGAAAAAATCTTCTTTACCTGTCGCGGAAAAACAGGAGAGCCAGGATATCTGCTTTGTGACGCAGAAAAATTATCAGGCCTTTCTGTCGGAACGGGTAAAAGGATTAAAGCCGGGGTTGATAGTAGATATTCAGGGAAACATTCTGGGAGAACATCGGGGGATCATATATTACACTATCGGCCAGCGGGGCGGTCTGGGTATCAGCCACAAAACGCCGTTGTACGTTGTTTCCATTGATCCCGATAAGAACGAGATTGTCGTGGGTGAAAAGAAAAACTTAAAAGCGAAAGGGCTTATTGCCGGAGATTTGAATATGCTTGCGGAAGCCTGGCCCCGTCAGGTTTATGCCAAGATCAGGTACCGGAAGAAAGAGGCGCCCTGCGGGTTAACTCCTGAAAATGACAGGATCAGGGTAACGTTTGCGGAGGAACAGGAGGCAATTACTCCCGGTCAGGCCGTGGTTTTTTATGAGAATGACCGCGTTCTGGGAGGGGGAGTCATAGAAGAGGTTTTGCATGGAACTTGTTGAAAAAATCAATCGATTGAGAAAAGAGAAAAATGCCGTCATCCTGGCGCACAACTATCAGATACCGGAAGTTCAGGACATTGCAGACTACGTGGGCGATTCCCTGGGACTGAGCATTCAGGCATCGAAGACAACCGCGGATGTCATAGTATTCTGTGGCGTCTATTTTATGGCAGAGACGGCAAAGATACTTTCGCCGGAAAAGATTGTTCTCATCCCGGACAAGAAGGCGGGCTGTCCCATGGCGGACATGATCACAGCCGAAGAGCTCCGGAAGCTGAAAAGGGAACATCCCATGGCAAAGGTCCTGTGCTATGTGAACACGACGGCAGATGTTAAAGCCGAGTGTGATGTCTGCTGTACATCAGGGAATGCCGAACGGATCGTCCGGGAGGCTTTTCGCAGTGACGATGAGATAATTTTTGCCCCTGATCAGTATCTCGCCCATTACATATCGACTCAGGTCGGTCGGGAATTTATTTCCTGGAAGGGTTATTGTCCGACGCATGTGAAGATACTGCCGGAAGATATTGCCATGAAAAGGTCGCTTCATCAGGGAGCAGAGGTCATAGTACATCCGGAATGTACGCCCGCTGTCACTAGTCTGGCTGATATGGTCCTCTCAACGGAGGGTATGTGCCGGTATATCAGGGCATCGAATGCGAGGGAATTTATCATAGGGACGGAAGTCGGCATTCTTCATCGCTTGAAGAAGGAGAACCCCGATAAATTATTTTATCCAGCATCAGAGCGGGCAGTCTGTCCGAACATGAAATTGACGACTCTGGAGAAGGTCTTATGGTCCTTCGAAGAAATGCAGCATGAGGTTATCGTACCTCCGGATATAATAGAGAAAGCAAAAAAGAGTCTCAAGATAATGCTTGATCATTAGGAGAAACTTTTGATTCGCCCTTTCCGAAACCAGATTTCGGTGCTGCAAGTTTTCAGGATATGAAAGAAGGAATTACACATTATGAGTAAAAACGATGTAAAATTAAAAATTGAAACCCTGGTCCTGCATGGCGGCCAGGAGGCTGATCCGACAACAGGAGCGCGGGCGGTTCCTATTTATCAGACAACCTCCTATCAATTCAAAAACACCGAACATGCGGCCAATCTCTTCGGTCTGAAGGAATTCGGCAATATTTATACGCGGCTGATGAATCCGACTACGGATGTCCTTGAAAAGCGCGTAAGTCTTCTGGATGGCGGCGTCGGGGCGCTGGCAGTGGCCAGCGGCCAGTCGGCCATTACCCTGGCGCTCCTCAATATTGCACAGGCAGGGGATGAAATCATCTCAGCGGACAACCTCTACGGGGGAACCTACAACCTGTTTCATTATACCTTTCCTCGTCTGGGTCTTAAGGTTCGTTTCGTCAAGTCGAACGACCTCGATGCTTTTCAGAAAGCGATCACGCCGAAGACCAAGGCGATTTACGCGGAGTCTATCGGTAATCCCAAGCTCGATGTGGCTGACCTCGAAGGGATTGCCGGTGTCGCGCATAAG
>Ga0187878_1002995_pt1 | contig 14384 bp, 11 predicted proteins | sample June2016WEW_17_1_FD_132979 | JGI IMG/M metagenome (GOLD analysis project Ga0187878, IMG submission 132979) | Peatland microbial communities from SPRUCE experiment site at the Marcell Experimental Forest, Minnesota, USA - June2016WEW_17_150 | ecosystem: Environmental > Terrestrial > Soil >...
ACCCAGCCGTTATCCGAAATCCATCTCCCAGGTTGCCGAAAACGTGACCATTATCACTGCGGATCAGATACAGGCGATAAATGCACATACCGTGACGGACGTCTTGAATACCATAACCGGCGTCCAGGTAGTGATCACGGGCGGACCGGGCAGCGTTTCAGATGTATTGGTTCAGGGTTCTGCGGCAAATCATGTCCTGGTGATGATAGACGGAGTCAGCCAAAACAGCCTGTCAGAAGGCAAGGCCGACGTCGGCGCGATCCCGGTGCAGAATATCGAGCGGATAGAGATAGTCAAGGGACCGGCTTCATCTGCATGGGGATCGTCTTTAGGCGGGGTAATTAATATTATAACGAAGGCACCTGACGACACCCGCAAACTGGGGGGAACCGTTTCCGCAGCCATCGGCAGCCGGAGCACCGGTGATTTCCGGGGTGAGGTCTCCGGCAAGGTGGGCGGTCTCGGGTATTACCTGTCCGGCGGCGGGTTGGTTTCGGACGGTCTGCGACCCCACAATTCCTTGAATGGCGGCAACATGTACACCAAGCTGCAACTGGCCGCAACTAAGAAGGCCGACCTGACTTTCAGTTTCGGTTATAACGCCGGTTCCAGGGGCATTGGTGAATTTCCCGCAGCAGATCTTTCTTTTGACGGCGATTTTGCCTACCTTTTTTCAAATCTCTCCCTCAACTACCTCCTGAGCAACGAGCTCTCCCTGGATCTGTCACTTAACGCCGCAAGGCGGGAGGCAAATGTATTTTTTAACCAGTTGAGCACGGGCCTCAGGCTTGATAATTTGACAAAAACAGCCAATGATACCGAATTCGGCGGATGCGCCAAGCTTGCCTGGACACAGAAACTGCACCAGTTACTGGCCGGCGTCGATTTCGATCTGGGGGAAATGGAGTTCAATTCTTTTACAAACGGCAAACAACGCCTCGACAAATGGGCGCTCTTCGCCAACGACACATTGACCTTTGGCGGATTTTCTTTTATTCCCGGCATCCGTTACGACTATACCAGCACCAATGGCGATTTCTGGAGTCCAAGCCTGGGGGCCACGTATAGCCTTGCCGAAAATACAATCCTGCGGGCCTATGTGGCCAGAGGGTTTAACATTCCGCCGCTTGGGTTCACGTCAGGTCAAGGTGTTTTCTTTACGGGTAACCCCAATCTCAAAATGGAAACGGTCTGGTCCTATGCCGCAGGTTTTGAGACGGCCGCGCTTCGCTTCTTTTGGCTGAAAACCATGTTTTTCCGGCATGACATAAACGATATTGTGGACAGGGAGATATTGCCTACCGGTTTCAGTACCGAAGTCAATAGGGGAAAACAACGACGGCAAGGCGTGGAGGCAGAAGTGAAGACCATGCCCGTGTACCACACCTCCCTGCTGGCAGGGTATGCTTATGTTGACGCCAGGGACCGTGTCACAGGAGAGGAGACTCCCGCAGTAGCCAAGTACACCTTCGATGTGGGACTTCAGTACGACGACACGAAATCGTTCCAGGGTTCACTGAAGGGGCACTATATCCGGTGGCAGACAGATCCAGATCTAGCGGGTAAATTCAATGCAATTGTATGGGACCTCAACCTGGCGAAAAAAGTCTTTATTACTGAAAACAGGACTGCTGCAGTGTTTTTTACAGCCCACAATATCTTCAATAGTGCCCAGTATCCGGTCAGTCTTTACAGGAACCCGGGTCGTTGGTTCGAAGGCGGGGTCAGATTCGATTTCTAAAGCATGAATATTTTGTCAACAAAACACGGAATGGTTTTTTGTTGACGAAACAGTTGCGTTTGGTTATATAGTTAATTAAAATAAGTGCCTAGTAAAAATAATAAAGGAGGGAAACATGGAAAATGAAACGATAATTGTGCTCGACGAGGGTATGGAAGATTCTCCCCTCGGCCCCCAAGGAAGTTTTTGCTGCGCAGTAGTATTGCTCCCGCTTTATTAAGATCGATTACGACTCCACACCTACTGTTGGAAGGGGAGGCTACTCCCCTTTTTTCTTAACATCATGCGACTTTCCAATTTCATAAAAATATATCCCTGTAAGGAAAACCCGAATTATTTCCTTCTTTTCTCAACCAGGCGATTATCCAAAATACTTCTGCCTTGCTCCGTTATGAAGGCAATCGAAGATGGAACGCTTGCGCCCTCGGATGAACTAACCCTGACGAGACTGGGATTTCTTGTTTCAGATCCCGCTGTCGAACGGCAGGAAATGCTTGACGCAGTGGCTGAAGCCAACAGACTTGGCAATGAAGGCCGCATTACGGCCGTAATGAATCTCGACTGTAACCTGGCGTGCAGCTATTGCTTCGAAGGAAACCGCAAGGGTAAACATTACATGTCTGCCGAAACTGCGGATATGCTGGTGGATTTCGCCGCAGAGAACTATCTTCGGATGGACAAAAACATCCGCATCGATTTTTACGGCGGCGAGCCGTTGCTCAGCCTTGCGCTTATCAAGGACATATCGCAGAAACTAAAAGAATTGTCGGGAAAGAGAGGATTGGATTACACCTTTACTCTGGTCACGAACGGAACCCTGCTTACCCGAAAGGTTACCGAAGAACTTGTCGCCTTGGGGCTCAAAAGCGCCAAGATCACCCTGGACGGTCCAAGGGAGAACCACGATGTTTACAGGCCATTCGTCTCCGGCAAAGGAAGCTTTGATATCATCCTGAAAAATATAAAGGATGTCTGTGATCTGATCAAGGTGCAGACCGGCGGGAATTACACCAAGGAAAATTACCGGGAATTCCCTGGACTGCTCGATCTGTTTCTGGCTGAAGGACTTACCCCGGACAAATTGTCGCTGGTCATGTTTGCCCCAATCACAAAAACACTTGGTGAATATAAAATGCCGGAATTTTCCGAGGGGTGCAAATCTATCGACGAACCCTGGCTGATCGAGGCAGGACAATATCTGCGGGAAGAGATCCTGCGAAGGGGGTTCAAGACCCCGAAAGTATCACCTTCGATCTGCATGATAGAAAATGAAGATTTCCTGGTCGTCAACCATGACGGGACCATCTACAAATGCCCCGCCTTCATCGGCTGCGAAGGCCTGGATGTGGGCGATCTCGAGACCGGCATAAAGGATTTTCACGAATCCCATAACCTCGATGTCTGGAAAAAGGACGAATGCCTTGATTGTGCTTATCTCCCCCTTTGTTTCGGCGGCTGCAGATTTCTCAAGCTGCTTCAAGACGGCACAATCGATGATGTGGAATGCCGAAAGGCCTATCTTGACGCCACGCTGGAAACTTTTTTACTGCAGGACATAAAATACACCCGCAAAAAAAACAGCTGAAACAACCTGCGCAATACCTGAATGTTCTACCCCCCTCCTCAAAGACTGATATCTTTCCGCAAGAGTCTGATTTTCCTTGTCCTGTCATTCCGGGCGAGGCAAAGGATCTTTTTCTAATACGCCGAAAGCAGATCCTTCACTCTGTTCAGGATGACAAATCTAGAGTTTTGCAAAAGCCTCTTTTGATTATCTTCTATTTTCTTTTATGCATTGGTCATACAAGAACACCGATGGTCGGACATATTTGATTCAAGAGTAAAAACGATTAACATATGCATTTATTTATATAAATATATCAAACGTTTTTTCATGGAATTTTGATAGGGAACCGTGCAGGCCGTCATAGCGGGAAACGGAGGCTCATATCTTGTCGCAACAGACTGCACCGGCTGCGGCTTGTGTGAAAAGAGTTGCCCGATGGGATACCAAATCTTGCAACACATTAATAAAGACGGCCTGTCAAGCAGCGATTGCATCCAGTGCGAGACCTGTATCGCGGCATGCCCAGCAAACTCGCTCACGAGGAAAATTAATTTTTAGCATGTAATTTCAGGAGAGGAGAAAATAAATGAGAATAGTTGTAATTGGTGCGAATGCAGCTGGGGCGAAAGCGGCGTCCAAGGCAAAACGGATAAATCCGCTTGCCGAGATAACCGTAGTGGACCAGGGGAATTTCATATCATAGGGCGCTTGCGGCATCCCCTATTACATTTCCGATGTCGTGGCCGACGTGAAAGAGCTGATGAGCACGCCTGTCGGCGTGGTTCGGGATCCGGGATTCTTCAAAAAGGTCAAGGGAGTAAACGTCATAACCGGGACGCGGGCGACCGGGATCGACCGGACTGCAAAGCGTGTAACACTTGTCGATACGCAAAGCGGCAAAACAACCACCATAGAGTATGATCGGCTGATACTGTCCATGGGCAGCATGCCTGTCGTACCTCCGTTCAAAAACATCACCTTGCAGAATATCTTTACGGTTAAAGGTATTGAGGACGCACGGACACTGAAGGAAAAGGCTGCTGCCGGCAAAAGGGTTTTTATAGTCGGGGCAGGCCTGATCGGCATTGAAATTGCCGAAGCGCTGGCCATGAAAGGTCTGCATGTTACCCTTGCGGAGATGAAAGAACAGATTTTGCCCGGCATACTCGATCCCGAAATTGCCATGCTCGTGGTCAAGCACCTTCGCGAAAAAGGCGTCGAAGTGCTTACATCCTGCAAGGTCGAAGGGTTTACGGGTGCTGCCATGGTGGAGAAGGTCCTGACCGATCATGGCGAGGCACCTGCAGACCTGGTTGTGCTGGCCATCGGCGTTTCACCGAACACGGCCATGGCACGCGATGCGGGACTTGAGATCGGCGCTACCCGTGCAATCGCAGTCGATGAGCATATGCGGACTTCGGACCCCGCCATCTTCGCCTGTGGAGACTGCTGTGAGTCCGCCCATATTGTTTCCGGCCAAAAAGTATACCTGCCGCTCGGAAGTACCGCCAACAAGCAGGGGCGGGTCGCCGGCATCAATGCAGCCGGAGGAGAGGCGGTTTTCGCAGGAGTTCTCGGGACCACAATCCTCAGGGTGTTCGATATCAATGTCGGTAAAACCGGGTTGACGGAAACGGCCGCACGCTCGTACGGGTACGAAGTGGAGACCGTCCTTTCTCCGGCCCCCGACCGGGCGCATTTCTTCCCCGGAGCGAAGCCGATAACTCTTAAACTGGTAGCCGACAAAAAAACCGGGAAGGTCCTGGGAGTTCAAGCAACAGGCCCCGGCGCCGTCGACAAGAGAATCGATACCGCCGTTGCCGCAATCACCTTCGGGGCCACGGCGGAACAATTGTCCCAACTTGACCTGGCTTACGCGCCACCCTTTGCCAGCGCCATGGACAACCTTGTTGTCGCCGCCGATATCCTCAAAAACAAACTTTGCGGAGAGGCCAAGGGGATCTCGCCACTGGAGGTCAGAAAAAAAACGAAGCGGGGAGAGGACTTTCTGTTCCTCGATGTGCGTTCTCCCGGCGAACATGCGGAGGTCAGGATCACCGGGACACAGCTTGTCCCGCTCGGGATGCTGCGGGAAAGACTCCAGGAACTGCCGCGGGACAAGGAAATCATCGCCTTCTGCAAAATGAGCCTGCGCGGTTATGAAGCACAAAAAATCCTCGAAGCGGCCGGTTTTTCAGACGTGAAGTTCATGGATGGCGGCGTCCTTGCCTGGCCATACGAGCTCGAGCAGTAGTTGGGCCATGTATGACACACAAGCAATCCCGAATATTTGAACAGCCTGCGCGAGAAAGCCACCATTCCGGAAAGGCACCAGATAATAAGCTATAATTTTCAAGGAATCTGAATATTGAAGAACAGAGAGGCCGTTCACCTTTAGGGAATGTCCTCTCCATTTCAGACTGGAAACTCTCCGTGGACATTTCAAACTATGGAATCTCGCACAAAAATCTGAACTTTCAGTAGAGAGTTTGCGTTGCTCGGGAGAATTAACGCTTGCGAAAAAATGAAAAGTCTTTCCAACATGTCGTAAAATCGGCATAATGTCATTCTTTGAAACACATATATCACATTACCGCATCAAAGGGAGGACTCATGATAACGGCATACACCACCGAAACACCATTCGACCATCTGGAACTTTATCGAACTTTTCTTGAACGGGAAGACGACAGCAGCGGCACGGTCGTCCTTCACCACGGCAGGGTCAAACGCCCCGGCAAACAGGTCCCGGATTTTTCCTCGGTGGAACTGAAGGTGCTCAGGACAGATGTGGATGCCAGATTGTCCGAACTTGCCGGGGAGGCAAAACAAAAGTTCGATCTCAACCAGGTGCTTCTGGTGCACCGCCTCGGCTGGATTGGCTCGAGCGACTCGGTATTGCTCGCTATTGTTTCGGGAGCTACCCGGGACCGCTGTTTTGCCGCATGCTCCTTCCTAGTCGATGAAGTAAAGAAAGAGGATTTGATTGAGTTGATAGAGCATCCGTAAGCCAGTGGAGATTTAAGGGGTTGAATTTATGAAAAATATTCTTCTTGTTTTTGGATTTCTGGTTTTCTGGATAATCCTGCAAAAATTCATACTTCCGCGTCTTGGGGTACAGACTTGAATGTCCAACACATGTGACCCCGGGGACCGGGGCAAGAAAAAGGGCAAGGATGAGCAAGACGAAGAATCTGCACACTCCGAAAAAAAGCCACCTGTATGAAGAATTACTTGATAATAAAAAGCTTTTTCAAAGCATCTAATTTCCATTGTTATAGGGGACTTCTATAATGAGCATGCTGGCATATGTAATTTTGGGAATTCTTGCAGGAACTTTGAGTGGACTGATAGGGATCGGAGGGGGAATAATTATTGTACCGGCACTGGTGTTTCTGTTCGGATTTTCTCAACATTCCGCTCAGGGAACAACCCTCGCCCTACTGGTTCCGCCAATCGGGATTCTTGCTGCATGGACTTATTACAAACAGGGTTATGTGGATATGAAGGTTGCAGGTTTTATCTGTCTGGGATTTCTACTTGGAGGTTTGCTCGGAGCCAGATTCGCAACGGGTTTATCCAACGTCATGCTGGAAAGGATTTTTGGCATTTCATTACTTCTCATTTCGCTGAAGTTTCTCTTTGCCAGGTAGAAATTTTAATTGTTTCTTCCCCTCATCCTTTAGTCGCAGGTCAGACTGGCATGCCAAACGGATGCAAAAATCCGCTTGCTCATAAAGAGGTTTGTATGTATCACCAGGAACCCGCAAAGGACTACATTGAGACCGATCTAACCATTCATGTGTTCTCCGTTTCCGCTGCACTCGTTGGTGTTTGCCTCACGGTTATCGGAATTTTTTTAGTCAGCCACAGACTCACCCATGTCAAAAGTATAGGTGAAAAACTGTTGGCCGTTGACGCATTCATTTTCCTGACATCATGCATGTTGTCCTACCTTTCCCTGAAAATGCGCAAGAAAGGTCGGCAGCATCTGCTGGAAAAAATTGCCGAAGAAATTTTTTTCCTGGGCCTCGTTATGATGGCAGGAATCTGCTTTCTCATTGTATACGAATTCGTTTGACGGGATAGAAGAGTTGCAGGGCCAGATGTCACAACTTGGAGATGAGAGATATCCGGCGCCCTATATGAACAGGTTGTTATCCGAATGTTCCGAAGCCTCCAGGTAGGATGCGACACCTCCAATCTGTACACCGTCGACCAGTTCTTCCAGGCGGATACCCATCAAATCCAGTGACATCTGGCAGGCCACGATATTTGCGCCCCCATTGATCGCTGCAGTAATCATCTCCTCAAGTGCGGGCACGTTCTTATTCTTCATGATTCCACGTATCATCATCCCGCCAAGACCACCCATATTCATCTTTGAAAGGGAAAGCTTTTTGCTGCCTCGCGGCATCATCCAGCCGAAGGCAGCCTCAATGAAGTTTTTGCCGAGGCCATTCATCTTTTCAGGTTTACGCAGAACATTCAGGCCCCAGAAGGTGAAGAACATGGTCACCTTGCGGCCCATGGCAAGGGCGCCGTTGGCAATGATGAAACTGGCTATCGCCTTGTCGAGATCCCCCGAGAAAACGACAATAGTTTTGTCGTTCCCAGCAGTGGCGATTGGGGAAGGGGCGGTTCCTCCCTTTTCTATGACAGCTTTTACGATGCCTTTTGCGATGCTGATATCACGAACGATGTTGCCTGTCGACCTTGCCCATGAAGCCGCATCGCTGTAAAATCCGGCATCGCTTGCCGTGATCGAGATCGCTTCGCCGGCAGCGATGTTGTCCATTTCCTGTTTGAGCCGCATTACGGGACCCGGGCACTGGAGGCCACAGGCATTTACATCTACGATTTTTGAATTTTCCACTTTGACTTCCGTCATAACTATGTCGACCCCTTCATTGGTTTGCTTACTATATGTTTCACCGTCGGTATCCTGCATCGCCGTCGCAATTTGATACGTTTCATAGCCGCCGGAAAGGTTGAAATAGTCGGTTATGCCATATGCTTCAAGAATCCTTGCCGCGTTATACGCGATGAGCCCCACGCGACAGAAGATGATTACTGTCTTGTTTTTGGGTATTTCGCCTATCCGTTCGCGCAGGTTGTCAAGGGGAATGTTGACCGCCCCCGGCATGGTTCCTGTTGCATATTCCGCCGGAGTGCGTACATCGAGGAGGAAAAGAAGTGACTTGTCAGCTTTGTGGACATATTCCCAGCTCGTACTCTTGACGAGTCCGTCAAGTATGTTCTGCGCTGCAAATCCGGCCATGTTTATCGGGTCCTTTGCCGACGAGTAGGGGGGCGCGTAGGCATGCTCGATCTCCGCCAGGTCATCGACGGTCATGTTCCCTTTTATGGCTGTCGCGATCACATCCATGCGCTTGTCGACACCAGAGTAGCCCGTAGCCTGTGCCCCGAGTACCCTGCGGGTGTCCGGAGAAAAGACCAGTTTCAGGCACATCTTCATGGCGCCCGGGTAGTAGCCTGCATAATCATTGGGGTGTATGATGACCGAGTGATACGGAATTTTTTCGGCGGCACAGAATTTTTCGGTGGCGCCAGTCATTCCAACGGCAAGATCGAAGACCTTGGCAATGCCGGTTCCTATGGTGCCGTTATAGGTACGCAACTTTTTGCCGTTCATGTTGTCGGCGGCGATGCGCCCCTGTTTGTTTGCCGGGCCGGCAAGCGGTACTGCCGTTTTCTTTTTTGTAAACGGATTGACAACTTCGATGACGTCGCCGGCCGCGTAGATGTGTTCATTGCTGGTTTTCAAATATTCATCCACATCAATATGCCCGCGTGCTCCCAGCTCAATGCCGGAATCTGTCAGGAAACCGGTGTTCGGCCTGACGCCGATGGAGAGCAGGACCAGATCGGCAGCTACCGTTTTGCCGCTGTTGAGGTGTGCAACTACGCGGTCGTTGGCTCCTTTTTCAAATTTCGAAACACCGTCTTCGAGATAGAGTCCAACCTTTTTCATTTTCAACTCGCGGTGAACCATAGCGGCGATCTCAAAGTCAATAACATTCATTGCCTGCTTCGCCATTTCCACTACTACGACACTGATACCACGGGCATGAAGGTTTTCGGCCATCTCAAGGCCTATGAACCCTGCACCCACAACCAGGGCTGTTTTCACTTTCCCTTCATCGACCATCGCGCGGATCCTGTCGGAGTCGGGAATTGTCCAGAGGGTGTGGATTGCCGGATGGTCGGAGCCCGGAATTTGCGGTTTTACAGGAGAACCACCGGGGGAGAGAAGCAGTTTGTCGTATGATTCGTCGTACTCCCGACCGGATTCCATATCCTTAACCCGTAGACTCTTTTTATCGGGATAGACGGCAATCACCTCGTTTCCAGTGCGCACTTCGAGATTGAAAAGTTTTTTGAATGATTCGGGGGTCTGCACGAGCAGGCGGTCACGTTCGGTTATCGCATCACCTATGTAATACGGGAGGCCACAATTGGCATAGGAAACATAGCCGCCGCGTTCGAACACAATGATCTTCGCTGATTCGTCAAGCCGTCTGAGACGGGTCGCCGCCGACATGCCGCCAGCAACGCCGCCTACGATAAGGTATCTAGCCATACATTTCTCCTGATAAAGTGACGCTTGATTTTCGAGTTTTTTCTTGTGCCGGTTTCAGTGTCAGCAAGAAAAACATTAACATATGTGCAGCAATATATATTAAATTATGAATATGTCAATTTGTTTTTTCGGTAATATGTCATCGGTTTTCTGAACCGGTGTGGCTATACATTCATCCAGCTATCTGGAAGGTGGGTTTGTCATGGCAGATCAGTGGGCGAAGACGAAATCAATGTCGGCAACTGGTGTATGGCAATCGAAGCATTCCTGATCGAAGCCGGAGTCGTCATTTTCGGCTGGATTATTTTCCCTGTTTAATCGTATCTACCCCTGCTCCTCTCGTAGCTTTGCTCCTGCGCGATGTAGTCCAGATGCAGCGTCGCAAGATCTTCTACCGGAAGCATCTCGGGTAGTGTCGGAGAGTATGAGGTGATGACTTTCAGGTAACCGCGACACCTGTCGCACGCCTCTACCCGCATCTTTTCCCTTTGATCTTCGCTGTAAAGGCAGCTGAGCGTCCCGTGATCCTCATTTCCGCACCACATGCACCGCAGCCGGCGGAACTGCCAGTCTGCGCCGCATTGACCGCAGCGCAGATGCAAGGCCTGCCCGTTTCCCTGCAGCTCCCCCAGCGTCGCATAGGCGCCGCATATGAAACAATAGCCCTCTTCCCAATGTGTCCCCTCAGCAAGCGGAGCCAACTGCCGGCGCCAGGCATGCAGCGCAGGCTTGAGGGCACTCCGGGCCAGTGTCCACAACAGGCCGGGATCGAGTTGCAGGTCCCGCGCCGCGGATTCATTAAAAACGCGTTCGCCGGCGGTAATATACGCAAGGAGCGCGCCGACATCTATTTTATTCTCTTCTAGCGCCAGCCGGATACTGCGCGCCGCATCGGGCAGTAATGCATCCTTATCAGCGCCAGTGCCTTTGGAAAAGCCGGTCACGTCGAACTTATAAGCATGTTGCGTCTCGTCAATCGTCTCTAAAGAACGGGCGAGCCCCAGCATCAGGTTGCACACTGACTGTAGGTCCAGTTCGAGATCGAGACCGGTAAGGAGAGGAAGACCCGTCTCCAGTTTCGACCGGGCCTCGTCCGGGGTAATGGAAACGGGAACGGCGCAGAGATCGGCAGCGCCGAGCAGCGGTAAAATGGCCTCGTAAATGCGCGCCGCATCTTTCAGGTCCGGCCGTTCATGCCTCAATTTGCGCAGCCGCTCCAAAACCGGATCAATGGCAGCAAAGGATTTTGAATGCATCAGGCCTCACGGATGAAATCTTATCAACTCGTTCCAATTCCAAATCAAGGATGAAATCAAGGGGGCGAGGATTGAGGCGACGAAGGCGTACAACAACGTACGTTGAGGAGCCGAAGACGAGCCAACGAAGATAGCGCCTTGATTTGGAATTGGAATTACAACTGACCCGCCTGTATAAGGACAATCCTCAACAGCGCGCCGCCGAACAACACTAGTATGGCGGTCAGCATCACCAGACCGCTCCCGGCTGTCCGGGTCCGGTGAATATACCAGTTCAGCCCGAACGGGACGCAAATGCCGAGTGCCACGACCCCCACCCAGAAAAGGAATGCGTAGATCCCGCTCAGGAGAGGCGCGGCGAACCGCCCGGCGATGATAACCGCTGCCATGATGAGTACGAGTTCCAGGATCATCACCACCCGATCAAAGGCCTCCAGCTGCTCGAACGTTTCGCCGGAAGCCAACTTCCGCCAGGCCATTACCAGCAGGATGGCCGCCACGCCGGTAGATCCGCTCGAGGCGACGAACAGTGCGCCGAGCAGCGGATCGGTGGCCTCCCACAGCGGACGTGCCGTAACATTAAGCAGCACGCCGGTGTAACCGGCGACGAAGAGGCCGGCGGCCGATCCTGTCAACGCATACAGCTTGCGCGGGATGCGATTGTACAGGTTCGCAAATGGCGCGGACTTGAGGTATCCATCAGCAACCAGGTTGTCCAGGAAAGAGAGCAGGGAAAAGACGCCGAACACCAGCAGCGCCCAGGAACCCACGGATAGCGGCGATTGCATGTTGATGTAGGGAATTCCGTCTTTGGTGTAAAAGAACAGGTGCCAGAAGCGTTCCGGCCGACCAAGGTCGGCGATGAGCAGGATCGGCGTAAGCATCAACAGCGGCAGGGTGATGTAAAAAGCGACCCTGCTGATCTGGCGCAGCCTTTCACCGCCGAACAGCTCCGCCAGAGTGCCGGTGAAATACGCGCCGGCCGCCGTTCCGCCGATAAAGAAGTACATTGCCACGTAATACCACGCCCATTCGGGTGCCTGTGTTTCGGGACTCATGGCTTTTCCTCCTGGTTATTCAGGGGTTCAGGCCGAAGGCTGAAGGCTGAAGTATTATTTCTCCTCTTTCAGGTTACGCAGGCGCAGAGAACCCTCGTCAAAGGGAGAACTGAGAATCTGTCTTCAAATGTCCAAACTTCAGTCTTCAGCCTTCAGTCTATTGACCTGAAGTTACTCCTCCTCATCTTTCCTGGCTCCCCGCTCGCGGAAGCTGACCAGAGCGGCCACGCCGACCCCCACCGCGGCCGCTACCGTTACGGCCGTGGACAGGGGCAGCAGCCGCTGCGGCACCACCGGCTTCTCCGGCAGTCCGTACACCGACGGCCTGTCCATTAGCAGGTAAAAAACATTTAGACCGCCCGCCTCGGTATAGCCGTAAATATTCGCCCCGGTTTCGCCCCGCACCCTCAGTTGCTCCAGCCGCGTGTCAGCCTTCGCCTTGAGCTCCGATACTTCGCCGAAGCTGATGGAGCCGGTGGGGCAGGCCTTGGCGCACGCCGTGCCCAGGCCGTTGTGGATACGGTCGTTGCACAGGGTACACTTATTCACGGTGCCGGTCTTCTCACTGAAGGCTATCACCCCGAACGGGCACGACGGGATGCAGTACTTGCAGCCGATGCACACTTCCTGCTGAACGATCACGTTGCCCATATCGGTGCGTACGATGGCGTTGGTCGGGCAGGCGTTGAGGCAGCCGGCATCGTTACAGTGCTTGCATGAATCGCTATCGAACAGCCAGCGGGCTCTGGTACGGTTTTCGTTGAATTGCTCGATGAAGCGGACGTGACGCCAGTCGGTCGCGCTCAATGCGCCGGTGTTGTCGTAGGAATTGCCGGTAAAGTTGACGGCAACGGGATACGGCATTGACGGCGTTTTGCTGAAGTGCTTCGGCTCCGCCTCCAGTCCGTTCCATTCCTTGCACGCCACCTGGCACGCCTTGCAGCCGGTGCAGATGGAGGTATCGACAAACATTCCCTTGCTCATATTACACCGCGCCTCCTCTCTTTCCGGCCTTGATGTTACAGGTGAACACCTTGCCTTCGTGGATCGATACGTTCGGGTCGGCCACCAGGGCGCTGAGGTTGTTCACCACATCCCCCCTGGCATTGCCCTGCCAGCCCCAATGCCACGGCAGGCCGATTTCGTGGACGACACTACCATTGATGGTGAACGGCCTTATGCGCCGCGTCACCAGCGCCCGGGCCTGGATTTCGCCCCGCGCCGTTTCGATGGTAACGTAATCGGCGTTCTTTATCCCCTTTTCCGCCGCCAGCTCCGGTGATATTTCGCAGAACAGCTCGGGCATAAGTTCCGCCAGCCACGGCAGCCAGCGGCTCATGGACCCGCTCAGGTGATGTTCCGTCAACCGGTAGGTGGAGACAATGACCGGATACTTCGGATCAGCTACCAGGTGATAAGGGTTGCCCGGAATCTTCCACAGCTTCGCCACCGGGTTCGATTGCTGTTTGTAAACGAAGTTTTGAACCGGCGATTCATAAGGTTCGTAGTGGGCGGGAAGCGGGCCATCCACCAGGCCGCTCGGGGCGAACAACCAGGCCTTGCCATCGGCGCGCATGATGAACGGATCGTTGCCGCCCAGCCAGTCGAAGCCCAGCCCGTTGTCTCTGCCACGCGCCGTGGGGGCTTTGGTAGGCTGGAAATCGACGCTTTCTCCGGATGGCGCGACCCATTTACCGTAGACGGTGTTGCCCTGCGCGTCCTTGGTACCGCTGTCCGCGTTCGGGTCCCACCAGACCAGCTTCTTTTTCTCCGACCAGGGATTGCCGTTGCTGTCGGCGGAGGCGCGATTGTACATGATGTGCCGGTTGGCTGGCCAGGCAAAGCCCCAGTTGGGCGATATCCAGTTGTCGCCCTGACGCCGCGCGGCGTTGTTCTTGCCCTCCTCGGGGATGACGCCGGTATAGATCCACGCGCCGCAGGCGGTCGAGCCGTCCTCCTTGAGGTTGGCGAAGGTGGGGAGCGGTTTGCCGTCAACCCATGTAAAGCCGTTGATCTCCTTCAGCACCTTATACGCCGACGGTTCGTCCTTTATCCTCCACCTCGCTGCTTCGGCGACATCCGGCTGGTAATTCCAGAGAAGGTTCCTGATGGCCCAGTCGCGGTCACTGCTGGAATTTCGGTAGAGCTCCTTCAGCAG
>Ga0187878_1002998_pt1 | contig 14376 bp, 10 predicted proteins | sample June2016WEW_17_1_FD_132979 | JGI IMG/M metagenome (GOLD analysis project Ga0187878, IMG submission 132979) | Peatland microbial communities from SPRUCE experiment site at the Marcell Experimental Forest, Minnesota, USA - June2016WEW_17_150 | ecosystem: Environmental > Terrestrial > Soil >...
GCGGGGCCTTGCGTCTCGATGGTATCCTACCGTTGCGTGTTGTCGGAAGCGGGGGTAATTCAGCGGTAGAATGCCAGCTTCCCAAGCTGGACGTCGCGGGTTCGATCCCCGTCCCCCGCTCCAATTCCGCGTTCGGTCTGTCGTCGTCCCACGCTCCTTTCAGCATTGGCTAGTTCTCAGGCCATCCCAATTGAGATAGACTGTCGTCGCCGTAAACCTGCGATTCCGGAGGAACAACCGATGGCCCGGCGAAGAGATGTCATGGTGGGCGTGGACATGGGTGGGACGAGTCTGCGAGCGCTGGTGGTGGACGGCGAGAACAAGATACTCGCCGTCGCGAAGACGCCCACACGGCGCGAAGAGAAGCCCGGCGAACTCATCACGGACATTGCCGCCATGGTGGTGGACGCTGTCGAAGCGGCGGGCCTGAAGCGAGGTGACCTGCGCGCGGTGAGCATCGGCGCGCCGGGAGCGGTGGACCCCGTTCGCGGCATTGTGCATCACGCTCCCAATCTTGGTTGGGAAGAAGTCCCGCTCGGCCGCAAGCTCAAAGAACTGCTGGGTGTGCCGGTGCTCGTGGAGAATGATGTCAACGTTGGCGTCGTCGGCGAACACGTCCTGGGGGCGGGGAAAGGCGCCAAGGATCTGGTGGGGATCTTCGTGGGTACGGGGATTGGCGGCGGCATCATCATCGGCGGGCGACTCTACGAGGGAGGCCGTGCGGGCGCCGGAGAAGTCGGCCATGTCATTGTCCAGGTCGACGGCCCGCGCTGCGGCTGCGGCCAGCGCGGCTGCATCGAGGCGCTGGCCAGCCGCACGGCGATGGAGCGCGAGGTGCGTGCCGCCGTCAGAGCCGGCGCGAAAAGCATTATCCCGAAGATCATGAAGAAGCGGCGCAAGCAGCGCATGACCTCGAGCGTCATCGTGGCGGCGCTGGAGAAGAGAGATCCGCTCATGCGCAAAGTGATGAAACGCGCCCAGCACTTTCTGGGCATCTTCGTGGGCAGCATCGTTAATGTGCTGGATCCGGAAGTTGTCGTCATTGGTGGCGGCATCGCTGAACGCTTGCAGGAGAGTTTCGTCGGGCCCATTCGCGAGACCGCCTACAAGTATTTCCTTCACCATCGGGACGCGGCGCGCGTGAAGATTGTGCCCGGCATCTTGGGCGACAACGCCGGCGCCTTGGGTGCTGTGGTGCTGGCCCGGCAGCGCCTCCGCCGGGCGCGCTGAAGCCCTCAACTTCGGGCGTCCATCGCTGTCTGATCGGCAGAGCGAGACCGCGCTCGGCGACTCAAATCCCATCCTGCCTGCCGGTGGCATTCTGCGGTAGAATTCCCTCCAGAGACCTGGAGAGGCTGCGATGCAACCTGTCCTCTTTGTTCTGGCGCTTTTGCTCCTCGCGGTGCCGCAGAAGGGCAAGCCACCTGTGGAGGCGGCCGCGCAGACCGCGACCATCGAAGGCCGGGTACTCAAGGCCGGGACCGACGAACCACTCAAGAAGGCCTGGGTGACGCTGTTCAGAGTCGAAGGCGAGAGGCGACCCGACAGTACAAGCACCGATGCCAGCGGTCGATTCATCCTCAAGGACGTGGAGCCGGGGCGGTACCAGCTCTGGGCCCAGCGTAACGGCTACGTGCAGCAGGCATACGGTCAACGCGGGTCGGAGCGCTCGGGCACAACGCTGACCCTGGGACCGGGTCAGACGCTGAGCGACATCGTTCTCCGCTTGGTTCCCGCTGCCGTCATTTCCGGCCGGGTGTTCGATGAGGATGGGGAACCGGTGGCGGGGGCGAGCGTGCAAGCGATGCGCTATCGGTACATGGAGGGCAAGCGCGAGTTGGTACCGATGGGGATGGATAGGAGCGATGACCAGGGGGAGTACCGCATTTTCGGACTCGCCGCTGGCCAGTACTTCGTCAGCGCCAACTTCATGTCGGGACGCGGTATGGGCCAAGTCGGGCTGGCGGGAGTGGCCGGAGAGAAAGGCGAAGAGAGCTATCCGCCTACCTATTATCCGGGCACGAACGATCCGGCGCGCGCCACGCCGCTGGAGTTGCGGGCGGCCGAACAGGTGGGCGGCATTGACATCGGTTTCATCCCCACGCGTGCGGTGCGCATCCGCGGGCGAGTCTTCAACGCCGTCACCGGCCAGCCGGGGCGCGACGTGATGATCGCGCTCTATCCCCGAGAGTCCGGTGAGCGGCGCTTCGTCGCTCGCCACGACGATTACGTGCAGGACGCGCAAGGCGCCTTCGAAATCGCCGGGGTGACGCCCGGTTCCTACACGCTCGAAGCCCACTGGTGGACCGAGGGTAAGGACTACACTGCTCGGTTGCCCCTCGAGGTCGGGACTTCCGACATAGAGGGAGTAAGCGTGGTAATCAATCCTGGCGTCCCGTTGTCAGGCCGGGTGCGCGTGGAGGGAGAAGCGCAGGTCAACCTCGCTGAGCTTCACGTCTTCTTGGAATCGCTCGGCGAATCCATGAACTACGGCGGTCAGGACGCCATCGTGAAGGCCGATGGCAGTTTCCTGCTGCCCAATGTTCCGGAGGGCGAATACCGCATCAACTTGTGGAGGATGCCGGAAGACTGCTACCTCAAGGCGGCGCGCCTGGGCAGCGAAGACGCGCTGGAGAGCGGGCTCAAGATCGGCGCTGGCCAGGCAAGTGGCGCGCTGGAGTTGGTGCTCAGCGCTGCCGCCGGGCGAATCGACGGGGGCGTCGTGAACGAGAACCAACAGGCTGTTCCCGGGGCTCGCGTGGTTCTGGTGCCCGAGGCGGCGCGGCGTAGCCAGACGCGCCTCTACGAAGAGACCACCACCGACCAGTACGGCCAGTTCATTCTTCGCGGCATCACGCCTGGCGACTACAAGCTGTTTGCCTGGGAAGAAATGGAGAGCGGCGTTTACCAAGATCCGGAATTCCTCAAGCCGTATGAGGAGCGCGGTGAAGCCGTCCACGTCGGAGAAGGCGGCCGACAGAGCATTCAGTTGAAACTGATCCCCGCCGGCGCGGGCAAGCCATAGATGCGCTCCTGACGGCCGTGGCCCGCCATCCGCATTTCTGCTCTCCCTTGTATCGCATTGAGCCAGGCTCCGTTCTTGGGATACACTCCCGGCGGGTGAGACGCTTATGCAACGCACTGACTACGCGCGCATTGCCTTCGTCGTTGTCCTGCTGGTGGTGGTGTATTACGTGTTTCGCATTCTCCAACCGTTCCTCACCGCCCTGATCTGGGCGGCAATTCTGGCCACGGTTTTCTACTCAGTCTTCGAGGAACTGGCGCGCCGCCTCAAACGGCGGCGTTTGGCGAGCGCGCTGGCGTGTCTGCTGCTGACGGTGGCGATTGTGCTGCCGGTGATCCTGCTGCTGATCATGCTGGCGGGTGAATCGGTGGAGGCGTATCGGCTGTTGCAGGCGAAGCTCAAGGAGGGACAAGTCGGCGTGTTCGAATCCCTGCGCCACACGGCAACTTTCGAGTGGCTGCGAGGGAAGCTGCTGGCCCTCGGTTTTCCCGAGCCCGACCTGCGCGAGGTCGCGGTGCAGGCTGTCCGCTCCGTCAGCCAGTTCCTGGTCAAGCATAGCTCGGAGGTCTTCTCCGGCTTCACGCGCTTCGCCTTCAACTTTGTCGTGATGTTGTTCGGCATCTACTACCTGTTCCTCAGCGGTCCGGAAATCCTGAAAGAACTTCGGGGTCTCAGTCCGCTGCGCCGCGAGCACGAAGAAGCAATCATCGGCAAGTTCAAGGAAATCACGGTAGCCACGTTCGAAGGGAATCTCCTCACCGCGATTCTCCAGGGAGCGGCGGGTGGTCTGGTTTTCCTCATTTTCGGGCTGCCCTCACCTCTGCTTTGGGCGGCGGTGATGGCCTTCCTGTCGTTGGTGCCGCTGGTCGGGACCGCGCTGGTGTGGGGTCCGGTGGTGGTCTATTACCTGCTTACCGGTGCGGTGGTCAAGGGCCTGCTGCTTCTGGTGCTTTGCGCGGCGGTGGTCGGCTCCATCGACAATTTCGTCAAGCCGCTGCTGATCCGGCGCCGGGCGGAGATTCCCACACTCTGGGTGTTTGTGGGAGTGCTGGGCGGCGTCGGGGTTTTCGGCTTTCTGGGCTTCGTCCTGGGGCCGCTGATGGTCGCGGTCCTGTTCGCCCTCATCGAAATCTACAAAGTGGAATTCCGCCAGGAGCTCGGCGAGAAGTTCGCGTCTTGATTCGCGGCTCTCGGCTCCTCCGGCGCTGCCGGGCCGGCGCGCGTCACGTCCTCCTGGCGATTTCCAACGGCCGGGGTTCGTAGCGGACGCCGTAGATTCTCCGGTTGGTTCCCTCGATCTGCCGCTTGCGCGCGACCGTGCTGCGGATCTCGATGTTCTGCCCAGAGGGATCGTAAGGACAGATCGCCATGACGGCTTCGCCCAACTGGTAGGTCTTCTCGCTGGCGAAACAGAACCCGCCCCTAGAGACATTCTCGCTCTTGGTGATCTCGGCCCCGCCGTAATAGTCCCGGACCAGGATGGGAAGCTGCAGAGAAACCCGCCGATGTTGCCGCCGGTTGGCGTCCGCCGTGTCGGCCCCGGCCTGAGCTTCGCGGAACATCTCCTCTTCGCCGGGCGGACTCTCCATGGCCACCTGCGTTTCGGCGTGTCCCCAGGGTGTGGCCTGTCCGCACTTCCCGCACAGCCGGGAGAAGATTCCCGCCGACTCCAGGACTTCCACTTCCACCATCGAGAGATGAAACAGAGCCACGGTGTGGCACGTGCGGCATTCCACCAGGGCCTTGGGCGTGGTGACCTCGCTCTCCGACGGGGGAGGGAACTGAATCCCCCAGACGTTGATATCCGGGTTCAGCGTGGCCACCGCGTATTCGCCGCCTTTTTCCGAGTAGGGCTCCACCGGGCCCACGACGCGAAAATCGGCCACGCGCTGGTTGACCAGGTTCACCAATCGCACCACCTGCCCGGCCTTCAGGAGGTGCCGCAACTGGATGCGAGCCCCGTGGCGGTTGATAATGACGGTGCGCGCCGCGGCTTCGAATTCCCGACCTCTGGCGTCCTGACCCTCCACGCGCAATGGGATGGTCAGAAACAAGCGATCCGATCGGCGCCGCTCCATTCCGCTCATAGGATGTCTGCCCCCGCGAGATGATTCACTCCGCCGTCCGCAGTCTAACCCAGCGGGCCACGCCAGGCAACCCGGTTTCTGGCGGGCGCGTCGGGGTTCGGCCAGCCAAGTTCGGAATTCGCCAGCAGCGGCATGCTGGCAATCTGGTGCGTAAGCGCCGGCCGCCCCCCGCAGCTAGTCCGACGAAATCGCAACTTGAGTTCCATTCGATTTTCGCATGGTAATTCGCTGCTAGCCAACTTTGTTTTCAGATACATTCCGGTAGAATTTGCATTGAGTTCAAAAAAGTGTGTTATATGCTTTGTTTTCATATACATTCCCGGAATGTCATAGTATGCCCTTTGTTTTCAAAGACATACATCATGTGCTGCAACAGGCGCAAGGCCTCGGTCCTTATTTTTCAACAAGATGCCAGACTTGGGTCGTGATTAGTTAAAGTTACTACGATAGTGTTTGTCTGCGAAACGCGAAATTGATAGCCTCGTTAAGTGGGCCGACGGCGGCACGTGCGGCGGGCAACTTGGCGCTGCGAGCATATCCCTTATTGCCTCGGTTTGTAGCTTAGCACAAATCCTCGTCGCTGTCATGAGAAATCGGCCGCACGGTTAGCCGCTTGCCGGCCCCTGCCACCGAGACGGCGGCGCTACAAGGAATCCATGAAGATGAGGTAAGACGAGGTCCAGAGGCTGGTAGGGATGGAGCCGCGAGGCTGCGAGGTGAGGATGATGTTAAATCCTCGCGCCACCGAAGAAACCCAGGTCAGCAGGTTGTCAGCGCCATGCGGGCTTGGCCCTACCTTGGGTTCGACCAGCGCCAGATGTTCCAGGACCGGGTAAATGATTTCGCCCGCGCCAGTCATGGGAGTCTCGAAGCCATTGCTGGCGAACTGCAGTTGCGCATCGATCTCGTGGAAGTGCCAGGCGAGACACGCGCAGAAGGCGACGGCCTTCTCGAATCGTTCCAGGCTCTTCTCGTCGCCCTTGGGCAGTTGGGCGTCAAACACCAGCACGACGCGCCGCTCGTCCTCGCGCGTGAATTCCCGGACCTTGAGTTGTTGTGCCTTGGCGCTGGCTTTCCAATCGACGTGGCGCGAGGTGTCGCCTTCCTGAAAATCCCGGATGGCATAGAGATCGTGGCCGCGCCCCTTATAGAAGCTCTCCACTTCGCCCGAGATGAGCGGCAGGATTTCGTAGAACTCCTCGGTGGGCTGGACGTTGGGCAAGACCAGGATTTCCTGCCGCAGCGGTACCACGTGTGATTTGCGCAAGAAGCCGAAGGGGAATTTGGTGCTGACTTGGAAACCCTCCTGGGTGTAGCGCCCGCGGCGCGGGAAGCTGAGTTCCACGTGCTGCGTCACGGCTGAGCGGCGCGGGACGTACGGGACGTAAACCGCTTCGTCGAGAATTCGCCGCGGTTTCTCCGCGACGACCGCGCGGCGTTTCTTCTTGTCCGGCTCGCGCGCTGAGACGGTGACCGAGAAGGACGGGAAAAACCATTTCAGGTTGTTAAGTGTGACGCGGGAAATCATGGGTTGCTGGGCGAAGATATGGTCCGGCAGAACGAATTCCAATTCGAGTTCCGTCAGCACGATCTTCGAGAGGATGCCCGAAACCAGGATGCCCGCGAGCAGACTGGCCAGGATGATGAACAGCAGGTTGTTGCCGGTGTTGAGTGCCGCCACGGAAATCAGGGCAATGAGCATCAGGTAAACCGCGCCCTCGCGCGTGAACTCGAACTCGATTTTCATCATCCAGCGTTCGAGCGCCGTCCGCCGCGCCAGATACGGCACGACTTTCACGGAAACGATGCCCGCCAGAACCAGCGAAATCGCCGCGGCCCAGAAGGCTTCGCGCAGGCGACCGGTCTCGCGCAAGGCGGTCGAATACAGCGCCAGGAAGAAGGCAAAGGAGAGGGCAAAGAGCGCCAGGAAGAAACGCCGCCAGGCCGGCTTATCGATGTGCACGATGCGGTAGCGCGCGAGCAGCCAGAGGTCGCGCATCACGCCGCCGGCAGTGGGCTGGGAAAGCGCAGGCATCGGCTCTGATTGTAGCGGATGTCGTTACGTGGGAAAAGGAATTCAGCATTCAGAATTCAGAATTCAGAAGGCAGAAGGGAGAATTCTGAATTCTGAATGCTGAATGCGGGGGCCGAAGGCTCAAAGGAGAAGGCTGGCTGCTTGCCGCGTTCTTTCCTGCTTGTCACTCGGCCCGACGCCCGTAGGCTCTGGGCCGCAGGGCGTCACTTGTCACTGTCCTTCACGGCGCTTCCAGGTCGAGAGCGTAAACATCCTGGGCACCGATGTCGCGCAGGGTAAGAGGAGAATCATCCGGAGTGAGGCCCGCCCATATTCCCAGCAGGCCAGCTCTCCGCAGGCCCGTCACCTTCGCGATTTGTACCAGTTCTCGGTTGCTGATTTGTATGCGGTAGATCCCCGGGCTGCTGCCCAGGGGGTTATCGAAGAAAACGAACTTCCCGTCGTGCGACCAGCTTGGATACGCCGCGCTCAGGTTGGTCAAATCCGACCACTTCTGGGTTTTGAAATCGTACAGCACTATTCTCTGGGAATCCGCGGGCATCGCCACGACGTAGCGCCTGTCCGGCGACCAGCGGGGAGAGAAAAGGCCTTGCGAGCCGGGCAAGGTGGAAACCTGGTGTGTCCGCAAGTCAAGGATATGAATGGCCAGGCTGCGAACGTCAATGCCTGCTCCAACCCGGGATCCGAACAGCAGGGAGTTCCCATCCGGCGACCAGTTGGGATCAGCCTGGTTGACATCTCCCGTCAGCAGGCGCTCGGGAGCGCCCCCTTCCGCTCGCACCAGAAGGATCTGCCATAGCTTGCCGGGCATCTGGCCCATGAAAGCGATCTGTTTCCCATCCGGCGACCAGCTCGGGAGCAAGGTCAGCATAGGAGAGAACGTGAGCTGAAGCCGCTGGCTGCCGTCCGCCCTGCTCCGCCACAATGTGCCGTCGGGGTAGGCCACATACGCGATCCATTGGCCGTCTCGGGAAAATACTATGGAGTCGCCTGAGATCTCCGAGAGGTAAGGCACCCACGCCTGCGTCCTGGAGTCGTAGCGCACGGGTTCTCCCCGAGCCAGGCTGCCGAGCACAAAGATTCGCTTTCCATCGGGGCTCGGGACAGGATAGGAAGTCGCCATCTGCGCGACCGTCAACGGTACTGGCTGGGCGCTCGCCTTCCGCAGCCAGCCCCCTTTTTCGCGCCGGCTCCAAACATTCGTTACTCCATTCCGTGTGGACTGGAAGACGTAATACCTCCCGCCCAGAGTCCAACTGCCGCAGCACTCATTGGGCGGATTGTTCCAGCCGGGCAGCAGGGGATGCAGATTGGTGCCGTCGGATGAAACCTCCCACAGGGAGGTCGAGTTGTCTCTGGGGTCAAACAGGGAGAAACGGATGACCTTACCATCCGGGGACCAACGGAGCCAGAAGCTTGCGCCGACGACACTCGCGAGTCGGCGCGATTCGGTGCCGTCATTCTTGGCCAGAAAGAGGTTCGGCCCGTTGGCATAAAGGATCTTGGTGCCGTCCGGCGACCAGGTTGCATCATGCCCCACCAAGTCGCCGAGGCGGCGCGGGGACCCTCCCAGTACGGGCAACGACCAGAGCGGGAATTCTCCTTCCGCGGGGTTGCCGCTCACCACCAGCAGCTCGGACCGATCCGGCGAGATGTCACAGAGCATGGTGTTTTGGAAGGGCGTGGGCATCGGCACCGTCTCGCCACCCGTGGTGGACACCTGGGCAAGGTGATAGTTGCCGCCCGTGGATTCCGCCAAATATAGCCGCGGGCCATCCGTGACCATGAAGCCCTTCATGATCCCGTCGCTAGTGATTTGCGTAGAGCCTGTGACTTTCGGCGGCGGCAGAGGTCGCGTTATCAGGAAGGCGAGGACGGCAACGACGAGGACACCGGTAGCGGAGAGCGCCCAGGGCAAAACCCGCCGCGTTTTCGGGGAGAGGACCGGCCCCACGCCCTCCGCGGCGAGGGCGCTGGCGGCCAAGCGCACGGACTGCGTATCTCGCCTCAGTCGCTTGAGGTCCGCACCCAGGTCTGCGGCGTGCTGATACCGGACGTCCCGGTCCTTTTCCAGCGCCTTGCAAACGATGTGCTCGAACTCCGGGGAGAGTCCAGGATTCAACCTTAAGGGGGAGACGGGAGTACCGTGGAGAATTGCGCCGAAAATTGCTGCTGAGGTGTTGCCCAGGAACGCTTGTCGGCCCGTGGCCATCTCGTAGAGGACTGCGCCGAAGCTGAAGAGATCTGTCCGCGCGTCGAGCTCCTCGCCGCGCGCCTGCTCGGGAGACATGTAGGCAACGGTGCCCATCGCCACGCCGGGACTGGTAAGATGCTCGGGTTCGATGGAGGCGGTGGGCGCAGCGGTGCCTTCTATGGGCTTCCCCAGCCCCGCTCTCGGTCCCGTCAATTTCGCCAGTCCGAAATCCAGCATCTTCGCCTGGCCGCGCTGGGTGATGAAAATATTCGCCGGCTTGATGTCCCGGTGGACGATGCCCTTGGCGTGGGCAGCGTCGAGGGCGTCAGCGATTTCAATCGCCCATTCCAGGAGTTGTTCCGTCTTTAGCGGCTTGCCTTCAATGCGCTGCTTCAGCGTGTGTCCTTCCAAAAGCTCCATCACGATGAAGTGCTGGTCGCCGAGTTCGCCAACCTCATGAATGGTGCAGATGTTGGGATGGTTCAACGTCGCGGCGGCGCGGGCCTCACGCAAGAACCTCTCGAGGGCTTGCCGATCCTTGGATAATTCCGCGGGCAGGAATTTCAGGGCAACGAGACGGCCTAGGGTAAGGTCCTCGGCCCGGTAAACCACACCCATACCACCGCCGCCGAGCTTGTCCAGGATGCGGTAGTGCGAGATGGTCTTGCCGATCATGGGGCGTCCTGTCCTTCGCCCCGCATGTTAGGCGGGCTGGGTGTGGAAGTCAATGTTGGGGAAGGCTCAAACCCGAAGGTCAAAAGTTGACAGTCGGCAGTTGACGGTTGAGAGTTGAAAGTTGAGAGTTGAATGTTGACAATGTGATTGGTGGCGGCTCGCGAAGTCCGACTTGGCAATCCAAAATCCAAAATCTAAAATCCAAAATGCAAAATCTTCAATCATCAATTATCAATCGCCAATTCAAAGGGGCACGGGGGTGGAGTCGGTAATTTCTCGCAGGATGGCTTCGGCCTGGTCGGATTTCTTGATGGTGGAGATATAGCGCGAACTGACCACGCAGCGATGTGTAAACACGGGGAGAACGAGGCGCTTGAAGTCGTCGGGGATGCAGTAGTTCCGGCCTTCGACGAGCGCCAGGGCTTGCGCGGCGCGGTAAAGCATCATCGAGCCGCGCGGGCTGACGCCCAGGCTCAAGAATTCGTTCTGGCGGGTCTTCTCCACGATGGCCAATGTGTAGTTCATGAGCTGCTCGTCCACGGCGACGCCGCGCACGGCCTGCTGGATCTCGACGACCTCTTCGGCCGCCATCACGGGTTCGATTCTGGCCAGCGGCTCGGACACGGCGAAGTTCTGCAGGATTTCCTTCTCGCTGGCGGCGGCGGGATAGCCGATCTTGAGCCGCATGAGGAAGCGGTCGAGCTGCGATTCGGGAAGCGGATACGTGCCGTGGTGCTCGATGGGATTCTGCGTGGCCATCACCATGAACGGCTGGGGCAGGGGATAGGTGTGGTTGTCGGCCGTCACCTGATATTCGTTCATGGCTTCGAGCAGCGCGCTCTGCGTCTTGGGCGTGGTGCGATTGATTTCGTCGGCCAGCACGATATTGGCGAAGACGGGGCCGGGCCGGAACTCGAACCGCTGGCTCTGCTGGCTGAAGACGCTGATGCCGATGACGTCGGAGGGTAGCATGTCGGAGGTGAACTGAACGCGGTGGAACGCGCAATTGAACGAGCGCGCGAGCGAGTGCGCCAGCGTCGTCTTGCCCACGCCGGGAACGTCCTCGATGAGTAGGTGGCCGCGAGCGAACAGCGCCACGAGCGCCAACTGGATGACTTCGTCTTTGCCCCGGATGACGCTCTGGATGGATTGCTGGAGGCGCAGGAGGAGTTCCGTGGAAACGGGCGCTTGGTTGTTGACCTCAGCCTTTTTCATACGTTCAGGGGCCGCGGAGTGCCGGCGGCCCATATGGATTTCGGGCCACGAATCTGCTATCTTCAACTAGCGGTCGGGCGGTTAACTCAGCGGTAGAGTGCTATCCTCACACGGTAGAAGTCACAGGTTCGAATCCTGTACCGCCCACCACTGACGCCGCATTCAGTCCGCCGTGCCATTTTACCCAAAAGCTCACACCACGGCCACGGTTTTTCCTGGCGCATTCTCCTGGTTCCTGTGGCTGTGAGGATGAACCGTTCCAAACCTCAAGGCTGTTTCTTCTCGGCCGGTCTCGAAGACCTCGCCGCGATGCGCAGGGTGTGATGGCCGGAGCTGAGCATCACGGGCCCGCCGCTGGCTGAGGATGTGAGCTCCTGCCCATCAATCGTCACCAGCACCTCACGCGGTGCAAGGGGTGCGGCATCGGACGCGTCGTCGCCGGGCATCGCGCTGCGCTCTGCGGCTGAGTCTCCGGGCTGTTCGCGCCGGAAAGTGGCCTCGAACTGGTCAGCCTCTTCCTTCGAGCGTTGGGCTTCCCGGTAGTAGAGGTCGTAGAAATACAGGTAGGGGAAATAAGGCGAGTAGTTCTGCTGCGGCGCATAAGTGTACGGGGAACCGTAATCGCCGAAGTCAGAATACGGCCAGCCGAAGGATGGAGCGGCATAGGGCGAGTAGGGGTAGTACCCGTAGGAGCCATAGTTGTTCAAGCCGGGACCAAAGGCTCCACCGGAGTAGGACCAGGGGTTGAGGTGCTGGCCATGAGGGAGGCGATGGCCCGGAGTCGCGAATCGAGAAGGCTGTCTGGGGGAAAATGAACTGCTCACCTTTGGCCCGGCTCGAAACGAGTGTTGTCCAGCGCGGTTTGATGGACCCACGGCCCGCGCGGCTCGTCCCCGCCCTTGGGCGAAGGCGGACACTCCACCCAGAAAAAAGACGAGGCAAAGGAGGATACTGATTCGGAGACGCATGCTAACCTCCCATCCTTCCCATTTTGAGATGTTAGTCCCATGCCTCGGGCTTTGCAACGCCGCCAACTTGGCATTTGCCAGGGTACCGCAGCCCACGCCCTTTCGGTGTGTTAGTATTGTGCCCACCAGTCGGCGCATCGCCGACCTTCGCCGGGAGGTCAAGGTGCTGAAGCTTGGGATCGTCGGGCTGGGCCAGGTTGGAAAGACCACCTTGTTTCGCATCCTGACGCACGCGCACGGGAGCGGCTTGGCGTCGGGAAAACCCGAAGCGCACCTGGGCGTGGTTCACGTTCCTGACGCGCGCCTCGACCGGCTGGTGAAGATGTATCCGGGCCGGAAGACCGTTTACGCCAGCGTGGAGTATGTGGACTCTCCCGGAAGCGTCATCGACCTGCTGCGGACGGGAGTACAGACGGCGAACCTCCGCGAGATGGACGCCCTGGCTCACGTCGTGCGCGCCTTCGAAGAGGAGGCGCTGCCTCCGCCGAGCGGTTCCGTTAATCCACAACGCGACATCGAAAACGTCGAACTCGAGATGATCCTTTCCGACCTGGCGGTGATCGAAAAACGCCTGGAGCGGTTGGAACGGGACCTCAAGAAGCAGAGGAGTCCGGCACTTGAAAAAGAGCATCACGTGTTGCTGACGTGCAAGGCGGCGCTGGAGAAGCAGACACCCCTGCGGGAAGTGGCGCTGGGTGCGGAAGAGGCAACGGTCCGCGGGTTCACATTTTTGTCGCTGAAGCCCATGCTCTACGTCTTGAACCTCGGCGAGAAGGATGCAGCACGCGCCAACGCCGCTGACGAGTTCGCCGCGCAGGCCGGCCTGAAGCAGCGGCCCAAGACCAGCGTGGCGGCGGTCTCCGGGAAAATCGAAGCCGAACTGGCCGAACTGAACGACGCGGAGGCCGCCGAATTCCTGGAGAGCTACGGCCTCAAGGAATCGGCGATCTTTCGCCTGATCCGCGTCAGCTACCAACTCCTGGGCGTGATTTCCTTTTTCACGGTGGGGGAGAATGAGTGCCGGGCCTGGACGATTCGCTCCGGAGCGACGGCCTGGGAAGCGGCCGGCGAGGTCCACAGCGACTTCCAGAAAGGGTTCATCCGCGCCGAGGTCGTTAAATTCGAGGACCTGGTCGCAGCGGGCAGCCTCGCGGAAGCTCGCAATCGCGGTGTGCTGAAAGTCGAGGGAAAAGAATACGTCCTGCACGACAGCGAGGTGGTGTACATCCGCCATGCGCAGTGAAGAGAGCAGTTATCAGTCGTCAGTGGTCAGTTCTCAGTCCGCTCGAATTCGTAGCGAGTAGCGACTTCCAACTGGTGGCAGGCGGTAACAGACTCATGACTTCTGGCTTCTGACTTCTGACTCCTGACTACTTCTCTACCATGTCCTTTCTTTGGATCAGTCTCGTGCTGGGGATGATAGCTGGCGTGGCCAACCTTTTCGGCGGCGCCATCGTCTCCGCACGCCCCTGGAGCCGGACGTTTCTCGCCTACTTCATCGCGCTGGGGTCCGGGTTCATGCTGGCCACGGCGCTGACCGAAATGGTTCCGGAGAGCGTGCGCCTGGCCAAAGGCGCGGCGCCCCTGCTGATCCTTCTCGGTTATTTCATCGTTCACATTTTCGAGCACTCCTGGCCGGCGCACTTCCACTTTGGCGAGGAGACCCACGCCGACGAGTTCCTCAATCCTTCAGTGGCCTACACAGCGTTGGGGGGGCTGACGATCCACACGTTCTTTGACGGGGTTTCCATCGCCTCTGGGTTTCTGGTCTCCAACTGGCTGGGGATGGTGATTTTTGGCGCGGTCATTCTGCACAATATCCCTGAGGGATTCACCATCGCCTCGGTCATGACGGCGGCAGGCAAGAGTCGAAACACCGGCCTGTGGGCGGCAGGCGTGCTGGGAGTCTCGCGAATACTTGGCGTCCTGGCGATGGCGCTTGCCCAGCGCTTTGTGAGCTATGGCTTGGCGCTTTCGGCAGGCGTCACGCTTTATGTTGCCGCCTCGGACCTGATTCCGGAAGTCAACAAGAATCCGGGGCCTAGGATCGCTTTAACCGTGGCGGCGGGGGTGGCGCTCGTGATCTTGCTCCGATTTCTTTTCTTCGGCTATCTGACGCCGTGAGGAAGGCAGAAGGCAGAAGGCAGAAGGCAGAAGGCAGAAGGCAGAAGGCAGAA
>Ga0187878_1003000_pt1 | contig 14374 bp, 10 predicted proteins | sample June2016WEW_17_1_FD_132979 | JGI IMG/M metagenome (GOLD analysis project Ga0187878, IMG submission 132979) | Peatland microbial communities from SPRUCE experiment site at the Marcell Experimental Forest, Minnesota, USA - June2016WEW_17_150 | ecosystem: Environmental > Terrestrial > Soil >...
GCAGATTTTCAACCAGCGGTATCAATCCGATGATGTTTATCTTCATCCTGAGCCTGGATACGGCTTCGAACGCCCCGACCACTGCTGCAGCCCCGCACATATCTGATTTCATCATTTCCATTCCGAGTGCTGGTTTCAGTGATATTCCGCCGGCATCGAACGTGACTCCTTTACCCACAAGGACCACAGGTTTTTCCGATTTTGAATTTCCGAAATACTGGAGGATCAAAAATCGAGGAGGGTTCGCACTCCCCTGAGACACGCCGATCACGCATCCCATATTAATTTGTCTTATCTTCTTTTCGTCGAATATTGTAACGTTGTAGTTGGATTTTGTTGAAGATTTTTTTACCAGTTCTGCAAATTTGGCAGGTGTTAGATGATTAGAAGGTTCTATCCCGAGATCCCTTGCCAGCAGAACTGCATCGCAGATGATCTTCGAGTTCTTCAGTGCTTCGCTTATTTCCCGAGCGAATTTCGGTGAATCTGTAAAAAATATAATATCTTCGAATGCAACAAAAGTATCCTGTTCTGCATATTTTTTAGAACTGTACTGTGAAAGAAAAACTCCTTCACTGATCGCTTGAACTATATCATAGATCGAATTATTGAGAGTAGATTTGAGCAAAGTTAGGTCCGGCAATTCGAAACCCACTGCGGTCAGTTTCAAGCCATTAAATTTTTTCGCAGCGATGGCATAGGAATTTCTTAGTTTCTCCAGCGTAATCTCTTTGCTCTTTCCGAGACCTCCGATCAACATCCTTTTTGTTTTAATATCTCCATTGACGTAAGAAATTGTGGTCTCGTTAGAAGCACCTTTAAAGTCTCCCGATTCTATCATTACTTCCAGATTACCTTTGAACAGAGTGTTCAGCCAGTGCAGTTTGGTTTCCAGCAGATCCTCAAATGCAAACGATGCTACTGCATCGGCCCTAATATCCTTAATTTTCTTGCTCTCGCATTTAATTTTCATATATGTACAAAGTATAATTTGATTATTAGTTATTTAATAAAATTCTTTGCTTTAAGGATCACTTCGTCTATTAGTGTTTCCATTTTGCCGTTTACGATAAATGCACCAGCTGCATTTTGATGTCCGCCTCCGCCGAATTCCCTCGCAAAATCATTTACATTAACGCTGCCCTTTGACCTGAAACTGATCTTAATGCCTTTCATTGTTTCTGTAAATATTATTCCTATCTGCGCCGTATCAAGGCTTAACATATGATGGCTAAACCCTTCAGTATCGAAAACATTAGTACCTGTCTCTTCAAAATCTTTAAGTGTTATAGAGGCATATATAACTCTATCTTCATAAGCAAGCCTGATGTTATTTAGAAAACGGGATAAAAGCTTGAGTCTTCCTATATTCGATTTTTCATAAACCTCTTTATAGATTTCGACAGGGTTCGCACCTTTTTCCAGAAGCTGGGCCGTTATCCGGTGTGTTTCCGGATCGGTCCTTGGAAATCTGAAAGAACCTGTGTCCGTCAAGATAGCAGTATAAAGAGGAACAGCAATTTCGGGAGTAATGGTATTATCTCCATTGTACGTGAATAATGCATACAAAACTTCCCCTGTTGCTGGAGATGCTGTGTCAATCTTGTAATAATCGAAAGTATTGATATTATCTCCAAGGTGATGATCTATACATACCTTTTTTGCCCGGCTTTTCTTGATTGCCTCTGCCATTGTACGAAGCCGTGAGTATTCATTAGTGTCTAATATAAATATAACATCTGAATTTTGTAATACCTGATTATGTTTATTTTCATCATATATTTCGATTATGCTGTTTTTGTCCAAAAAAAGGTAATTTTGAGGTGTAGCCGAATAATTGATTATTTTAGCTGTTTTGTGAAGGTTTTCAAGATAAAAAAATAATGCTATTTCACTCCCGATCGAGTCACCGTCCGGATTTACATGACTGGTAATGACAAAGTTTTGGTTACTATCTATTAAATTAATGATTTCTTTCAACTTCCGAGACCAAATTTGAGAAGATAATCAATATTTTGTTCTTTTTCAATAGTTTTAAAAAATTTACTTAAACTACCAAAAATACCAATAAAACAAACACTCTATATTCATATAAAGAAAATAATAGTTAATAAGGAAGAAACTTTTTTCGATAAGTTTCACTATTGGGTAATAAATTAGAATCGAATTAAATTCCTATTTTAATCGGAACTTTATTTTCGGTATGTACATGCTATCAAATCAATTTTCCCGTAAGTAATAACCGAGCTTGTCTTTTAATTTGAAAAAACCGGAATTTTTGAATTACCCGAAAGCTGTCATTTATTTATAAATACAAAATAATAAATTACATTCAGATGAAAGATATTTTTACGAAATGATGGAATCAAACATTTAATTTTCATTTCTGCAGTTCATGATTTAAAAAATCCATATTTGCCCTTGAAACTCCCTTTGACATGGAGTATATTTATGTTTATATAGGACTAACGGAAAGCCGGAGTAGCTCAGCTGGTTAGAGCGTCGGAATCATAATCCGTAGGTCGGGGGTTCAAGTCCCTCCTCCGGTACAATTTACTATTTAATAATTAATCTAATTAAGACATGAAGAACGGGAGACTATTTCCCTTTTTTAGTTTTAATGCAGAAACGGTTTATCTTAATTGCAGCGTGATGGAGATTACATAAGAGCTGATCTTCATACGCATACATATTATTCCGATGGAAAATATTCGCCTGCAGAACTGCTGACCAAAGCAAAAGCATGCGGTCTCCATTATCTGTCTATTACTGATCATGATAATGTAGACGGAATAGAAGAAGCAATTGAGACAGCCAAAGAACTTGGAATTGAACTTGTATCCGGAGTGGAATTAAGTTCGGAGCACAATGGCCGGGAAGTCCATATTCTGGGTTATTTTATTGATCATCAAAATCCCGAGCTTCTGGAATATCTCAAAGGATTCAGGCAGTTGAGATTGAAACGGGCGGAAAAGATAGTCGATAAGCTGAATGCATTAAATATACCGCTAAAGATGACCGATGTGCTTATGAAGGTAAGAGACAATACCTCGATAGGAAGACCTCATATAGCTATTGCTATGCTGGAGAATAATTTTATCAGCAATTATTATGAAGCTTTCATAAAATTTATCGGTGATAATAAGCCTGCTTACGAAAAGAAACCGAATATATCAACAAAAGCCGCTATAGACCTGATTGCAAATTCGGGGGGACTCTCATTCATTGCGCATCCCGGTAAAGTAATACGCGATGAGATGCTCGTTGATATTATTGAACTTGGCGTTGACGGTATTGAAGTTGTGCATCCGTCACATCCTTCAGAGTATATAAATTACTTTCAGGATTTCGTGAGCCAGTACTTTCTGCTTGAAAGCGGAGGCAGTGATTTTCACGGGGGCAGACTTAATGACGATTCGGTGCTCGGTTCGTATTGGATCTCCGAGCAGAAAGTGACCGCTATGAAAAACCGTCTTTTCCTGAATAAATAATATGTCAGTAAAAAAAATATCTAAAAAGAAATTACTGCGTATCGCTATAGCTGTAAGCCGTTATAACAGTGAGGTTACGGAAGGGCTTCTGAAGGGAGCATGCACGGTTCTCGAAAAAAAGGGCATCAGCGGAAAGAATATTACGATAGTTTATTGCCCGGGTGCATTTGAAATACCGCTTACCGCGAAAAAGCTTTGTTCCGCAAAAAAGTATGATGCAGTGGTTTGCCTGGGTGCGGTAATAAAAGGGGAGACCGCCCACTTCGAATATATCTCATATGCCGTTACTAAAGGGATAATGGATCTGAATTTGCAAAGCGGGATTCCGGTTACATTCGGGGTTCTCACAAGCTACACCGAAGAACAGGCATTGAAAAGGTCGCAGCCTGATGCAGAAAATAAAGGTGCCGAGGCAGCGGAGACCGCTCTGGAAATGATTGAACTGCTTCACAATATAAGATAATTCTTCTTATTTCTTGATAATAAATCTACTTAGTTTTTTTCTATTCCTTATTAATTCAGTTCATAATTAAACTTTCAAAACAAATCTATGTTAACAACCAGAATTAATGAGCTATTCGGAATAAAGTATCCGATCGTCCAGGCAGGGATGGTATGGACCTCCGGGTGGAAACTTGCTTCAGCAGTTTCCGAGAACGGATGTCTGGGACTGATCGGTTCCGGTTCTATGAAAACCGATCTGCTAAGAGAACATATAAAAAAATTGCGTGTGTATTTTTATGAGAACGGGATCAATGAACCATTTGGTGTTAATATCCCGTTGACCAGAACTGATGCTGAAGATATAGTCAAGACAGTTATCGGAGAAGATATAAAAATAGTATTTACATCTGCAGGGAATCCGAAAATCTTTTCAAAGTATCTAAAAACGAATGATATAATTTGGGTACACGTCATCGCCTCGGTTAAACATGCTCTGAAAGCACAGGATGAAGGATGTGATGCAGTCGTTGCGGAAGGTTTTGAAGCCGGAGGCCATAACGGAATAGATGAGATTACTACATTTTGTCTTGTCCCGCAGGTAGCGGATGCAGTCGAGATCCCTGTGATAGCGGCAGGCGGGATTGCTGACGGGAGGCAGATTGCGGCAGCGTTTGCTCTTGGTGCCGAGGGTGTGCAGATAGGAACAAGGTTCGCTGCTACCCATGAGTCATCAAGTTCGGATCAATTCAAGAAAAAAATTGTGGAAGCGGAAGACGGCTCAACCATATTAACACTAAAGAAAATAGCTCCCGTCAGGTTTTTTAAGAATAAATTTGCACTTGAAGCTGATGCGATGGAAAGGTCCGGAGCGAGCGGGGAAGAGCTGATGGCTTTGCTCGGAAGAAAAAGGGAGATGAAGGGTATTTTCGAGGGTGACACAGAAGAAGGAGAACTTGAGATGGGGCAGTCATCCGGGTTGGTGAAGGAAATAAAAACTGTAAAAGAGATTATTCACGATCTGTTGAATGAATATGAAGTGACTACCGGTAAATTTAGTTAAATATCTGATCAAGGCTCCCAACTTCTTCTTCAGTTCAAATATACCTTTTATTCGGAGGGGGTAATTCCCTTTAGCAATAACTCCCTGCTTTAACCAAAATTACTAAAATTTCGTGGTAATTGAGAATTCCGAAGTCCTTTATATCTTTGAAATCCAATTAATAGTTGCATAATATAAAATTTTTTTTATTATATTAGATATATATTACTATTTTAATAAATATTTTTAAGTCCTTTTTAAAAACTATTACTACCTATGGGGAGGTATTATGAAAAAAATTTTCTTTTCTCTTCCAATTGCTCTTTTTGCACTCATACTATTTTTACAGTCTTCTATTACGAGTGACGGACCGCTGACATGGACTCAGCTTTATAACAATCTCGGAAGGATTTATCTCATTGTAGTAACTCCACCCAATCAAAACACAATTTATGAAGCTGGACTTGATTCCGGCGTTTACAAATCTACAAATGCAGGTCTTAACTGGATTCAGGTGAACACCGGTATGACATATATTCACGTTCAAGCACTGGCTGTCAGTCCGTCAAACCCAAGCGTTATATATGCCGGAACGGACCAGCTCGGGACTACCAACAGCGGTGTTTATAAATCGACTAATGCCGGTGCCAGCTGGACGCTTATGAACAGCGGTATTGTTGAAACATCCGTCGGAATACAGACAATCGTTGTTCATCCTACGGACCCGAATACTGCATGGATGACAGTGTTTGACGGTCTTGTTAACTCAACGAACGGGGTTTATAAGACCACCAACGGGGGCACTAACTGGTTTGCGGCAAATGGCGGCATGACAATTGTGAATGTTCTATCGCTCATTATTAATCCGTTGAATCCAAATGTCTTATATGCGGGAACTTCGTATAATCCATCAGCTATCACACCCACAAAGATATATAAGACTTATAATGGCGGAACTAACTGGATTGAAATATCGAATGGCTTGCCGACCGGTACTACAACGGGTGACCCTGTTCGTTGTCTGAGCATAAGTACTGTCGATACAGCTAGGGTTCTTGCCGGATTGTTTATGAACGATACCTTAGGGGGTGCATATTTAACAACTAATGGAGGTACTCTCTGGGTAAAGAAACAAAACGGTCTGGGTACTGTTGCAGGAACCCTTATCAGGAACTGTCTCATAAGACCGGGCTCTTCTACCGAATTCTACGTAGGTCTTGATGGAGGCGGAACCACTGCCAGGGGTGTCTTCAGAACAACAGACGCCGGTAACACATGGGTTGACTTCAACAACGGTGATTTGGTAAATACTTTTACTGTGAGGGGACTTGCATTTAAGACATTAGGCGATAGTACTCTTTATGCAGGATGTTCAGCGATAGGATTTGGTGTATTCGGATATTCATGGCCTGCTCCAACTCCTATCGGGTGGTCAGAGCAGACATCACCTGTTACAACCGGCTTGAATACTGTAAGTGCGGTCAGCAATCAGATAGGTTGGATAGGGGGTAATTCCGGCGTAGTTTTAAGAACGACCAATGGCGGATCATCATGGACAAACGTAACAGGAGCTCCGATAGGTACCGACGCAGTATACGCTATCTGCGGGATAGATGCCAATACATGCCTTGTTTCCACATCACCTTCAAACACATTCGTTTTCAAAACAACTAACGGAGGTGCAAACTGGACACAGGTATTTACAGTAGTAGGCGGTTTCGTTGATGATATTAAGATGTTCAGCGCAACCAACGGATACCTGTACGGTGACCCTGTAGGCGGCAGATGGGAACTATATAAAACCACCAATGCCGGTACTAACTGGGATTCTACCGGGCTCTATCTTCCACAGGCAGCAAGTGAAGCCGGATGGAACAATGCAATGTGTATAAGAGGAACGAAAGTCTGGTTCGGAACTAATAATACGAAAGTATATTACAGCACAAATTCCGGAACAAACTGGACTGCCCAGGCAACAACCGGAAGCGTCAATACTTACAGCGTTTCATTCGATGGGGCCGGTAACATAGGCATGTGCGGTGAAAGTGCTGCTCTGAGATCAACTAACAGCGGTGTTAACTGGACCGTGGTTACAGTTCCCGGAACGGGGAGTATAATCGGGTTTGGGAATGCACTTCAGAAATTCTGGTACGCAAGAGCAAACATTATTTACCAATCAACTGATAACGGTGCAACCTTTGCTTTACAATATACATCTCCGAGTAGTGGAAGCTACAATGGTACCAGCTTTGTGATGACAGGAAACGTGATCAGAGGATGGGCAGTTACGAGTTCCGGAACGATATCAATATACAACGAGATATTAACAGGTATTGCAAATAATAACAACCAGGTTCCTAAGAATTTCTCATTAGGGCAGAACTACCCTAACCCGTTCAACCCGACAACGAAGATAGCTTACCAGCTGCCGAAGGCAGAGCTTGTGAAGCTGACCGTCTATGACCTATTGGGACGCGAAGTTAGTGTGCTTGTTAATGAATATAAACAGGCTGGCAGCTACACGATTGATTTTAACGCTTCTAACTATGCAAGCGGTGTATACTTCTATAGGATTGAAGCCGGCGATTTCAAGGATGTGAAGAGAATGGTGCTGGTTAAATAAGGTATAGATTAATAAACCTAAAAAAGCCCGGAATCCAACCGGGCTTTTTTGTCTTCATGCCCTTGATATCAAATGAGAGCGATTATTTGTAGTTAATAAATAATAATTATAGCTATATTTATGTATTGACTGCGGAAAATAAATCATTTACATTATATCAAATTCTCTACTTGTTATTTTAATAAACGAATTTTTTTAAAAAACGATCTTAAAATAACTGGAGGTCCTCATGAAAAAACTACTTCTCTTTATTCCTCTTCTCATCATTTTTCTTCATTTAATGTATGCTAATGATGGTCCGAATGTCTGGTCAACCGATTTTACGACTTATGGACGTATTTTAGCAGTAAATGTCAACCCGTCACCGCAGACCACTGTGTATGCCGGCAGTATAGATTCAGGTCTGGTGAAAAGCACAAATTCAGGATTAAATTGGTTCACCTCGAACAGCGGGCTGAATTACAAAAATGTACAATGCCTGTCGATCAGCGTTTCAAACCCGAGTACCTTATATGCGGGAACAGACTCATTGGCGGCCTCATCAACTGATAAAGGTGTTTATAAAAGTGTGGATGCGGGTGCCACATGGCACAATGTGAATAACGATGGCTTTACTTCTGATAGAAGCATCCAGGCGATAGCTGTCGACCCAACTAATGCTAATATTGTTTATGCCGGTATTTTCAATGCTACCCATGATGCAACTGACGGTATCTGGAAAACTACAAACGGCGGTACAAACTGGGTTATTGCTAATACGGGTATGGGTACTGATAAGAACATATTATGTATTGCCATAGACCCCGTTAATCCTAATACAATCTACGCCGGTACTTCTTTTAATGTTCTTTCATCGGTAGGCCCGGTAAAGATTTACAAATCAACCAATGCCGGGGCTTTATGGACTGATATAAGCAACGGTTTACCTCAATTAACTACTGATATTAATCCCGTCAGATGTATAACTGTCAGTACAGCAAATTCGAATTATGTAGGCGCAGTTCTTTTTATGAACGTTACTACAGGAGGATTTTTCCTTTCTACGAACGGCGGTGCATCATGGACTCTTAAGAGCAGTGGTCTGCCCCCTATTGCAGGTGCAAATCCAAGAGCATGTCTTTTCAGACCGGGTTCAATTTTAGAAATTTATGCGGGGATAGATTATTCGACCGGTACCGGCGGTGTCTATAGAACTACCGATGGCGGTAACAACTGGCTTATTTTTAACAGCGGTCCGATCTTAGGTACATATGCATTCCGTACGTTTTCATTCAGAACTGCACCTGACAGTACTTTGTATGGAGGTGTAGGAGCCACTGCTACTGCAACAACGCCGGGGCAGGGAGTTTATGAATACACTTTTGTGCCGGTTGGTATAAGAGGTGAAAACAATAACATCCCCAAGGATTTTGCTTTATATCAAAATTATCCGAACCCGTTCAACCCGACAACTGTAATAACATTCGATCTGCCTAGACAAACGAATGTGACTATCAAGGTCTACGATATCTCGGGTAAAGAAGTAAAAACCATTATGAATGAGAATAAGACGGCAGGTTCGTACAATGTAACCTTCAATGCTTCTTCTTTATCGAGCGGGGTATATTTCTACAGGATCAATGCCGGGGATTATTCGAAGACTATGAAAATGGCTCTTATTAAATAGCACAAGGCAGCGTATAAATTCTTTTAAAAGCTCTTCTTGAAAAAGAAGAGCTTTTTTTATGATATGAATTTATTAAATTTCTTTCTCAATCTTTTTTCATTAAATTTATAGATTATAAATAAAATTTAATGAAGGATTTTATAAAAATTGCTTCCGGTCAGGGGTTCTGGGGGGACCTGATCGATGCGCCGATACATCAGGCAACTAAAGGAAGCATTGATTATCTCGTAATGGATTATCTTGCTGAGGTTACGATGTCGATCCTTCAGAAGCAGAAAATAAAAAATCCTTCGTTGGGCTATGCCCGTGATATCCCTCCCTTAATGGAAAAACTGCTCCCGCTATTAAAAGAGAAAAAGTTCAAGATCATTACTAACGGAGGAGGCGTAAACCCGATCTCCTGCCGGGATGCAGTTTTCGAGACAGCTAAAAAGCTCGGTGTAAAAGGGATCAAGATCGGAATAGTAACGGGAGATAACATACTCGATCAAATAGAAGAATTGATGGGTAAAGGTGCTTCTCTCAATAATATGGAATCGGGAGAAAGTGCCAATTTTATAAAAGATAAGGTATTGAGCGCAAACGTCTATTTTGGAGCTGAGCCCGTTGTTGATGCCTTAAAGCTAGATGCCGATATTGTGATAACAGGACGTGTGACCGATACCGGACTGACCTTGGCACCAATGATATACGAATTCCTCTGGAAGATGAATGATTGGGATAAGCTCTCGGCAGGAACAATTGCGGGACATATTATCGAATGCGGGGCACAGGCGAGCGGTGGAAATTTTCTGGGTGATTGGGAGAGTGTAAAGGATATGGCCGGAATAGGTTTTCCTATCATTGAAGCATATCCCGATGGCAATTTTTACGTTACAAAACATCCCGGGACCGGCGGGCTGGTCTCTGTGGAAACTGTTAGCGAACAATTGGTATATGAGATTGGGGACCCGCGTGAATATATAACACCCGACTGCATAGCCGATTTCACCTCAATTCATCTTGAGCAGGCGGGGAATGACAGGGTGAAAGTATTCGGGATAAAGGGCAGACCCGCAACTGAATTTTATAAAGTGTCCATGTCTTATGCGGACGGTTTCAGCGCCGTAAGCTCATTGACATATTCTGCCCCCGATGCGTTAAAAAAGGCCGAAGCTGCGGATAAGCTATTAAGAACACGTCTCGAGAACCTGGGCTTGAAATTCGATGAGATAAGAACAGAATTTGTAGGATATAACTCGTGCCACGGGCCCCTGGTTAAGAAAAGAGACGATCTGAGTGAAGTTGTGCTCAGGATAGGGGTAAGGGGTCAAGATAAAGAAGCAATCGAGAGATTCGGTAAAGAGATAGCACCGTTGATACTCACGGGTCCGCCGGGAGTAACCGGTTTTGCCGGAGGGAGACCGAAGCCTTCAGAGGTTGTTGCATACTGGCCTGCATTGATAAAGAAGGATCTTGTTAAACCGGAGGTGGTAATTGAGGGGATATAATTAAGATAAACTGTAGAGATCACGGATAGTCGTAATTATTAATAAGAAACCAAACGCTAATCGTAAAAAAATAAAGTCACGCAGAAAAGTAAGTAAGTTGCTTACGCTGATTCTGCGGTTAAGAGAAGAGGATAATTAATGGAGAAAATACTCATAATCGGTGCTTCAGGACAAATAGGATCTGAGCTCACGCTTGCGATAAGAGAGAATTATGGGGGAGAAAATGTTTTTGCAACCGATATTAAACAGGCACCCAGGGATGTTCTGGACGGTGGTCCGTTTCAGATCCTGGATGTTCTGGATAATAAAACATTGATCCATTTTGTAATCAGAAACAAGATCACACAGGTATACCATCTTGCTGCAGTATTATCCGGTAATGCCGAAAAGCTGCCCCTGCAGGCATGGGACATCAATATGAAAGGACTGTTGAACGTGCTCGATCTTTCACGTGAGGATGGGATAAAAAAAATATTCTGGCCGAGTTCGATTGCGGTCTTCGGTCATACTACACCGAAAGTTATGACACCGCAAACTACAATAATGGAACCGAGCACTGTTTACGGAATAACCAAAGTAGCGGGCGAGAGGTGGTGCGAATATTATTATAACCGCTATAAGACTGATGTCAGAAGCATCAGATATCCCGGTCTTATCAGTTATAAAACTGAAGCAGGCGGGGGAACCACGGACTATGCGGTTGAAATTTTTTACGAAGCCGTCAAATCGAAAAAATACGAATGTTTCCTTAGCGAAGATGTTGCACTGCCGATGTTATTCATGCCCGATGCGATTAAAGCAACGATACAGCTTACGGAAGCGGATGCCGATAAATTGTCCCTGAGGTCCAGTTACAACTTAGGAGGTATCAGTTTCACTCCAAAAGAGCTTGCCGCAGAAATAAAGAAGTGTATACCGGAGTTCGAGATAACATATAAACCTGATTTCAGGCAAAAGATAGCAGAATCATGGCCGAAAAGCATCGATGACAGCGTAGCACGTAAAGATTGGGGCTGGAAACAACATTACGATCTCACTGCAATGACCGAAATAATGCTAAGTGAAATAAAAAAGAAACTGTCCGGTTGATAGTAACCGTGCATTAACCGGACTTAGAATCCTTTCGGTCATTCAAAGTATTAATAAAATCCTCAACGCTTTTATTGAAAGCTTGAGGATTTTCCACATTGGAAAAGTGCCCGGATTCCGGTATCAATGATAATTTAGAGTTACGTATCTTTTGATACATAACTTTTGATAGTTCGGGTGGTGTGAGCTTATCCTTTTCTCCAACAATAATAAGCATGGGTATATTTATTTTTTCTAGAGAGGCAGTCTGGTCCGTCCTCGCAGAAAGAGTCAATAAAGTTCCTGCCATCGCAGTGTCTTTCTGTTCGGTCATAATATTTTTCATAAACTGCACTACGGGTTGTTTCGCGGGATCTTTCAGAGTTGTATCGCTGAATGTGTTTTCCAGGAATGTTTCAATAAATTCCGTCTTGCCGCCTGTGCGGATCTGTTTTATCTGTTTTGCCCTGTTCAGCTTGCCTTCGTTTGTGTCAGCTTCTGTCCTGGTATCACACAAAACTACTGCTTTGAATTTATTCTGGTCACGATCGACAGCCCTCAATAAGATGTAACCGCCCATGGAAAGGCCTATAACAATGGGCTTCACGACCTTTAACCTGTCTATTATTGTAAATAGGTCGTCAGCATGCGAGTCGATTGTATATATACCGTTCTCTTCATAACTATCTCCAAAACCTCTCATGTCATAAGTGATAACCCGGTACTTATTACTAAAATTCTTTGCCTGTTCAAGCCACATTTTATGTGAAAGGGGGAAAGCATGGATAAAAAGGATTGCCTGCTTATTCTCCGCACCGGTCTCAATAACGTTTAAACCGTCTATTTTATGTATCATAATTTATTTCTTGGAAGATTTTTTTTATATAACTTAATTTCTTATCATTTATTTTATTTTCCAGTATGAAGTTGATGTTCTTTAATGCAAACGGGATGCTTTCAAGGAAATTAGTTTTTCCTTTAACTATTCCGAGGTAGCCATATGCCCCCATCGCCTGTAAAATCCTGATTAGAGCAAAATACCAAAAGTGGTTTCTGAATTCCTCCTCATCAATTCTAATGTACTTTTTAGCCTGAACAATATAATATTCTGTCAGTAATTCTCTTATGGTTTGGGGTATATTCGCCTTCGCATCATACAATAATGACGCCAGGTCATATTGCAATGCTCCTTTTCTGCCCGACTGGTAATCGATGAAATATAGCTCATCATTCTTTAACATTATATTCCTTGACTGGAAATCTCTGTACAGGAAGTAAATTCGCGGAACCTCCAATGCGTATCCCTTTATAATATCAAGCTCTGTATTAAGCCTGTTCTCGTCAAGCGTACTCTTATAAAAATTTATTAAAAATCTTTGTTTGAAATATTTTAAGTCCTGCTCAATATTTTCTTTGCCGAACTCAGGATACTGGTAACAGTAAGAATAATCTAGTGTATTTCCTGCCTCGATTTGAAATTTTAACAGCTCATTGATAGCACTTTTATACAGGTCAATTTCCGTTTCTCTGAAGCTTCCACCGGGTCTGGCATTTATCTTATTGAAGAGTGTTGTGTCACCGAGGTCTTCCATTATGTAAGATTTATTATCGTCCGATATGCAGTAGATTTCCGGAACGTTGAGCCCGTACTTTCGAAAGTGAAGGGAAAAATTCAGAAATGCTTTGTTCTCACCTAAGTTCTCATTGATTATACCTATAAAAGTCTTACCGGTTCCATTCCATATTCTTATTATTTGCCTGTCGGAACCGTGTGAGCTTAAAGGATTGGTGTTAGTAATGTTCTCGCCGAAGTGCTTTTTGAAGAGCTTTTCAAGCTGCGGATATTTTATCCTTTCTGAAACCAATTACTCCTGATACTTTCCTTTTGCTATTTTCTTAAGGATCCAGCTGTCCTTATCTATCTCGACCTCCTTCGGTTTCGAGTCAACGGTGAGCAGGATTGACTGGCTCCTGCTGTCATTAAAAATGGTATAATCCTTGGTACCGGATTCAGTTACCACATTGATTTTTATAGGCATCTTATACACGTCTCTATCATCCTGCACCTGCTTTAATTGCAGCCGCACAGTGAATGCTCCTGAATTGGGCTGCCCCTGGAAATCTTCGAACTTCCACGAGTATTCATATTTCGGTCTGCCTGTACCTTCGTAAACCCATTCGTTGAAGAACCAGTCAAGCTTCTGTCCGCTTATTTCTTCTGCCAGTGATTGAAAATCCTTTGTGTCTGCATTCTTGTATTCATATTTTTCGAAATATTCCCTTAGCAGCTTAAAAAAATTATCTTCACCGATTACACCCCTCAGCATGTGGAGTACCCAGCCGCCTTTCTGGTAAATGGTGGGATAGACGGAAGGAGAAAATATGTACCCTTCGGGGGAATATACAGTCCCTTTAAAGTAGCCGTAATCAAAACGCCTCATATAATCCAGGTAAGCTTCTTTACCTTTAGTATGCTCTTCCCAGAGTGCTTCAGAGTAGGTGGCAAAACCTTCGTTAAGCCAGATATTTTTCCAATCCTTCAAAGTGACGGCA
>Ga0187878_1003001_pt1 | contig 14374 bp, 14 predicted proteins | sample June2016WEW_17_1_FD_132979 | JGI IMG/M metagenome (GOLD analysis project Ga0187878, IMG submission 132979) | Peatland microbial communities from SPRUCE experiment site at the Marcell Experimental Forest, Minnesota, USA - June2016WEW_17_150 | ecosystem: Environmental > Terrestrial > Soil >...
CCTGGACGTTCCGCACGAAATCCCGAATCTGGTAAAGAGCGTTCCAGGCTGGGAACTGGATCTCGGTCCCCGCAGCCGCTTCGGGCACGGTCATGGTGACGTGGACCAAGTGTGATGCGGGCTCGCGCAGGTCAAGAACGTAGGTGATGGGAGGGCTGGCCGCGAAAAGGCTGGCGGGCGCAGCCGCGAAGGCCAGCAGGCACGCCCCGACGCAAGCTGGGATAGAGCGCAACCAGCCCACGCGCTTCCAGTCTCGCGCCGCGCGTACGAGCTGAAGAAAAACCCCGGTAACTGAAATCAAAAGAGAACTCATCCGAAGAGGTTGGGGCATTTCGCTGGCAAAAGAGGTGTTTTGCGCGTTCCTCAAGAGGCTTCTAATATAGCACGCCGTTAGCCGGCCTTCCAAAATACGCGAACGTACACTTCCAAGCCGCAGGCTATGGTCAAGAGACCCAAAAGGGATTCCGTGGGCCGAAGGTAGAGCGTGTAGGCTAGCATCCACAGACCTGCCACCACGAAGACCAAGGGAACCAAGGGATAGCACCAGCTTACCGCCGGCAGACGTTTCCAGTTCGGCCGTCGTCGCATGCGGAAGACTCCTGCCGAAGCCAGCGCCGCGAACAGGATCAAGGCGAATCCGATGTAGTAGATCAGCCACTCGAACGTGCCGGTGAGGACCATGACGCCGGAAGCAACCGCCTGGTAGAGGACTGCCCGGGCAGGCGTTCGCCAGCGGGGGTGGACTTTGGCGGCGCCGGAGAAGAAGCAGCCATCCTGCGCCATGGCGTAATAGACCCGCGGCCCCACGATCACCATGGCGCTGACACACGACAGCACGGCGACCGCCATGATCCCACTGAAGAGGCTGCCAATCCCGCTCCCAAAAAGCGCGCTGGCGGCAGTGGCCCCCACGCGCACGACGCCCTTCAGCGCTTCGAGGGGCAAGGCGTAGATGAACGCCACATTGAGCGCCAGGTAGAACGAAGCCACGAGCCCGGTGCCGAGGAGCAGAGCTGAAGGCAGAGTCCGCTCCGGGGTTCTCATTTCCTCGGCGACGTAGGCCGCAGCATTCCATCCGCTGTAGGCAAACATGACGAAGATCAACGAGACGGCGAACTGCGCGCTGACGCTGTGGGAAGAAGTCCGCGTGGCGGCCTGCGTGAAGTGCGACCAGTCGCCCTGCCCGGCAGTGAAGGCCAGTGCCAGGAAGGTTCCCAGAATGCCCAGCTTGAGGGCAGTCAACACGTTTTGCAGTCTGGAGGCAAGTTTCAATCCCAAGATGTTCACCACGGTGAAGGCGGCAATCACTCCCAAAGCCACGAACTGCCCGTTGCCCAGGTGCACCCAGCCGAAGGCCACGCTCCTCGCCTGAGTCTGGGCGCCGACGGAGAGGGACGGAAGGAAGTAACCCAGGTACTCGGAAAATGCCAGGGCGCCCGCGGCTACGGGCGCGGCAAATCCGGCAAAGAAAGAAATCCAGCCACTTAGAAAACCCCAGGCCGGCCCCCAGGCTTCGCGCAGGTAAACATACTCCCCGCCCGAGCGCGGGAAATTGACACCCAGCTCTGCGTAGGTAAGGCAACCAGCCACCGCCACTAACGCGCCCACCAGCCAAACGGAGAGAACGAGCGAGGGCCGACCCAGATCGCCCGCCAGAAATCCCGTGGTCGTGAAAATGCCCGTGCCAATCATGTTCGAGACCACGAGTGCAGTGGCACTTACCAGCGTCAGTTCGCGGCGAAGCAGCGTACCCGCAGGCGCAGGGTTGAGTGAAGGCGGCATGAAATCCCTTTCTATCCGAAACTGGAAACACCTGGCATGCTACCTGCAATCTGACGCTGCGCTACTTACCATCGAAATCGGCCAACGTCAAACAGCGAATTTTGCGTCAGGATGGTGGTGGGAGGGTTGGGCTCGACAAGATAGTATGGCGTGGCTAGAATCATTTCGGTTTTTCGAGACTGGCGGAGATAACCTCATGTTGATTCCGAATGGTCAGCCGCGGCGACGACTCATCCTGACAGGCGCCGCTTTTCTCGCCTCCGTTTCCATCTTCTCGCTTGCGGGCTGGGCTCAAAAGGCGGCACCCCCCAAGCTGGGAGAACTGAATGATCGGCTCGCGCCCTTTGTCCCCACGCCCATGTTGGTGGTGGAAGAGATGCTGAAGCTGGCGGAAGTGGACAAGTACGACAGGGTTTACGATCTCGGCTCCGGGGACGGACGCATTGTAATCATGGCGGCGCAGAAGTTCGGCGCCGAGGCTGTGGGCGTGGAGTTGGATGACGACCTCTGCAAAGAATCGTCAGCGCGTATTGTGGAACTGGGACTGGAGAAACGCGCCAAGATTCTGCACGAGAACATGTACAAGGTGAGCCTGCGTCCCGCCACCGTCGTGACGCTTTACCTGCTGACCAGTGTCAACGACCGATTGAAGCCCATCCTCGAACGGGATCTTCGCCCGGGCGCGCGCGTGGTCACCCACGACTTCAAGGTTCCCGGCTGGGAGCCGAAGAAGAACGTACAGGTCACCTCGGAGAACGGGATTTCGCATACGATCTACTTGTACGTCCGCCCGTGACCGGAACTCCCGGCAGCATTGGAGGCCGGTGTGAAAGCGAATTTCCCCTTCGCACGAAAAGCACTTCTTCCCTTGCTGGGCATCCTCCTGCTCCAGTGCAGTTCGTCCCGGGATACGATTCTAAACTCCCAGCCAGTTTCGGCTCAGACGCTTGCGGACTCCGAAGAACAGCGCCAGGCGCGGCAACGCATGGTGGATGAGCAGATTGTGGCGCGCGACGTGCGGGACTCGCGCGTGCTGGCGGCGATGCGCAAGATTCCCCGTCACCTGTTCGTGCCATCGCAGCTGCTGCCTTATGCTTACGCCGACGAGCCGCTGCCTATCGGTCACGGCCAGACGATTTCCCAGCCTTACATTGTGGCGTTCATGTCTGAGGCGTTGGAGCTCAAGCCGCAGGACCGCGTCCTGGAGATCGGCACGGGCTCCGGCTACCAGGCAGCCGTGCTGGCCGAGCTGGCCCGCGAGGTCTATTCCATCGAGATCGTCGAGCCGCTGGGGAAAGAGGCCGCGGAGCGCCTGAAGCGACTGGGCTACAACAACGTGAAGCTGCGCGTCGGTGACGGCTACGGGGGTTGGCCGGAGGCGGCTCCCTTCGACGCTATCATGGTGACCGCGGCGCCCGATCATGTCCCACCCGCGCTGGTCGAGCAACTCCGCGAGGGTGGGCGGCTGGTGGTTCCCGTGGGCCGCTTCTTCCAGGACCTGATCCGCATCCGCCGCACCGCGAAAGGCACGCGGCAGGAAACACTTCTTCCCGTGCGTTTTGTGCCGATGGTCGGCGAAGCGGAGAAAGCTCGCCCCTAGTAGCGCAGCGTCTGTTTCTTGATGTTGCAGCTTTTCTTCTTTGCGAAAACGCGCCTTCACCCGCGATAGCGGTAGGTACCCTGCGCGATCAGCTCGACGGGACCGGTGAGGGCTACTTCTCCCCTGGCGGGCCAGCTCACCTCGAGGAGCCCGGCCGGAGTGTGGACGGCCACCTTGCGGCCTGTCTGGCGATTCAAGATACACGCCACAGCCGCAGCACAAGATCCCGTGCCCGAGGACATCGTCTCACCCACCCCGCGTTCCCAGAATCGCACTTCGATTTCCTTGGTGGAGAGGACCTTCACGAATTCCACGTTGGTGCGGTTGGGAAAGAGAGTGTTGAGCTCAATCTCGCGGCCCAACCTCCGCCAGTCGAGGGCCCCAAAATTGCTGACCAAGACCGTGCAGTGTGGATTGCCCATAGAGGTGACGGTGACCGGCAGCAATCCGTGACTGGTCTCGAGCAAGAATCCCACGATGGGCGAGGCGGACCTGCTGCCCGCGAACAGTATCTTCGCGGGCTTTAAGATCGGCCGGCCCATCGCCACGCGAAACGTCCACTTCCCTCCTTCAAACCCGACGAGGTGGAGCGATTTCACGCCCGCTGCCGTCTCGATTTGCAGGGGGCGCTTCACCGCAGCGCGGGCTACGAGAAAGGCAGCGGCGCAGCGGATGCCGTTGCCGGACATCTCCGCCTCGCTCCCGTCGGCATTGAAGAACCGCACGCGCGCCTGGTATCTCTTATTCTGCGGTGGCATCACCACCAGGAGTCCGTCCGCCCCCACTCCTGTGTGGCGCGCGCAGATCGCACGAGCCAGGTGAGGTAGAGCGCGCGGAAGGCCACAGGCTTCCGCGATAACGAAATCGTTAGCCAGTCCGTGGAACTTGCTGAAGGGGATTTCAATGATGTTTGCCATTTTCGACACTCGTCGGAGGCCTGCGAAACACTCTTGACGGAAAAGGCCGCGCGGTCAAGCGAAATTCAGCTTGCCCGGCGCCGATAGATCCGGACGCCTCCTTCACCGGGAAAAGTCTCCGCGTAGCTCAAATCGAAGCCGGCAAAGGCTTGCGGATAGCCGCGCATGAGGGAGTCCACGGTGTCGTTATCACTGCGGACGATCCACTCCACCCATTTTTCGGGTTCGGAGCGCATCTTCATCCAATACTCCTGGTTCGCTTCACTCAGGGTGTTGCGGAACGGAATCCCGAGCGTGGGCATCACGCAGGGCCAGCGGCCTGCGGCCATCAGGAGAGTGTGACCGTCGTACTTCTCGCGCAAGAACTGGATGACCGCCTGCTGCGTCTGGGAGCGGCAGGGAGTATTCACCACACCTTCTTTAGCCACGACGAGCTCACCAGCGCCAGGCGAGACGAGCGAAATCGTCTGCCCTAGCACGGCGGCGAGAAGGATCAGCAGGAGCACGGAACGCAATCGCTGGGTCAGGGTCGGCGATAGCAGGAAGGAAGCGAAAAGCGCCACGCCGGCCAGCATTTCAACACCCAAGCGGAGGTTGTAGTAGGTGTGCGGGAAAAGCGTCGGCACGTACAGGGGAACGGCCGCATAGGCCAACCCCTGGATGTAAAACGGGAAAGGCACGAGCAGCAGCAGGGCGGCCCAGCGGCGCGGCCGCTCGCGGTGGTCCGCGGCCCAGACTACGAGGCCTAGCAATGCGAGCACCAGCGGCCACACTCCCATTACCAGCTCCAGATCCATCAGGTAGTAGCGCGCTGCCACCCACAGACTCCCGTCGGCAGGGTAGCGGAATGCCGTGGTGGCAATCTGATGCGCATATTGCCCCTTTGAGGAAGAGAGCCCGTTGTAGAACTCCAACGCGTTGCCATAGCGATAGGCGTTGTGCAGGAGCCACAGGACCGGACCTGTGCCGGCAATCAGCGAGAATAGAAGCGCGTGGCGAAGGCGGATCTGCCAGTGCTCCCGCCGCGCCAGCAGTACAAACACCGCCGCAAATGGCAGCAAGTACCATCCGTCGTATCGCGTGAGTGTGCCGAGAAGGGCCGCGCCGGCAGCCCCAAGAAGTGCACGTATCCGCCCGCCCTGCTGAAACCGAAACAGCCCGTAGGCCACTGCCACAGTCCAGAGCACGGCGACAGGTTCGGTTAGCGGCGTACTGGCAAGATAGAGCATGTTGGGGCAAAGCAGGAAAACTGACAGAGCCAGCGTCGCGGCGGCAAGGTTGCGATTCATCTCGAACGCCAAGCGAAAGAGGAACCAGGCCGCCACGGCAAAGGCCGCGCTCGAAAGCAGGCCTCCGGCGAGTCCCGTCCGCCAAAGGAAATCGTTGGCTGCCAGAGGCGAAGCCAGGAGGTGGCAGAGGGGCAGCCATACAGTTCCGATCTCACCATAGCCCGGCGTCCGGGAATCGAAGATGCGCCGGGCGCCTTCCATGTGCGCCATGGCATCGCCATACAGATTGTTCAGGCCGTGGGAGTAGAAGAAGTAGAGATTGGCCGTCGCAACCGCGACGATGATTGACCCCACCACGAGAGTCGTTCGAGGCGACAGGCACGGTGGTGTGCCAGGGGGCTCGCTCGCAGGGGGCGTGTGCTCAGGCATCAAAATGGGTTAGATTCTTGAATTCACGGAAGCGAGCTTCAATCTCCTGCGGTTCGAGCCGGAGCAGTCGGCCGAGGCCAAATTCCTCCACCGCAAAGCTCGCCATCACAGAGCCGTAGATCACCGCGCGCCGGAGGTTGGGTTCGGAAACGTCACTGCTCCGCGCCAAGTGTCCCATGAAACCGCCGGCGAACGTGTCACCCGCGCCGGTGGGGTCGCGCACTTCGTCCAGCGGATATCCGGGCGCAGAGAAGACCGAGCCTTCGGTGAAAAGACTCACCCCATGCTCCCCGCGCTTTACGACCACGATACGCGGTCCAAGCTTCTGAATCGCCCCTGCGGCCTTCTTCAGGTTTGGACAACCCGCGAGCATTCGCGCCTCGCCCTCATTCACTATCAGGATGTGCACCGCGGCCAACGTCTTCTTCAGCTCCTCCAGCTTGCCTTGGATCCAGTAGTTCATAGAGTCCAGAGCGACCAGCCGGGCGTTGGGTAACTGCTGGCGCACATGAAGCTGCAAGACGGGATCGATGTTGCCCAGGAAGACATATTCGCTGTCGAGGTAGGCGGTGGGGATTTTGGGAGCGAACTGCTCGAACACATTGAGCTGGGTGTCCAGGGTGCGGGCCTCATTCATGTCGCCCACGTACTCGCCGTGCCAGCGGAAGGTCTTGCCGGCAGCCTGCTCCAACCCTGCCGTGTCAATGCCGCGGCTGGTGAAAACGCTGCGATGCTTCTGGTTGAAATCCTCGCCCACCACGGCGACCACCCTCACGGGGGCAAAACAACTGGCGGCAACGGAAAAGTAGGTTGCCGCCCCACCCAGGATATTGTCTCCCTGGCCATAGGGTGTGCGCACACAATCAAAGGCTACGGAACCGACCACGAGCAAGGACATCCTGATTCCTCTCCCCTCGGTCGAGATGGGTTGGGACTCCAACCCGGATTACTTCAGGTACTTCCCCACCAGCAGCGCCAGTTTCTTCTTGGTTCTTGGTGGGACCTTCTTCGGATCAGTAATGATCGCGTGTGCCAGCGCTGCCCCGCACTTGCAGTCTCGTTCTTTGGGCATTAGCCGCACGGCAGTCCGGATGATCTTCTGAGCGTTTTGCGCATTCCGGTTCAGGAAATCGATGATTTGCTCGACGGTGACGGCATCGTGGTCCGGGTGCCAACAGTCGTAATCCGTGACCATGGCCAGCGTGGCGTAGCAGATTTCTGCTTCGCGAGCCAGCTTGGCTTCCTGCAAGTTCGTCATGCCGATGACGTCCATCCCCCAAGCACGGTATGCATTGGATTCTGCCTGGGTGGAAAACGCCGGCCCCTGCATGCATACATAGATGCCGCCCCGGTGGCAGTTCACGCCGCTGGCGGCACAGGACTTTGCGAGCACATCCGCCACCAGAGAACAGATGGGATCCGCAAAACTGATGTGTGCCACCAAGCCCTCGCCAAAGAAGGTCGAGACGCGGCCCTGGGTGCGGTCAAAGAACTGTGACGGCAAAACCACATCCAGGGGTCGCATATCCTCGCGCAGGGAACCGACGGCGCTCACGGAAATGATCCGCGTGACGCCCAGCTTTTTCATGCCGTAGAGGTTAGCGCGAAAGTTAATCTCCGAGGGCATCAGCCGGTGGCCGCGCCCGTGGCGGGAAAGGAAGGCCACTTGGCGCCCTTCCAGCCTACCCAGGACAAACGCATCTGAGGGCTTGCCGAAAGGCGTCGTGAGGCGAACTTCGCGTCCACGCTCCAGGCCCGCCATGTTGTAAAGGCCGCTTCCTCCGATAATTCCAATCTCCGCTTTAGCCATGAGGTGTTGTCCTTGGTCCGTGGTCAGCAGTCCACAACTGCTACCACTGTCAATCCATCGGCAGTGCCACGATGCGGCCGTCTTGTTCGGCCAACTTTGCCCACGGCACTTCCAAGTCGTGTGGAAAGACCGCCAGCGTTTCCTGCTCGACCAATTGCGGCAGCAGGCGTTGCTTGTTGGCCAGCGTTTCCAGCGGGTAGAGGTCAAAGCTCGTGATCCACGGGTACGGCAGGTGCGCGCGCGTGGGGACGAGGTCCGAGACACAGCAGGCCTGCTTGCCCTCCGACTCAATCCACACACATTGCAGGTCACGGGTGTGCCCGGAAAAGACCTCCACGCGGATCCCAGGGATGATTTCCTGGTTGCCCTCCAGGAGTTCTGTCTGTATCTCCGCTAGCCGAAAGGACTCGGCCACGTAACTGGCCTGATCGCGCTCGGTGGGATGAAGCGCATGCTCCCATTCGCCGGCCTGGATAAAGTATTTGGCGCGGGGGAACGTGGGAATCACCTTGTCACCCGCGCGCCGCGTGTTCCACCCGCAATGGTCGAAGTGCAGGTGGGTGTTGATGACGATGTCGATGTCCTCCGGCCGCAAGCCAGCCTTTTTCAGATCCGCCGGGAGGGTTGTGGGCTTCTCGACTCCGTAGATGTCCGCGAACTTCTCGCTGAATCTGTCGCCTATGCCGGTTTCAATCAGAACGTTGTACCTGCTGGTTCGCACCAGCAGGCAGCGCAGGGCCAATCGCACCCGGTTGCGGGAATCGGCGGGCAGCTTCTTCTCCCACAGCGGCTTCGGCACGATGCCGAACATCTGGCCGCCGTCGAGGGCAAAGGTGCCGTCGGAAAGCGTCGTCAGTTCGAAATCCCCCAGTTTCATATCTCCTCGACTAATTCGATCAGTACTCCCGCGGTGCTCGCCGGGTGCAGAAACGCGATGCGTTCCTTCCCTGCCCCGATGCGAGGCTCACGGTCGATCAACCGCACGCCGGCTGCTTCGAGCTGGGCAAGAACCCCGGATAGATTCGCCACCGTCAGTGCCACGTGATGGACGCCCTGCCCCCGCTTGCTGATGAAACGCGCAATGGGCGAGTCGGACGACGTGGCCTCCAACAATTCAATGCGACTATCACCTAATGTAAACACCGCGCTGCGTACCTTCTCATCTTCGACGACCTCTTCCGAGTCGGGGGCACGCCCCAGGAGCCTCTCGAACAACGGGACCGCCGTGCGGAGGGACTCCACTGCAATGCCTACATGGTGAATCTTCATGGCGTGCGTTCGGGCCCTTTGCCTTGGGCGCGGCGAAACTCTCCTATCAGCTCCTCAACCACCGAATGGGGGTCGCGGCGCCGCGCCAGGACATCTTCGACCCGAGACTCAATGGCGCCATCCCGCAACTCACCGACGGCGCTTTCGAACAAGCTCTGCCGGAGCAATTCCAAAAGGCGCTCCCGCCACTGCTCCCGTTGCCGCTCAAGCCGCAGCGCGTGCTGTTCGCCGAAAACGCGGAACTGTTCCAGGGCTCCTCGCAGCGGAGCGATGCCTTCGCCTGTCGTGGCCACCGTCCTCAAAACCGGCGGATGCCAGCCGTCCCGTCGCGGGGCCATGGAAAGCATCGCGGTCACTTCTTGTTCCACGCGGTCGGCGCCGGGCCGATCGGCCTTGTTGATCACGTAGAGATCCGCAATCTCCATAACGCCGGCCTTGAAAGTCTGGACATCATCGCCCATCCCAGGGACCAGGAGCAAGGCCGTCACGTCGGCGTGGCGGGCGATTTCGACCTCATCCTGCCCCACACCCACGGTCTCGACCAGCACTACCTGGCAGCCCGCCGCATCCAGGATGGTGACGACGTCGTGCGCGGCGGGCGCCAGCCCACCCAGATGGCCGCGGGTGGCCATGCTCCGGATGTAAACCCCGTCATCGGTCGAGAGTGCCTGCATGCGGATCCGGTCGCCCAGAATTGCTCCGCCCGAAAAAGGGCTGGTGGGATCCACGGCGATGATGCCCACCCGCAGACCGCTGCGGCGATATTCGCCCGCCAGTTTTTCCACCAGCGTGCTTTTTCCCGCGCCCGGTGAGCCCGTCACGCCGATCACGTAGGCACCGCCTGATTTCGGGAAGAGATGCTTCAGGAGTTCGATTCCGGCCACCTCGCCGCTCTCCACGGCCGAAATGGCGCGGGCGATGGCGCGACGGTCACCAGCGAGTATCTTCTCGACCCACGGCTGTTGTTCGGTGATTTCTAGATCCAGCAGTCACCTCGGAAGTTGTTCCCTGCCCCTGCGTGGTTCCGGGAAATTAAGCTATAACACAACTCATCAACCGTCAAGGAACGGGCCTTCGGGACACTGTGATAACATCGTGTGGAATGAAGAGCATAACCTATCGTCTTCTTAGTGCGACCTCTTTTCGGACGATTCTTGCTGTCGCGGCTTTCTGGTCGCTGGCTGCCGCGGTGGGGCGCGAACGGGAGCCGTCTTCAGCCGGAGTAACGGTCCACACAGGCCGCGAAGGATGCACCGTAGACCTCGACTCCGCCCCTGTGGGGAAAACGGAGTCGAAAGGAGATCTCGTCCTGGCCGCGGTCGAGCCAGGTGACCACTACGTTCACATCCAGTGTCCGAATGAGCAGGGCAAGGCGTACTTCATCTCGCCACGGGCTGGGGAGAACGCGGAGATCCGTCACGGTTTGGAAGGGACACCAACTCCCGAAGCCGCCTCCGCCCCGCTCGAGCCGGGTGAGATCAAGGTTCGGCTGCGCCGGCATATCCAGGAAGCAATTCAACTCCGCACGCGAGGACGCATCGAGGAGGCCATCCAGCACCTTCGAGATGCTTACCGGTTGGACCCCGAGAATTCCGACCTTCACCGCGAGATGGGAATCACTTTCCTGGTAGCCAAAGAGTGGAAACGCGCGCGGGTGGAAATGCTGGAAGCTGTCCGGTACGACCCTAGCGATGCCGACGCCCACAACGGTCTGGGCTACGCACTCGAGAAACTCGGTGATCTGGAAGGCGCCCTCACGGAGTATCGCAAGGCGGCCCGCCTGGAGCCCGACGACCCAATCTACCGGCGACACTACCTCGATGCCCTCGGCAAGCTCGCGGCAAAACAAGCTGAGGAGAAAAAGAGGTAGGGATACACTCTGCTGTCTGTCAGACGACGGAATCCCCTCCGATGGACGAGAGCGCAAAGCGCTCCCCTACTTCACACGGGAGCGGCCCTTCCCGATGTTCCCAGAATCTCACGAAGCGCTTGCAGCGCGCGTTCGCAGCCGACGCGGTCCACGTCGTAGTGCGTGACCATGCGCATGGTCTCTGGAGTCACGCCGTTGGCCAGGACACCTTGAGCCGCCAGCCGCTTGGAAATCTCAAATGAGGTACGGCCGGTCCCTGATACATCCAGAAACAGAATGTTGGTGACCACCTTTTCGGGGTCAATCTTGATTCCGGGAATCTCGGCGAGCCCTTGGGCAAGGAACTTAGCGTTCGCGTGATCGATGTGCAGCCGCTTGGGGCTTTCCTCAAGCGCGACCAGGCCAGCAGCGGCCAGCACGCCCACCTGGCGCATGCCACCACCGAGCATTTTCCGCACCAAGCGTGCCTCCTCGAAGAACGTCTTGCTGCCCACCAACATGGAGCCCGCAGGCGCGCCCAGGCCCTTGGACAGGCAGAACATCACGGAATCGAACTTGCGCGTCAACTCCACGACCGAACGACCCAGCGCAACAGCGGCGTTGAAGATGCGCGCGCCGTCCAGGTGCACGGGCAGACCTGCGGCGTGAGCGCGGTCGCAGATGTCGTCGGAAATCTCCGGGGGGTAGACCGAACCACCCGCAAGGTTGGACGTGTTCTCAAGCGAGATCAGACCGGTGCGCGCGCGGTGGTCGCCCCGGCCGCGGACGTTGGGCGCGATGGAATCCCACGTCAGGATGCCGTCGTCGCCCCAAATCGGCCGCGCCAAACAACCCGAGAAGGCGGCGGTCATGGCCATCTCGAAGTTGAAAATGTGGGCGCGCTGCTCGCAGATCACTTCTTGGCCGTGCCGCGTGTGGACTTTGATAGCTGCCTGATTGCCCATCGTCCCCGAGGGCACGTACAGCGCTGCCTCGCGTTCGAAGATTTGGGCGGCACGCTCTTGGAGCCGATTGACGGTCGGATCCTCGCGGTACACATCGTCCCCCACTTCCGCCTCGTACATCGCGCGCCGCATCGCCGGCGTCGGCTTGGTAACGGTGTCACTGCGTAGGTCGGCGATTGGGTGGTTCATGGGATTCTTTGCGCTCCGTTCCTGATGTTGGTCGTTAGTCGTTGGTTGTCCGTGGCCGCTTAATGCTGAGCTGTTCCTGTTCAGAAAATCGCCGACAACTGACGGCTGACGACTAGTTTGTAACAAATTCCTGAAAGACTTCGTTCGAGATCAGATAGGCCTGTTCGCCCAAACGAACTTGATTCGCCTGCCGTTCGAGCCATCCTTTTTGAGCCAGCGCAGCGATAGTCGGTTCCCAGCGCGTGACCCGGCTGGCTCCCCAGCGTCGACTGGCGAGCGCCAAGTCTACGCCCTGGCTCTGCCGCAGGCCGACAAAGAAGAACTCTTCCAGCTGCTCTTCCGGTGAAAGCAAGCGCATCTCGGTGATCGGCGAGTCACCGCGCAAGAGCTTCGCCGCGTATGCCTCTGGCACGGCCTCGTTTGCCCAGCGGCGTTCGCCTTCGAAGGAGTGGGCTCCAGCGCCCAGGCCAAGGTAGGGTTCGAGTTTCCAGTATTTCTGATTGTGGCGCGACTCGTAGCCGGGCAGCGCGAAATTCGAGATTTCGTACTGAACATACCCTTCGTGGCGAAGAAAGGCACGCGCCGCTTCGTAGGCTTCCACCATGAAATTCTCGTCGGGAACTGTCTCGGCCTGATAGCGCGTGCCGTGTCGAAGGACTTCGCTTCCGAGGCGGCTTTTCTCGTCCACCTCGAAAAGGTAGATGGAAATGTGCTCGGGCCGGATCTCGGCGGTAACCTGCAGGCTTTCCAGCCACGACGTTTCGGTCTGATGGGGCAAGCCCGCGATTAGGTCCAGACCGAGGTTGGCGAAGCCCGCACGCCGAGCTTGCCGAATGAGTTCGCGCGTTTCGGCGGCCGAATGTAGCCGGCCTACGGAGAGAAGCTCCTGGTCGTGGAACGACTGTGCGCCAATGCTCAGGCGATTCACTCCGTCCGCCCTCGCCCAGGCGAGAAATCCTGTGTCGGCCGAGCCCGGGGTGATTTCGAAAGTGAATTCGAGAACTGCATCCAGGTGGAAGCGCTCGCGAGCCGCCTTCAGGATTCTCGCCAGCCGTTCCGCGCCGACGATAGTGGGAGTCCCGCCCCCGACATAGACGGTATCGACCGGGAAGTCCAGCAACCGTTGCCCAATCCCCTGCGCATCATACAGATCGGGCAATCGCTCGATTTCCAGTTCTATCGCACGGCAATAGCTATCAAACACCTCGGCGCGCGCGACCTGCGAGCTGAAATTGCAGTAACTGCACTTCGAGGCGCAGAAGGGGATCTGAACGTATAGCCCTAGCGTTTCCATCAAACAGTCGCGCTCCAACCGCCAGCGAAAAGGGTCTATGACTCAATCCGCGACGATCTTGACCCTCAACTCGCGCCGTCTTGGGCCGTCGAACTCGCAGAAATAGACGCCCTGCCACCGGCCGAGCACCAGCCGGCCGTTTTCAATCAGCAGGGACTTCGAGCAGCCGATGACGGCGGCTTTCAAGTGCGCGTCGCAATTGCCGTCGTCATGGCAATAGTCCTTGTCGCGCGGCGCCAACTGCCTGAGGAAGTCGTCCAAATCCTTTTGCAGGCCCGCGTCGGCATTTTCGTTGATAAGAATGGCGGCGGTGGTGTGGGGTACGAAAACAAAGCAAATCCCGCCTTGCACGCCTGACTCAACGACGAATCTCTGGATCACGCTTGTGACGTCTTTGAACTCCACGCGAGTCCGAGTCTCGACCTGGACCACGTGCGCCCGGGCAACTGCCCTCCCTGCTCCCGCGCGCTCACCACTATCGGACGCCATGACAAGCCCTCCGGCCGGGTCTGTGCTTCCGAAGCTACCTCCCAGCCTATCAGCAACTGCTCTTCGTTTGCTTGCTCTCGACGATTATAGCAGACGCGCGGCATGCCTCGAATGGCAGCGGCATTCCGCAGTTGTCAAGGACCGAGAAGATTGCGCTGCCGGTGCGCAGCGACTGAATGGAGCCTAATAGACGAGCACCTGATGATCGGATGAGCGGGTTTGGATCTGGCTGAGGACACGCTCGAGCAGCTCATACCCCGCGCGGCCGAGGAAGTAGACGCCACTTACCTGGCGTTCTTGCAGGTCTTTTTCTGGCAGCAGGAAGCGCAACAGCAACTGCTGATGCCTGGAGAGCAGGCCAGAGCGTTCGAGAGCGGCACGGCTCACTTTGGCGCGCAGACGTCCTATCTGGTGCGTCATCCGTTCTTCCACGTTCTTGAGGGTGTCGAGCAGGGTTGGATCGAGGGTCTCGAGGTCCTGGCGCAACCGTTCAAGCAGACGCGAGATTTCCTGCTCGCTCTCGGCAAACCTCTCTGACCAGCCCTCGGCGAA
>Ga0187878_1003002_pt1 | contig 14369 bp, 10 predicted proteins | sample June2016WEW_17_1_FD_132979 | JGI IMG/M metagenome (GOLD analysis project Ga0187878, IMG submission 132979) | Peatland microbial communities from SPRUCE experiment site at the Marcell Experimental Forest, Minnesota, USA - June2016WEW_17_150 | ecosystem: Environmental > Terrestrial > Soil >...
GCAGCCGGTTCATCACCTGCGACGAGCTCCAGCGGTTGGACCAGTTGGACGATGCGGCCCTGGCGGCACACCTCGAAGAGATCGCGCAACACTGCACGCAACGTAACCGGCATGGCCACCCGGAGGTGGCCTTCTTCGCCGCGGACCCACTGAAGTTTGGGGCGCCGAACTTCGTCGGCATCCGGTTCACCAACCAGGGCGGTGAGGAACTCCGTTCCTCCTACACCGGTCTGGTCCGCCGCTTTCTCGAGGCGGTGGAGGCCGGTTTGCGCGTGGACGACCTGACATCGCGGGCCTGGCGGACACGCATGTTCACCGCGCTCGCCAGCGAGGAGAGCGACGAGCAGGTGGCCGGCACGCTCGAGGGACTCAGCTCGGAGTTCTTTCTGCGGGTTCGCTGGTTGCCCGGCGGCCGGTTCGAGGAGGGCGAGTTCATTTTCGCCCCGGTCTTTGCCCGCGAGGACGGCGAACCGCGCGATCCGGAATTGCAACCGCTGTGGGACCCGCTGGCGCGCGGTTTCATCGCCAATTTCATCCGCGAACACGGCAACATCGAATACCTGAACCTGGGCCGGATCGAGGCGACTCCCGGGGCGGCGGGGGCGGGCCGTGGGCGCCGGGGCGTGTACCTGGCCGAAATCAAGGTGCGGAGCGAGCCCGCGCCGCGGGTGCTGTTCCTGCGCGTGCAACGCTGGGGCATCCGCGAACGGTTGGAGGAGACGGATGCCGAGGGTGTCCCCAAGGACTTCGTCCGGGCTGTCTTCGAGACCGAGGAGTACGTGGACTACACCCTGGATCGCCGCCTGGGTTGCCTGCAGTTCGGCATGCATCTGCCGCCCCGGGTCAACATGCGGCGCGTGACCGAATTGTACTTGGGCAGCCGGTCGGAATTCCACGGTCACTTCTTTCCCGTCATCTATTTTGAGCGCGACTATCTGCCGGGCATCGCCACCAACAAGGTGCCCGACCGCAAGCTGGCGGACCCGCGTTATGCTTTGGCGCTGGCGCGGTTGCTGGGGCGGGCGGCCGCCCCGAATATCGTCGTCGGCCGGACACGGAACCCGGTCGTGCCGGATATGCTGGGGGACGTGCTCTTCGATGATGGCGACGAGATTATTGTCGAGGGCGCCAACGGGCTTCCCCGCGATCTGGTTTTGGTGGACCACAGCGGGGCCTTTGCGGACTGGCGGACGGCTTCCATGCTGGCCTTCGCCAAAGGCTATGCTCATCCGGTGAATCGCCGGTTGGATCGGGTGCCCGATCCCAAGGCGTTTGCCGAAACCTACCTGATCGCATTCAGCGAGGAGTGTGCGCGGCTCCAGTCGGATTATGACCGCCGGCGCGCGGCCTTTGACCGGCTGTTCAAGCACCTGCCCTACAGCGAAGGCAGTTTCGCCTGCCGCTGGGAACACGTGCTGAGCCGGTTGCAGGCAACCGATCACGAGGCATTGGTTCAGGCCATCCGCCGCCATATCACCGTACTCGGCTAGCGGCGGTTTCCCGTCATGGACCAGCGGTGCGACTCACCGAGGGCGACCCGGGACCGGCCGGTAAATTCACTTGCGGCGGGCGCGGCGGCACGCATAATAACCTCTGTTTGCGGCTGGATTGGATGGGGTCGTAGCTCAGTTGGCAGAGCGTCTCGTTCGCAATGAGAAGGTCAGGGGTTCGACTCCCCTCGGCTCCACCAAATCCGCCGGTGCGCCCGGGCGGCAGTCGCAAAACCCATTTCGATGAATCCGGCGCCTGCCCGAACCGTGACGTTGTTTGCCATGCCGGGCTGCCTGCGGTGCCACCGGGTCAGGAACTTCCTGCGGGGGAATGGCGTGTCCTTCACCGAGATCAATGTCCTCACCCATCCGCGGGCGTTGCTCAAACTCCTGGGCCGTTACCGCCGGGTTTTCCCCGTGGTCGTGGTCAACGAGGTCGTTTTTCGCGGCACGGAGCGAGCTCAGATCAAGATCGCCCTGGGGTTGAAACACGGCGCCGCCGGTGTGAGCGGAAAAACCGCCAGGTCGGAGTAGGTTGCCCCTGTGGCCGCGAGTTGACTGCGGATGAGGCGCAACTCCGTGGCGGGCCAATCTCCCACCAGGCCGATTTCCCTCTGCGCCAACCCGGCACCCACCTCCGCCGCCTGGCGTCCCAACGCCGTGACCCGCCCGAGGGTCAAGTGAGGCTGAAACGGCCGGGTGTCGCTGGCCTCGCTGAACCCGCGGGTGGCCGTTTCAATCCGTTGCTGGAGTGCCAGCAGCAAGTCAGTTTGTCCGGCGATGCCCGCCCACACAACGCGCGGATGTCGGCCCTCCGGGAAGGCGCCAATCCCGCTGACGTTCAGCGCCAGCGCGGTCGAACCCGCAATCCCTGCGCGCAGCGCCGCTGTCAGGTCGGCGATGCGGTCGGTGGGCACGTTCCCGAAGAACTTCAGGGTCAGGTGCAATTGGTCGCGACGGACCCAGCGGACGGTCCGGGGCGGGGCGGCGGCAGCGAGTTCGGCTTGAAGGCGGGTCAGGGCCTCGATCAGGCTGGCGCTGACGGGCAACGCCACGAAGACGCGCGCAGTTTGGGTGGAGCCGCTCACGGTGCTGGCGGCCGTCGGGCTAAGGCAACCGCTGGCCGACAGCCGCTTCGTAGAGCCGGTACCATTCCTCGCGGGTCAACTCGAGTTCGTCCGCCCGGGTTGATTCCTGGATGCGCTCGGGGTTGATCGAACCGACGACCGGCATGATGCGCGCGGGGTGCTTCAACAGCCAGGCCAGGGCGATCACGGTGCGGGTGGTGCCATGTTCGCGGGCGAGCACGCCCAAGGTATCATGGAGCTTCTGCTTCCGGGCATGGTGCGGATCCTGCATGTCCACGAAGCCGTTCACCAGTCGGCCGCCTCCGAGCGGGCTCCAAGCTTGCGGCGTGATCTGTTCGGCGAGGCACTGGTCGAGGGTGCCATCATTGAACGGCTCCAGGCGGCCCAGGCTGATTTCCACCTGGTGGGCGACCAGCGGCATCGGACAGGCCTTTTGCAGCAGGCTGAGTTGGGAGGGACGGAAGTTGCTGACGCCGAACTCGCGCACCTTGCCGGCCTGTTTCAACCGGCTGAACGCCGAGGCCACCTCCGCCGGGTCGCCCAGGTAATCGGGCCGGTGCAGCAGATAAAGGTCAATGGTTTCGATCCCGAGGCGCTGGAGCGATTCCTCGCACGCACTGACCAGGTAAGCCTCGGAAAAATCATAGCGGAACGGCGCCCCGGCATCGGGCACGCCCGCCAGCCGGATGCCGCCCTTGGTGCAGATGATAGTGCGATCCCGCATTTCCGGAACCTCGCGCAACGCCTGGCCGAAAATGCGCTCCGCCGCGCCGTCGGCGTAGATGTCGGCCAGATCGAACAGCGTGTAGCCGGCTTCATAGGCGGCGATGACCGCCGTCCGCCCGGCCGCCTCCTTCTCGGGCGTGACCGTGGTCGTGTCCTTCGACCCCGCCAGCCGCCAGCAACCATAGGCCAGGCGGGTTGAGATCAGTTCGCTCCGGCCAACAGCAATCGTCTTCATAGGTCGGTGACAGAATACGTTGAACCGTCGGCGGGACGGAAGATAATTTCCGAGTCATTTCCGCGAGGGCTGGGCCGTTTTTCCGTCGCATCACGACCCTCACGAACTGCCATCGGGCCTCGTCCACCGCGTTTACCGCCAGGTGATGCCGGGATGTTTTTTTGCCAGTGCCGACCGCAGTTTCGGATACTGATTCAGGCGGAACGCCGGCCAGTCCAGGGTCGGTTCGAGGCGTTTGCCATCCGGGGCGCACAGCCACAGCTTCACCGGCACGCGGCCTTCGCAAATCCGGGGATGAGTCTGCAGGGCGAAACATTCGTGAAGCTTGACCTGCAGTTCCACGCCAGGCTCGGTCCCGGCGTTGGCGTCGCGGTCGCTGTAGAGCAGCTTGAGTTGACGGCCGTCCGGCCAGGCAATGCTCACGGGCGCCAGTTCGTCCAACCACACGAGTTGTTCCTTCGCCAGGTGTTGGTGGAAGGCGCCGGTCAAATGAGTGGCCTGCGCTTCCTTGGCAGTGGTGATGCCGCGAAACGCGCGGGCCAGACAGGCGAGCACCCCGTCGTTGTCGAAAGCCGGAAACTCGAGCTCCGGCAGCGCGGCACCCACGAGGTTCACCCGGGCGGCCAATTGCTTGAGGGCATGGTTGAACAGCGGAAGCTCAAACCAGCCCTTGCGGGCAGCCTCCGCCAGGCAGCGGCCGGCCGCCTCCGGGTCCACGTCGCGCTGGTGCTCGTGGTGGATCACCAGGTCCTGAAACCGCACGAGCTTCACCGCCGCGACGCGCTTGTGGGTGCGGTCGAACAGATGCTCGATCCGGGCGTTGATTTGGGACGGGAACATCTCCTCGACCCACTCGCGACGCACGGCGGTGGCCTGGCCGAGCAATGTCATCGTGGCAGTTCGGCCGCTGACCTCGCGAACGCTGGCGGCGACGAACAGCGGGGCCTCCTGCACCACGCTCTCGCGCATGAGCGTGCCGTGGCGGCCCTCGGTCATTTCACATTCCAGCGTGCCGGTGTCGCGGCGCACACAGAGCTGATCCGCAAAACCGGCCAGCAGACAGCGGGGCAGGGCGTCGTCTGCGGAGGCAGATTGGCGGACGGGAGATGAAGTCCCCGTGTCCTGCTCGAGCTTTCGGGTTTGATCCTCGCCCAACCCCTCGCGGGCGGCGACCTGGCAAATCTGGGCGAAGGTCTGTTCGACCTGCCGGGCGGTCTGCGCGTGGAGGCCGTGGCGGCGGCACGCCTCGACGCTGAACCCGCGTTCCTTCGCAAACTCGTAGGCGCGCATCAACGTGTAGAAATCCGAGACGGCACTGCCCTCGAACAACTCCCGCGCCTCGGCGAGGTGGCCGTCGTCGCGGCCCAGACGCATCAACAGATCGCGTCCGCTGACCAGCGCGGCGCAGAGGGCCGCCGCCGGCACGCAGCCGAGTCGCGCCGCCTCGACGAGCATTCGCGAATACCGCGGGTGCATCGGCAGGCGGAGCATCTGCCGGCCCACCGGCGTGAGGCGCGCGTTCTCCAACGCGCCGAGCGTGTGCAGAAGCTTCTCCGCCCGCTCGACGGCCACCGGATCGGGCCGGTCCAGCCAGTCGAAGGCGGCCGCGCGCCGGATGCCGAGCGAGTGGAGCAACAACACCACTTCGGCCAGGTCGCTACGCTGGATTTCCGGGGTGTTGCGTTCGGGCCGGTCCAGGTGGGCGCTCTCGGTCCAGAGGCGACGGCAGGTGCCGGGCGCGGTCCGACCCGCACGCCCGCTGCGCTGGTCGGCCGAGGCGCGACTGATCGGCTCGAGGCGAGCGTATGGATGCCGCGCTCGGCGTCGTAGCGGGCCACCCGCGCCAGCCTGCTGTCCACAACGTGCCGGATGCCGTCAATCGTCACCGACGTCTCGGCGACGTTCGTGGCGACGACGACCTTCCGGCGCGGGTTGGGCGCGAAGGCGAGGTCCTGGTCCTCGGACGGCAGATCACCGTGGAGCGGGAGCAGCGCGAGGGGTTCGCGCACGCGGGCGCTGCCGAGGGCGCGAATGGTGGCGTTGATCTCCGCCATGCCGGGCATGAAGACCAGGATGTCACCGGCGTCGCCGGCGTTGATGAGCTGTTCCACCATGTCCGCAGCCTGATCGGGAGCGGGGCGCTCGTCGTGCGACGTCAGGAAGCGGGTTTCCACCGGCCACATCCGCCCCTCCGAAACCAGCACCGGACAACCAGCGAGGTAATCGGCCACCGGCCGGGCATCGAGGGTGGCGGACATGACCGCGAGCTTGAGTTCGGGCCGGGTCGTCGCCTGCAACTGTTTTGCCAGCGCCAGCGCCACATCGCTGAGCAGATTGCGTTCGTGGAATTCATCAAACAGGATCACCGCCACGTCACGCAGCGCCGGGTCGTCTTGGAGCCAACGCAGCAAAATACCTTCAGTAACGAAGCAAATCCGCGTTCCGAGGCTGGTCTGGTCGTCAAAGCGAATCTGGTAACCAACCTCCTGACCGAGGCGAACCCCACGTTCCCAAGCGACGCGAGCGGCGACGGTGCGGGCGGCGACGCGGCGCGGTTGGAGCACGACGATGCGGTTGGGAGCGGGTGTCCCGCCTGCCGCGGTAGAGCACAGCGGCGATCCGGCCAGACCGGCATCGAGCAGCATCTGCGGCACCTGGGTGGTTTTGCCCGACCCGGTCGGCGCCACGAGCACCAGGCGGTTGCCGCGGGTCAGCGTGCCGGCGATGTCGGCATGGATTTGCCAGATGGGGAGCGATGGGTTCGGCACGCGCGCAACGGGGCAGGCGGTCAATACACGAGGTTCCGCAACAGGAGTTCGGCACCTATGGCGAGCACGGTGACGACCACCATCAGGCCGGAGGGCATGAACTTGCGGGTCTTGGTCCAGCGGAAGGCGAAGATGGCGAGCAGGAACCCCTGCAATGCCAGGACGGAGATGCGGCCGTCGGCGATCACGAACTCACAGAAGGCGAGCGCGGCCGCGAAGGCGACCGACGTGATCAGGGAAATCCGGCTGCCCGCCTTGGCGAAACCGATGATGCCGCCAACGAGCAGCAGCGCGATGTAGCAAACCAGAACGACGCGAAATCCAATGGCAACGGTCATAGGTCGAATCTTAAATCGAATCCCCAGTATCCGCCAGACGCCGGTCAAATCCAAGTGCGGAATCGCCGTCGGCGGGATGACCGTGAAAATCAGCGTCTTGGAATTCGAGCCCTACTGCCAGACAGGAATATCCGAAGACGAGTTGCAGGGTATTCGGGGTCTTCATGTGCAACATCTTGTTGGAGAGTACCATGCGGCGGCAGTGAACGACAATTCCCAGCCTGCGTTCCTCGCCGCCTGTTGATACGTATCGGTGCCCAGGAAAACTCAACCGGGCGTAATTGTTCGCTTGACACGTCCCACCCGTTGGCCACCATCTAAACTACTCGATGAGTGCGAGCGAAAACCAATTCTCCCTCACCTGCGCAGCGTCAATGAAGGGCGGCGCGTCAAAAAGCAGTTAATCCTCTTGACGAAGGACAAAATGTGGTAGTGTCATTCGATAAAGTGAAGTACGAAGTAAGACGACCCGATTTATGAAGACAAACCCGCTCGATACTTGTTGGCTCGTAGCGAGCCTTGTTTTGACCCTCACGGCTCCCGTCACAGCGCAAGTCGTGCGCATGGGAGGCGGGTTGCGGCCTGGTTTTGCCCGACCGCCCCTCCACCTCAATCTCACCCCCCACGATGCAACCTCCAACTATGGGCCGTACTCCCCGGCGCAGGTTCGCCATGCCTACGGGGTTGACCTGCTGCTCGCTGCCGGCGCCACGGGCAGCGGCCAGAAAATTGGGATCGTGGATGCCTACGGCGACCCATCCATCCAGACGGATCTGAACAACTTTTGCAGCTATTACGGAATCCCCTCGACCACCGTCCAGATCCTCTATTCCCAAGGCAAACCCAAGTCTGGCAACAGCGGGTGGGCTTTGGAAACAGCCCTGGACGTGGAATGGGCTCACGTGATCGCGCCCAACGCCACGATCGTCCTGTCGGTGGCCAAATCCGCGAGCACCAGCGACCTGCTCGGAGCCGTTGATGCCGCGGTTGCGGCCGGGGCCACCGTCATCTCAATGAGTTGGGGCGCGCAAGAGTCTTCTGGCGTCACTGCCTATGATTCGCATTTTAAGGCTCCTGGCGTGACGTACGTCGCATCGTCCGGTGACAGCGGCGAGCTGGCCGCCCCTTTCGAAGTCGAATGGCCGGCTTCGTCCCCGTTCGTCGTCGGCGTCGGTGGAACGTCCCTCTATCTGGATGCCAGTGGCAATCGCGCTTCCGAAACGGCTTGGTCGGGCAGCGGCGGTGGCCTGAGCTCTGTCTATGGGGAGCCCGCTTGCCAGAACGGCTGGCAAAGCCTCGGCACGCGTTGTGTTCCAGATGTCAGTTATCTGGCGGACCCCAATACGGGCGTCGGTGTGGCCTACGGCCGGTATTTGTATGAAGTCGGCGGCACCAGCGTCGGTGCGCCGCAGTGGGCTGCCTTGATCGCCCTGGCCAACTCGGTGCGCATGTCGGGGGCGGTCGGGGGCAATGCAGACATCTACTCCGTGGCGGGGACGCCGCCGGGAATGCTCGACCCAACGAGATTCTTCGACATCACTGTGGGCAACAATGGAGGCGACCCTGACGACCTTGCAGGGACCGGGTACGACCTGGTAACGGGACTGGGGTCGCCGGCGGCCGTCGGCTTGGTGAACGCCTTGGCGCCCCAGACCCCTGATTTCTCGGTGTCGGTGACGCCGAGCTCGCAGACGGTGCCCCCTGGGCAGGTCAGCTACACCGTCACGATTGCTCCGCTGAACGAGTTCAACGGAGAGGTGGATTTCACCGTGAGCGGCTTGCCGAGCGACGCTTCCGCGAACGACAGCCTGCCGCCAGTCAGCGGCGGCTCCGGCTCTTCCACCCTGACGTTCACCACGAGCACCACCGGCACCTACACGATCACAATCACCGGCACGAGCGGTACGCTGACCCACACCGCAACGGTGACCCTCGTTGTGGCTACGCCTGACTTCTCCCTTTCAGCCACGCCGGCTTCTCAGACGGTCCAGCACGGAAAGAGCACCACCTACAGGGTCAACGTCACTCCGTCAGGCGGGTTCTCCGGGACAGTCGCGTTGAGCGCGAGCGGACTGCCGACCGGCGCGACAGCTACGTTCAGTCCGGCTTCAGTCAATAAGTCCGGCTCCTCCACCATGACGGTGAAAACCGGCAACAAGACACCCAGCGGAAGCTACACATTGACGATCACGGGTAACAGCACCAGTCCCGCTTTGACCCATACCACCACGGTCTCGCTCACTGTAAACTAACGGTCGAGTTTTGGCCGCGCTGGCGGATGCGCGTGTGGCCTCGGCCGCGGCGCCGAAGAAGTGGGCGCGATGTTCGCCCGCACGGCGTCAATCAAACCGAAAACATTCCGAATTCGGTGGGGCAGTCGCTAATACGACGCGTTTCTGTGCGGTCTTTTTATCGAACCAATGTTTTCTCGTGCTTCACGGGAATCATTTCGGTAGCCAGGCATAAGACGTCAGCGATCGAGGATGCTTTTACCGTCGTTACCTATGCGTGTTGTTACTTCCCGTCTCCACGCTCTCAGGTCTCGGTGGTGGAATGATTTCGCGCGTGCTTTCGTGGTTGGAGAAGCTGATTCGCCCGCCCAAAACGCCGAACAGGCAAAAAAACCGGCTCACGTGGACGTTTCCCACCGTGATTCCAACCGGTACAGGCCGTCGAACGTCCGGCCTGACGAGGATTTCCGCCGCGCAACGGAGACGCCTGTCCAGGCACAGGGACGCTTCCCCAGGGGCGGATTAGCGCGTGTTCCGCCCAAACCTGGTGTCGAAAATGCCTTGACGCCCAGCGGCGGAACCGTAGCGTCGCAAACATGAACACGGCTAAAGCGCGGTTTGCCGCCACCCCGGGATGGGCCATGCAATCCAACGTCTTGGGAACGCCGAGAGGAGAGAATGTTGTATGAGGACACCACGCACGCTGAACTGGCTATTCATTGTCATCGGTTTCACGGTGGTGCCCGCGCGCGGCCGGGCACAGGAGCCTTTCATGGGTGAGTATGCGGGCACTTACCACGCTGACCAGTCGCAGACCACCAAAGCCACGGCCAAGGTGATCGCCGAGGGGCCCGGCTACTATCGCGTGGTGGTGCAGGCCGAGCCGCTCACACCCGGCGAGCCGACCGCGCAATTCGAGATCTATGGCGTCCAGCAGGGAACGAAGGTCAACCTGTTCGGCCGGGCCAGTGCCGAGATGTGGCATGGCACGATCGCCGGCGACCGGCTGGTGGCGGACCCCGGTTACTATGGCATCGGCGTGGAGTTGAGGAAGACGACGCGCACGTCGCCCACCGAAGGCGCCCCGCCGCCGGCCGGAGCCGTGGTGCTGCTGCCGTTCGCGCCGGGCAAGGCGCCTGACATCTCAGCCTGGAACGGCGGCCCGTGGAAACCCTTGGACGACGGCAGCCTGCAATGCAACCCCGGCAGGGGTTCGATCACAACCAAGCAGAGTTTCGGCGACCTGAAGCTGCACGTGGAGTTCTGGCTGCCGCTGATGGCGGAGAACTTCGGCCAGGAGCGGGCCAACAGCGGGGTGTTTCTCAATGACCTCTATGAAATCCAGGTGCTCGACTCCTTCGGCCTGGTGCCGTCCATGGGCGATTGCGGCGCGATCTACAACCAGACCCGGCCGATGGTCAACGCCAACCTGCCCCCCGAGCGCTGGCAGACTTACGACATCACCTTCCGCGCCCCGCGCATGAACCCCGACGGCTCGGTCAAGGAAAAGGGGCGCGTCACGGTCGAACTCAACGGCCTCAAGGTGCAGGACAACACTCCAATCGAGGGCGGGACGCTCGGCCACGAACCCGGCAAGCCGCCGGCGAACGTCGCCACCGGGCCGCTACAGCTTCAGGACCACGGCAACCGGGTCCGCTACCGCAACGTCTGGCTGATCGAACTCAAGGATAGCCAGCAGTGATCCAAGGGTGATGGCGTGCCGGACCCGTAAAACCGCACCCAACGCTTGAGTGGCTCGTTTGCGGGACAGGTGAACCATCGGCTGTTCCGCCGGTGGAAAGCTGCAGGGGAATGAGAGGCCAATACCACGAGCTGGCCCGTTTTCGACCAACGGGATCTTGATCTCCCCGGAGAGGAATGACCGAGCGAAGAAGAACGAGGCTGACTTTGCTTATCCGTACTGCGTGCCCATGGCCGGCTTCACTCAGCTCGAAGGTGAATCAAAAACCAGCTGATATTAAGGTCCTAAGTTGTTGCGGTGATGAAAACTGTAAATGCGGCGTGCACAACGCAATTTCAGTCGCGCATTTCCAGATATCCAGGTTTCGCGTGCTGCCTGCGGCCGGCGCGGGGTCTTAATATTGAAACTATTCGCATCATTGACGCCAGTGAATGACATTTTCCCTGTTTGTCGTTTATTGAGTTTAGCCACATTGTTCCGAAAGTCTGCGACATACTCGCGTTTTGCTTCGCGAATGTATTTTCGCTTGGCAATCTTAACGCTTCATTGCGTCGTCGCCCCCTCGGACGGTTCAGGAGACGTCAGCGGTGATGACGTGGTCGCCGCCTGGGCTTTCTCCGCTTTTTGATTGCGAATCAAGCTGAATCGGGCGGGTGGATGCTCAGTGTTCTTGACAAATCGGGGAGACAGTTTACTCTTCAATGAGAAGAGCATGACACCGATGTCGCCATTGCGAGTATGAACCAGCGGAGAACATCCAGCCTGCTGCACTTCGTTTTTTCGAATGCCGTCATGCTCATGGTGCTCGCGTGGCTCATGGCCCCCGGCTTTGCCGCTGCGGCTGGGGACACAGGGACCGTCCGCACTTATCGAGCCCCCGCAGGCGAGGAGTTGTCCAAGGACTACACCGTCATTGTCCAGGGCAGGGATGTACCCGTCTATGTGGCCAGGGTTGGACCGGCCGATGAGCAGCGGCGGTGGAAGGCTATGGATGACGCGATCAACTCGGCCGACTACTTCGACAAGGCCTCCTTCGCTTCCTTCGATATGCAGGGACCGGTCGCAGTGACCATCGCTTGTCCAGAGACAGTCCGCTCGGTGAAGGTCCTGCCGACTTCCTACGGCCTCGCCCCGCAGATCGAGGGCAAGGTCCTCTCCTTCATGCTCGCGCAGCCGCGCCAAGTCACCATCGAGGTCAACGGCAACTGGGTAGGTTCACTCCACCTGTTTGCCAATCCCATGGAAGTTGCTGTGCCGCAGGCGGACGATCCGAACATCATCTACTTTGCTCCCGGGATTCATGAGCTGCGCGAGGGGCTGATCGTGGGCGACGGCAAGACGGTTTATCTGGCCGGCGGAGCCGTGCTTCGCGGCGTCGACCGGGGTGGGCCGGTTGTGTCACTGATGGGCAAGAACATCACGCTGCGCGGCCGGGGTATCATTGATGGCGGGCTGAGCCCCACACACTCACGCCACCTGCTTTTCGTACGCGGCAGCGATATCACCGTGGAAGGTGTCATCCTGCGCGATTCCAGTACTTGGACGCTGCCTATTCGTCAGTCCGATCGCGTCACCGTGAAAAACGTCAAGGTGCTCGGCTACCGGGCCAACTCTGATGGCATCGACATTTGCAACAGTCGCGATGTCACGGTGGAAGGCTGCTTCCTGCGCACGCTGGATGACCTGATCGTGGTCAAGTCCGACCGTGGGCAGGGGGAGGTTCGCCACATTGTTGCCACGAACTGCGTACTCTGGAACCAGGTGGCCCACGCCCTCTCGGTGGGGGCGGAGTTGCGAGAGAACGTGGATGATGTGCTCTTCACCGACTGCGATGTCATCCATGACACCGGCCGCGAGTGGTCACTGCGGATTTACCACTGCGACAGTGCCACCATCAGCAACGTGCGCTTTGAGAATATCCGTATCGAGGAATCGCGCAAGCTGATTTCGTTGTGGATCAATGCGGCCATCTGGAGCCGCGACCAGGAGCGGGGGCACATCAAGGGCGTGACCTTCAAGAATATCCGCGCCACGAGTCCGCCGCCGGTGCGCATCGAGCTTCAGGGTTTTGATGCCACTCACGGGATTGAGGGGGTTACATTCCAGAAGGTGCAGGTCAATGGCGTCCCCATGCAACCGCGCGATGTGAAGTCCAATGCGTTTGTCAAAGGCGTGAAGGTGGAACCGGCCGCCACAACACAACCATAGATGCACTTTCCGTTTCGACAGCCTGCCTCAGCGGCTGAAAGTAACACGCCAACTAGTGAACGGCCTGCTCGCCAACATGATCATCCACCTGCCGCTTCGATCGCTGGCTCCCACGACGGCCTCCCATGCCACCTGTGCTTCCACCTCAAGAGCCAGTGCAAGGTCGTGGATACACCCCAGAATCGCTTCGAATCGCACATGACGGGAGCCACCAACTTCCTGCAGACGAATTGAAAAGAAGAGCGGGATTGCTCCCTTTGTTGATTTCGAGAGCCGCATTGATGTCACGACATAGCGCCAACGCGACATTCTGGGCGTCGTTGGGCGTCCGGTCAAGAGTCGCCTTGAGGCTTGGGAGCCGTGGGAAGATCGCGCACAAATTCGTCACGATCCAGTTCAGATAGGACGGCTGAAGGCCCAGCTCGCTGACTTGAGCGGTGATCGCTTTGCTGATGGCAGCTTGTGCAATCTTTGCTTTGGCGCCAGTGATAGGTGTGACGACCGCGGGCGAATTTGTGGCGCGGTTCGCCCTGACCGCATCATCCCCTGTCTCGGAGGCCACCAGTTCGCTTAAGCCCAGCAAAAGAGCCGCTAACATTGCTCCCCAGCAGCCTAGAAGGTCCGTTGGTGAAACGGCCTGAGAGACATGTGCCTGTCATTCATTACCGCCAATGTACGGCAAGCAACCTTAAAACAGCATTAAGGGGCGAAGCGTCATTTCCGAATGTGTCCGTCTTCGCCGGCACGTGTTCATCTGGTTCGGGAGCCTTCGCGACAGTCAGTTGCACGGTTCTTGACACGTCGGCAATGGCCAATCCCGTATGATGTGCAGATTTTGCTCAGCGTGCAGTATTTGCTCAGCCGCAAATACTTGAGAAAGGTGAAACAAAGGCACTTCGCCATGCGTCATAGGACTTGAATGACGAGGGGATCGTCGTGCGACAACCCGGATCGTTCAAGTTACCAGAAGGCGACAGAAGATTATGCCAGTGCTCGCCAGGTTTTACGGGATTGTAATCCGGTTGATGTGTCTGCGGCCATTGGGAACACATCTGCACGCATTCTACAAGGGGAGCGAACTGGTGATGGATGTGCACACCCTCCGGGTGATCCTAGGGGACATGCCTCCGCTTATCGAGAGTATGGTTGTCGAGTGGGCACGCTGCCACTACCGGGAGTTGGTGCGGAATTCAGCCTTGATGCTGCACCACCAGCGTCCGCTGGCCATCGAACCGCTGGCGGTGTGATGGAATGCCAGTGCAGGTATCACCTGCCGCACAGCGCCCGTCACGGGCTCGATCAAGAACGCCTTCGGTTACCACGACCGGGAACGGTTCAAGGTTCACATTCTCTTCCACCTCGGCGGCCTGGACCTCTATCCCAGCCCATGGAACATCAACAGGAAATCCCGGAAGCGGCTATTTTCCCAGGATTCATTGATTGCGCGTCCAGTTCGACCTCTTCACCCCTCGCTAGAGTCCTTGAAGTTCAAAACATGGAGTGGACAGGTCAAGTTTTCAGGCGGCCAGTTGTTGCTGGAAGTAATCGGTCAGTTGAGTGTGGAAGGCACGGAAGCTCTTGGC
>Ga0187878_1003004_pt1 | contig 14368 bp, 15 predicted proteins | sample June2016WEW_17_1_FD_132979 | JGI IMG/M metagenome (GOLD analysis project Ga0187878, IMG submission 132979) | Peatland microbial communities from SPRUCE experiment site at the Marcell Experimental Forest, Minnesota, USA - June2016WEW_17_150 | ecosystem: Environmental > Terrestrial > Soil >...
CCCAGTCGCCTATAAACCGCAAAAAGTCCTTGCGCCGTTCCTCCCGCCCTATTTCTTTGAGGTGCCATATCGGATGCCCTTCTGGCGTACGTTCATAGTGGCCGCGCACCTCGCCGTCGCCGAAGATGCGCAGATGGTACTGCCATTTAAAATTCACGAGCTTCCGCAAGCTCACAACCTGGCCATCGTCCTCCCATGCGATAAAGTGGTTCGAAAATCCCTGCGTATGAAGATATCTGAGAAAATCCTCAAGCTTGACGCCGGGCGCCATCCTGCCGATCACATAATCCTGCCTGCCCTCGTGATGGATGATGTGAAGCTTGAGCAGCGCATCCCTGCCATACGGGTGGCAGGGCGTAATGATCTTCCAAAGAAAATATTTGATCCGGTCCCAAAAACCTTCAGGGTACGGCAGAACCGAATTCGGAATTACATTCCTTACTATTGCGTTTTCCATAAGAAGACGAAGGTAAAAAAGAAAAAGCTATCCCAACCATTATATCATACCCGAATGCTGGACCGAAAGCCGTTTCGCTTCCGCCCATGAAAGCTCGAATATTTTTTTCAGAGCATCCGCGATTTCGGCGCTTTCTATGATAATGCCGAGCTTTTCACGCCACGAAGCGATCATAATCTTGTTGTCGTACACGTTTATCTCCGGCGAGAAATAAAACTTGTCGAGCGGAATAAGAGCCGTCTCGCGAGCTTCTTCTTTATCGCGTTTCACAAGTTCCAGTCCCATTTCGGTTCGGGGAACAATGGCGCGGATCGAAATGTTGTGCGCGGCACGCCGTTTGTAATACTTTGGGAAATAGCCGGGTAATCCCTTATACATATCTTCAACCGTAGCCCAAGCCCGGATAGGCTCATGGGAAGTTAGCGTGTCCTCGTAAACCTGTTTCAAACCCTCGATACCCTCATAAAAGCGTATTTGCGGCCGTCCCGCGACATTATGGATGGAGGAGAGCTGGGGTATGAGCTTGAGCATTATTTCGGCATTCTTGCTTGCCTCTGCGATTCTGTTTTTTACGATATTCTCGATGCCGGTGGGCGACTCCACCGCGTATTCTTGCTTCGGCTCTTTTCCGGAAATGCGCGCGAGGCCAAGTCCCACAAGTTTATCCAGAATATCATAACCAGTAGTGCGGTTCAGTTTCGCCTTACGTGTAATCTGGGAAACCGTTCCCTTCCCGATGTCAAGAAGCGCCAAATACACCTCGGCCTCTTTAGCGGAGAATCCTATGGAAATCAGAGCATTTCTGAACCTTTCCATTTGCGCATCCATGAAGCCAGTATATGCGGCAAAACAAATTGTGTCAAACTATTTCCACAAAATACTATTTTGCACTGTAAATTAACACAATTTTCAAACATATCTATTGACAAAAATTTTACTACGCCTATATTACTACTAGGAGGACCAGAAAATCGATAAATATCAAGAGAATACGCTGGTTTTGTGGTTATCGTGCGGTGGTCGAACGGGCCTATTCCATTTGGAATATTGGCCTGCCGTGGCGGTATGCATGAGACAATAGCCGGCAATACTGGGAAATTACGTGGCGGGGACGGTATTAGCGCCCCCCGCCATCCCCTTGATATAATAGGTATGTTATAAAACTTGGGTCGAATAATAAAAATCATAAAAAATGAGCACAAAAAATAAGTGGGTTGCGGGAATTATTATCGTGGCAATTGTGATCTGGGCGGGATATTCATTGTTTAGTGGGACTGGAAGCCCAAGCCAGACTTCATCAGGCCCGATTAGAATCGGGTTTATGGGACCGTTGACGGGGGACGAGGCATCGGTCGGAGAAAATGGATTGGCGGCGGTCCAAATAGCGCGGGATGAAATAAATAGCGCCGGCGGTGTAAACGGCCGGCAAGTTGAAGTAATCGCCGAAGACAGCAAATGTGATCCGACTGCTGCGGCGGATGCAGCCAATAAACTTGTGAATGTGGATAAAGTAACCGCTATTATCGGCGGCCTCTGTTCTTCTGAAACGCTTGCGGCGATTCCCATTGCCCAAGCCGCCCATATTCCGATCATCAGTTACGGTTCCACGAACCCAAAGATTACGACAGCAGGAGATTATAAGTATCGTTTTGTCCCCTCTGACAATTTACAGGGGAAATTTGCTGCTGAATATATTGCCAATACGCTCAAAGCAAAAAGGGTGGCAATTCTCTATTGTTTGAGCGACTGGTGCGTTGGACTCCATGATGTTGTGAAACAACGCCTTGGAGAGCTTGGCGTTAGCGTCGTTGACGAGGAGGGCTTCCAGCAGGGCGCACAGGACCTTCGGACGCAAGTTACGAAAATCAAGGCCGCGAATCCGGACGTGGTGTATTTCCCGGCATATACGGGTGAAACCATTATCGGCTTAAAACAGATAAAACAGCTGGGGCTCAAGGTTAAACTTATAGGAGCGGACGGCTGGGATGATCCCAAAATCCCTGCCGAAGCAGGATCGGCTGCGGATGGTGCGATGTACGTGATACCAGCCAACGAGCAATTACCGCAATCATTCATTGATAAGATGGCGAAGCTGGTGGGCGGGCCACAACTCATCGCTTATTCTCCACGTGCCTACGATATTCTGAAAGCGCTAGCTGGGATTATGCAAAGCGTCGGAGCGAATAGCGAGAAAATCAACGCCGCGTTGAAGAACAATTTCACCTACAAAGGCATTGCCGACACGTATACGATAGACCAGAACGGCGACGACGTAACAGCGAAATACATCATTAAGGGATACGAAGGAGGGAAAATAGTGGAGCTTGGGCAATAATCACGTTTTTGCGGTTGTTTTTCGGACCTGTGAAAGTTAGAATAAGGCGCATATGGGCATCCTGAATCAGTTGGTGATGAACGCCATTATCGCGGGGGCGGCGTATGCCATTCTCGCTCTGGGGTTTAACGTGATTTTTGGCATTACAAAATTTCTCAATATGGCGTACGGCGCCGTCGCGGTCGTCGGGGCGTATGGCGTGTTCTTATTTTGCCGACTGAATTCCCTGCCGTTGTGGCTCGGTATACCGCTTGCAATTATAGCGGCCGGCATCGTCTCATACCTTTCTGATGTTCTCGTTTTCAGGAAACTGCGGCGGCGCAAGGCGACAAGCTTGGTACACGTCGTCGCTTCGCTTGGCCTTATGTTTCTTCTGCAGGCGGCGATTGCAATTTTTTTCACCTCGCAGTATCAGAGCTTAGCCGACCAGAATTCCCCCGCGTCGGTATACGCCGTTGCCGGTACTTTTATCACTTCTGTGCAGATAATTACCGTCATTACGGCGTTGGCGGTTCTTTTTGGCCTTACGCTTGTTCTCAAAAAATCTGCCTTCGGGCGGGCAATCCGGGCGATCTCGGACGACGAGGAGGTTTCTAAAATCATCGGCATCAACACCGACCGCATCATATCGATAACTTTTTTTCTCGGCGGTGCCATCGCCGGTTTAGCCGGGATTTTGGTCGGTTTCGATATCGGCATTTTCCCGACAATGGGACTTATCTTTCTCCTTGAGGCCGCGATAGCATCCATCATTGGCGGTATCGGCAATGTATACGGCGGAGTGCTTGGGGCGTTTCTCCTCGCGTTCGCGGAAAACTTCGGCGTCTGGAAAATAAATACGGTATGGAAACCATCTGTTGGTATTGGGCTCCTCGTCCTTTTTCTCATTTTCCGTCCGCAGGGAATTTTGCGGGGCGTTTCCAAAAAATAAATGCCGTATCTCATCCACATCCTCATTCTCTTTTGCATCTACGCGATCCTTGCGCTTGGACTTAATCTGGTCGTCGGTTACACGGGGCTGGTGTCCATCATGCACGCCGCATTTTTCGGAGTAGGCGCGTATGCGACGGCGATTTTAACGGTTGACTACCACGCAAATTTTTTCCTTTCGGTTTTTGTGGGAATGGTTGTCGCAGGAGCACTTGCATACCTGACGGGAAGAATTTTGCGTGGCTTGAGCTGGGATTACTATGTTCTGGGGACGGTTGGCGTGAATCTCATTCTGTTCGGGATTTTTACAAACTGGGGATCTTTGACGCGGGGCCCCCTAGGAATCCCTGGCATTCCACGCCCCGTGCTTTTTGGGATCCATTTCGCAACCAACGGACAGTTCCTTTTCTTGTGTTTTCTTGTTCTTGTCGCCGTTTATTTTCTCTGCCGTTTCATCGTCCGTTCGTCGTTTGGCAGGGTATTAAAAGCCATTCGTGGAGATGAAAAAGCTATTGCAATCTTCGGCTACCATACGCTCCATTACAAGCTCGCGGTTTTTTCCATCGCCGCCATTTTCGCGGCGGTCGCCGGATCGCTTTTTGCTTCGTATCTTACGTTTATCGCACCCTCCTCATTCGACGTCATGGCGTCCGCCTTCATATTTTCCATTGTCATTTTGGGAGGCGCAGCGAATTTGAATGGCTCTCTTGTCGGTGCGTTGGTTCTGACCATATTGCCCGAGGCGCTTCGCTTTATCGGTTTTTCAGAGGATATTGCGGCGCAGATGCGCCAGCTCGTGTATGGGCTTCTTCTGGTTCTTCTTATGCTTTACCGCCCGCAGGGGTTCATCGGAGAATACAAATTGGGATGACGCCATGAACATCCTGGAAACAAAAAATCTTGCGAAGCACTTTGGGGGGGGTCCACGCAGTGGACGATCTTTCGCTCTCGTTTGAAAAAGGAAAGATTACCAGCATTATAGGCCCGAACGGAAGCGGCAAATCCACGTTTGTTAATGTTTTGACCGGAATTTATCCAATGGATGGCGGATTAATTGTGGTGGGGGGCGAGTTGTTTCGCAAAGTATCCTCGCCCGAACTTGCCGCGCTTGGCATAACACGCACATTCCAAGAAGTCCGGCTTTTCAATCAAATGACGGTCTTGGATAACATCCTTGTGATCTTAACGGAGCGGGGGGTGTTTCCCGCCCTTGCGGCGAAACATACGAAGTTTCATCTTTCGCAGGTGAAAGAAATTCTCAAAAAAGTCGGGTTGTGGGAAAAGCGAAATGAAATTGCCGCTAATTGTTCCTATGGCCAGAGAAAGCTTCTGGAGATTGCGCGAGTGCTCGCAATGAATTCGGAGGTTTTATTATTAGACGAACCCTTTGCGGGGCTTTTCCCGGAAATTGTGAAGCTTGTTGTTTCTCTCCTGGAAGAATTTCGCGCCGCTGGTAAAACAGTTGTTCTTATAGAGCACAACATGGAATTGGTGCGGAAGCTTTCGGATCATGTTTTCGTGATGGACGGCGGGAAACTTCTGGCCGAAGGAAAACCAGAAGAGGTCCTCAGGGCGCGGGAGGTCATCGAGGCGTATCTTGGGGAATAAGCGAAGCCATGAATGAAACTTTATTACAACTTCGAAACATCCACGTCCATTATGGCGGCGTCAAGGCCCTGGACGGAGCGAGTGTGGCGATTGACGAGGGCGAGATGGTGGCGCTTATGGGCCCCAACGGCGCCGGAAAATCCACCGTTTTGAAAACCATTTTTGGCCTCGCGCCGATATCTTCGGGCGAGGTTCTTTTTCACGAACAGCGCATAATGCCCGTATCGCACGAGATGGTGAAACGGGGGGTGGCGTTCGTTCCGCAGGGACGGCGCGTTTTCACAAATCTCACCGTAGAGGAAAATCTGGAAGTCGGCGGATTTATCGTCGGCGACAAAGCGGAACTTAAACGCCGGATAGAAGAGATCATGAAAACATTCCCGGCGTTGAGGGAAAAACGGAAGGCGAGAGGCGGAACGCTCTCGGGCGGCCAGCAACAGATGTTGGCTCTGGCGCGCGGGCTTATGACGGATCCGAAAGTATTGCTCCTGGACGAGCCATCGCTGGGGTTGGCTCCCAAGCTCGTGAGGGAAATTTTTGAGCTCGTGAAGCGCATTAACGAACGGCACAAAACGGCGATATTTATTGTAGAGCATAATATCAAATCGCTTCTTGAAATCGTGAATCGCGGGTACGTGCTTGACAAGGGGAAGGTTGTCGCCGAAGGGAGCCCAACTTCTATTATAAAAAGCGAAATCCTACAAAAGGTTTTTGTCGGAGCGCTGGAATAGGAAGAGTAATGAAACTTTATGGCCCTTGGCATCGTAAATAATAACGTGGTAAAATGATAAAAACAATGAAATTTTCATGGCTCACATGGGCGGCGGGTGCCGCGGCGGTCGGAATGTTCATCGCGGCGGGCGTCGCCTATGCGATGGTTCCTACGCTGAACCAAACAAATGTTACCGTCGGCCTCGGGCAGTCGGCAACGGTTACGTCGGGAAATGGCGTCAGTGTTTATATGGAATTGAATTCCAGTCCCACCCTTGTTTCTGTTTTGGTGAACGGAACACAAATCACGGTCACGGGGCAGGCACTGGGTTCGGCGACCATCACCGTCTGTGCGATCGGCACGTCTTCCGACTGCACAAATCTAGCCGTCACGGTGCAGGCTGGGAGCGTGTCGGGCATCTCCTTCAGCCAAAGCAATCTTTCCTTATTGATAGGCAACAACCAATCGGTGACGGTTTCCGGCGGCAACGGGACCTATACCGTATCGAGTAATTCTAACGCCAGTGTCGCTTCCACGAATCTATCCGGCAATACGCTCGCGGTTTCCGGCTTGGCGGCCGGCGGCGCCACGATCACCGTTTGCGACACGTCAGGAGCCTGTGGCACGCTTTCGGTAACTATTAATTCTTCCGGTTCCTCAAGCACTTCAAGCATCTCGTTCGGTCAGAACAACATTTCCCTGGTAACGGGCGGCAGCCAGATCGTGGCCATTTCCGGCGGGAACGGGACCTATAATGTATCCAACAACTCCAACGCTAGTGCTGTCTCTACGGGCATGTCCGGCAACGGGATCACCGTATATGCCACTGCGGCCGGCAGCGCGACGATAACGGTTTGCGACACGTCGAGCACCAGCGTCTGCGGCACCCTCTCCGTGACCGTTACCGCATCAGCCACGAACCAGGCCGTTATTTTCAGTGTCACCAATCCAACGCTCGCGGTCGGGCAGAACCTGAACGTCGGGCTTTCGGGCAGCGCCTCGAGCTACGTCATTTTATCGAATGCAAATGCGGATATCGTGCAGGCAAACATGGCCAATAGCGTCACGCTCTCGCTCTACGGCGCAAGCGTGGGGACTGATTTGCTCACGATATGCGCCACCGGCGGCGGGTGCAGTTCGCTTTCCGTCACGGTGGCGGGTCTTACAAGCACTACTAATAACACCGCGCAAACGACGACGCTAACCACGCAACAAGGGACAACTGTCGTGAACGCCACGCTTCTCGCCGAAATCCAAACACTGAAAACCGCGGTGGCGCAGGTTTTGACGCAGATCCAGTCTATCCAGACCCAACTCAATCAGCTTGAGGCGCAGGTGAACGCCGGCAACGCGAGCGCGAGCGCCGTCGCAAACACCTCGTCCGGAGCTTCCCGCTTCACAGAGCTTTTGACCGTAGGATCGCAGGATGCGCAGGTAACCGCGCTCCAAGAGCGGCTCGCCGCGCTCGGATTTTACTCCGGCCCTGTCACCGGCTTTTACGGCACGCTTACCGAACAGGCCGTTATGAAATATCAGACCGCGCACGGCATCACCGCAGCCGGATATGTTGGCCCGAGTACGCGGGCGGCGCTGAACGCAGGAAACTGAGCGGCGAAGTCCTATATAATCCTGCGGGAAGCCTGCGACGATGTTCAAACGATTCTAGGGGAGGAGCAATAATGATACAATGACTTCATGGAGGGTTCGCCTAGCACTAGTCGCCCGAAGTCGAGAAGGCTATGGCTTGTTTTGATAATCTTAGGCGTTGTCATAATCTTCATAGCTTTCGTCGATTATCATCACCGATTACCGTGGCAGACTCCACGGAATGTTGCCGAAGCGTGTTCACAAGAACAGAGTGCGCCTATTTGTTTTGTGCAAAAATGCACAAAATTATGGAGCGTGGTTTATTTAGTGGGAACAGGCACGGGATTTGATGGCAATCTTTCGGTCCTCGACGCAGACGGGAACCCGATTACGAATCAACGCCAGCCAGAACTGGCTCCAGCGCCACCACTAGCTTTTGACTTAAGTGGATATAATTGCAAGGAAATTGCGCGCAAACGTTTCGTTTATAGGTGATAATTTCTCAGCTCTAGAGCCGGATTCGCGGAAGGGGCGAGATTCGAACTCGCGGTACTATTTCTAGTACACGATCTTTCCAGGATCGCCAGTTAAACCACTCCTGCACCCTTCCATTCTCTATATAAAGTGCTAATTCTGGGGTTCGCAGAACCGAAGGTACGGAGATACTTTACCACAGAATTCTCGCCATACAAATAGATCCTTCCAGGTAAACTTATCACAACAAAGATTAAAATTATCTAAAAAGAATCTTGACGGTTTTTCGCCGCTTCCTCAACGGGGACGTCGTAGAGACGCGGCTCATGACCTAATTCGCGCATGAGGCGGAGAAAATCCGGCATTGCGACGACAAGCGAAGCGGTATTCACGTTCGGATGGAAATTGATCCGCTCCACGCCGAGAAAATCCCGGTCCAGAACAAAAGCGACTTCATGCGCCGCATCGTTGATCACGCCGAGCGGCGATACCGCTCCAGGAGTAAGGCCGAGTGCCGCAAGGAGCTTTTCAGGCGAGCCGAAATGCAGCTTTTTCTCGTTTAAAAATTCGCTCAAGTGGCGAAGGTTGGCACGCTTACCATAGGTGAGCGTCACGAGATAGCATTTTTCGCTTTTTCCCGATTCAAGAAAAAGATTCTTTGCCGGCGTGCCTGGCACGTGCGATGCGAGCCGATCCGCCTCCTCGCAGGTAAAGACCGCGGGGTGATCGTACTTTTCAAACGGAATATTAAGCTCTTTTAGAACTTCGTAAGGGTCTTTCATCCTTACTGATCACCGTACCATCAAACCGCTTCCCTTCCAAATAACGCTTGAGGTTTGCGAGGTTGCGCCCGTCAATGATGACCGCGGAGAGACGGTGTTCGTCTGAGAATTTCGCCGCAATCGGGTCCACCGGCGCGTGGGCGCCCGGCATCCATTTCTTCGGGATCATCGCGCGGTATTTCTTCCACGAAAGCGCGTGGTGCGGACGCGCATCGCGGTATTCGTCCGGATTTTTGTCGTAAACAAAGGCGGGCTTTCCGGCAACCACATATTCCCCCGCGCCGAAATCATGTGCAAGCACCGCGGCGACGTAGTCGGTTGACCATCCGGGCCGCCATCCTGCAGCGACCGTCACCGGATACATGAGCCGCGGCAGCTTATGCCGCGCATCAATCATTACGGGGTCGGCTACTTTGCGGAAGATCGTGCGAACGAGGTGGCCATTCAAGCGCGTCGCATGGATGCCGATCCAATCTCTGTCATCGGAGGTCACGGGCGCCACTTTCGCCGCCGCGTCCTGAAAACGGCGTGCAAGATTCCCGCCGCCGATCACGAGCACGAATTTTACCCCCCGCCGCAAGAAAGGCGCCGTGAACTTTTTGAATTTTTTGAGAAACGCGGTGTCAATGCCGTCCGGATAAATAATGGAACCGCCGAGCGCAACAACCACGGGGTTTTTAAATGAGTGTTTCATTAAATCCTTATTAAACGGAGAGGGCCCGGAGGGCGGCGATCCGCTCTTCGATCGGCGGATGGGTCATGAATAATTTGTGCCACCAGGAGGTCTGCGAACCCTTGAAAGGATTGTCCAGCCACATATGCGCGGTGGAGTCCTTCGCGGAGCGCATCGGCGTTTCGTCAACCGCGATCTTTTGGAGCGCGGAGATGAGGCCTTCGGGATAGCGCGTAAGGAGCACGCCCGATGCATCCGCCAGGGCCTCGCGGCGGCGGGATATCGCGAATTGGATAAGCATCGTACCGATGGGAGCGAGGATCGAAAGGACTATCGCAAAAATGAAGAATAATTCGCCCGCTTCGCTGTTGTTGCTGCGCCGCCCGCCGCCCATGCCCATGCCGCCCCAGAAAAGCGATCGCAGGAAAATGTCCGCGATAAGCGAAATGATGCCGGCAAGGACCGCGGCGACCGTAGAGACCAAAATGTCGCGATTGCCCACATGAGAAAGTTCGTGCGCCAGCACGCCTTCCAATTCGGTCTTGCTCAAACGCTGGAGCGCGCCCTGGGTGACCGCCACCGCCGCATGCTGCGGGTCGCGGCCCGTCGCGAACGCATTGATCTGCATCTCGGGTGTTATATAAATTTTTGGCGTAGGCAGCCCCGCGGCGATGCAAAGATTTTCCACGATGTTGTAGAGCTGCGGACTGTCTTTTTTTTCAATAGGCACGGCGCGCGCGAGCCGCAGCGCGATCGCCGCCGAGGAATAATAACTGATAAACGAATAGACAACGCTGAAGATCAATGCGAAGACGATAAAGCTCGGATCGCCGTAGGCCTGCGAAAAAACATAACCGATGCCGACGACCACCACGAAAAAGACAAAAAAAAGAGCCCACGTTCTGCGTATATTCGCCGATTGATAGGTATATAAATTTGTCATTTAAAACGCCACGCGCACCGGCTGCTTCTCGGCATCCGCAAGGTCGCCAAAGAACTCCATTTGTTTGAAACCGAACGCATTCGCGAACAGGTTCGTCGGGAAGGTCTGGATCTTAATGTTCAGGTCGCGGACCATGCCGTTGTAGAAGCGGCGGGCCGCCTGAATCTTGTCTTCGGTATCGGTAAGCTCATCCTGTAACTTCATGAAGTTCTCGTTCGCCTTGAGCTGCGGATAATTTTCCGCAACGGCGAAGAGCGACTTCAACGTTTGTGAAAGCTGGTTTTCTGCTCCGGCCTTCGCCGCGCCCGAGGCCTGCATCGCCTGCGACCGCGCCTTCGTCACATCCTCAAAAACGGTCTTTTCGTGCGCCGCATATCCCTTCACCGTCTCCACAAGGTTCGGGATGAGGTCGTACCGGCGTTTGAGCTGCACATCAATGTCCGACCACGCCTCCTGTGCACGATTACGCGTCCGAACAAGCCCGTTATAGGCCGCAACGAGCCATAAGACCGTGAGAACGATGATTATAACTACGATCCAAAGAATGGGTGTCATAGGTCTATTGTACCCTCCCGCAGAAACGTCCGCAACTTTCTATTCTCTTTCCGTAAGACCCCTTTCTGCAAGAAGCCTCTCCCGAAGCCTTTTCACCCCGGGCGCGTTGCTAGGATTTATCTCTGCTTCGGTGTTCCACTCACCCACGGAGTTGTCGGCATACCGCTCGCGCCACTGGAGAATATCCCCATTGAGCTCCATCTCGATCCCCGACACTTTTTTCTTTTCTCCTTCTGCTGCGATCATTGGATTGTTGTTGTTTTAAACCGCGACCTTTCGCCCATTATATCACGAATCTATCAGAAAATCAATAGTCCTCTCCTCCCATCCCCGGCATGCCGCCGGACATGGCGGGCGGATTCTTTTTCTCGGGGATGCTCGTGATAGCCGCACCGACGGTAAGATAGTTCGCGGCGACGGAAACCGCGTTCGCGAACGCCGTTCTTGTTACCTTCAAGGGGTCAATGATACCCGCTTCTTTGAGGTCGCCGATTTTATTTGTGACCGCATTGAAGCCCTGCCACAGCTCGCTCCTCTGCTTTTGCAATTCAGTGATCACGCGGTCCGGCGATTCACCGCTGTTTGCGACGATCGCACGGAGCGGCGACTCAAGCGCACGCACGAGGATCCGCACCACTTCGTCCACCTTGCCACCCGCGGTTTTCAGCGCGAGCCCCGCACTTACATTGAAAAGCGCGATGCCGCCGCCCGGGACGATCCCCTCTTCCATCGCAGCGCGCGTCGCGGCCACTGCATCCTCCACGCGTTGCTTTAATTCCTTCTGTGCGGCCTCGGTCGGCGCTCCCACCTTGATGACGGCCACGCCTCCTGCAAGCTTGCCCAGCCGCTCCTGTAATTTCTCTTTGTCAAAATCCGAATCGGTTTTTTTGATCTGCGCCTTGATCTGCGCTATGCGCGCGTCGATGTTCTTCTTCCCGCCCTTGCCACCGACGATCGTCGTCGCATCCTTCCCGGACACCACACGATGCGCATGGCCGAGATCGTCCAGCTCCGTATTTTCCAGTTTCTTGCCGAGCTCTTCAGAAATGAACGTTGCACCGGTCACCGTGGCGATATCCTGCAACATTTCCTTTTTCCGGTCGCCGAAGCCCGGCGCCTTCACCGCAAGCACATTGAAGATGCCGCGGAGCTTGTTCACAACGAGCGTCGCAAGCGCCTCGCCGTCCACGTCGTCCGCGATGATCAAAAGCTCTTTCTTCCCGCTTTGCACGATCTTCTCCAAAAGCTGCAAGACTTCCTGGATGGAAGATATCTTTTTGTCGGTCACCAAAACATACGGATCTTCCAGCGTCGCTTCCATTTTCTCCTGATTGGTCACCATATATTGCGAAACGTAGCCACGGTCGAATTGCATGCCCTCCACGATCTCAAACGAATTGCCGATGGTATTGGAATCCTCAATGGTCACAACGCCTTCCTTGCCGATCTTCTCCATCACGGTTGCGATGAGGCCGCCGATCTCTTCGTCCTTCGCAGAAAGCGTGGCAACCTCTTTTACCTTTTTATTGTCGTTAATGAGCTCGCGCTGCCCTTCCAGTGCCGTGACGACGCGCTGGCTCGCCCTCCGCAGCTCCTCCGCAAGCTGGATCACATTGAATCCCTTCTCGCGGATCACCTTCTCGCCCTCGTCTATCATCGCGTGCGCAAGGATAACCGACGTCGTGGTCCCGTCGCCCACGCCGTCATTCGTCTTGTCGGCCGCCTGCTTGATGAATTCCGCGCCGACATTTTCCCATTTGTCTTCCAATTCAATTTCTTTCGCCACGGAAACGCCGTCAAACGTCACCTGCGGCGCGCCGTAGCCTTTTTCTATCACGACCGCGCGCCCGCGGGGGCCGAGCGTCATCGTGACCGCCTGCGCAAGCTTATCAATGCCCTTTTTGATCGCCGCACGGGCATCTTCGTTGAATTTTATCTGTTTCGCCATGGTTATTTATTTATTCAATAACGGCCAAAATGTCGTCCTCGTCTCCGACCAGATATTTCTTCCCCTCGATCTCTATCTCGTCCGGCCCGTATTTTTTGAAGAGGACAACATCCCCGATCTTGACCGACATCGGCTGGCTCTCGCCCTTGTCGTTCCGTTTGCCGGGACCCACGGCGAACACCCTGCCTTTTATCGGTTTCTCTTTCTCCGCGGTGTCGGGAAGCACAATGCCACCCTTCGTCTTCTTTTCCTCGTCCAGCGGCTCAAGAAATAGATGGTTTGATAGCGGTTTGAGGTTCATATCAATGAATATTGTATCCACAGGGGACATGCTGTCAAGCGACGATCGGCCCCAGGGCAAGAGAAGGTATTTTGAAACGAGCCCTTCTTAGTACTCGTTTCAAAATACCTTCTCTTGCCCTGGGACTATTGTCTTTTGATGCGGTCGTAGATATTCAAAACCGCCTTCACGGCGTCGCCGGCGGAGATGTTATTCTGCCGGTACAAAACATCCGTCACGTCGCCCACCGCCCAAATACCTTCGCATGAAGTTGCCTGGGTCCTCGCATCAACCACGACGTGGCCGCGCTCATCCAGCTTCACCAGCTCTTTTACAAAATCAGAATTGGGGAGAAGGCCGATCTCCACAAACACGCCGTCCAGGGGAAAATCTTTTTCTTCGCCGGTCTTTACGTTCTTCAGGTGAACACCGGTCACAAAATCCTTGCCCCGTATCTGTTCCACCACTGTGCTCAAAAGGATGGCGACTTTGGGATCGTTTTTTATCTTATCTTGCGTGACCGGGTCGCCCTTCGAAGCCTCCGAGCGGACCACCAAATAAATTTTCGCGGCGTACGAGAGAAGGTCGATCACCGCCTCAAGCGCGGAATTCCCGCTGCCCACGACCGCGACCGTTTTATCTTTAAATAACGGCGCATCGCAGATGGAACAATACACGACGCCCTTGCCATCAAACTCTTTTTCGCCCGGAACGCCCAGCTTTTTCCTCCGGCTGCCGGAGGCCAAAAGCAAATACCGTGCTTCATATGTTTTTCCGTTCCGCGTCGACAAAGAAAAGCCGCTGTCCTTTTTTTGGACGCCGACCACCAGATCGTCGTCAACAACGGTAATGTCCTCCTGCGCGCGCAGGTGCTCCTCAAGCGATTTTGCAAGGTCATATCCCGAGATCGATCTCGTCCCGATCCAATTTTGGATCTCGCCCGAAACCGCCGACTGGCCGCCGAAGCCGTCGGTGATCAAAAGCGTCTTTATTTTTTTCCTCGCGGCATAAACGCCGGCGGCAACGCCGCCCGGCCCCCCGCCGATAATGATCAAGTCGTACATTGCATTCGTTATTTCTTCGC
>Ga0187878_1003011_pt1 | contig 14353 bp, 11 predicted proteins | sample June2016WEW_17_1_FD_132979 | JGI IMG/M metagenome (GOLD analysis project Ga0187878, IMG submission 132979) | Peatland microbial communities from SPRUCE experiment site at the Marcell Experimental Forest, Minnesota, USA - June2016WEW_17_150 | ecosystem: Environmental > Terrestrial > Soil >...
CGCTCGCTGCCTTTGCTACCAGGATATGCCTAACATGAACAGACTCCGGCATCTTGAACTTATCTTTGTTCTTTTGATAGAAAGCATCTATTTCCTTATCCGTCGGTTTAGATTTACCCGACATCTGCATCATAACTAACTTACTGATTTTGATCCTGAACCGCAGATCTTCCTGCATCTGTTCCTTGGTGATCTTGTTCTTTTTCATGAGATCCTCAATCGTCGTTCCTTTAGGAAGATCATTCTTTATCTGCTCTTGAGCCTCTTTGACCTCCGCATCGTTGGCGCTGATGTTCAGTCTTTTCACCTCGTTTGTCAGGAGTGTCTTTGCGGTAAAGTCACTGAGGACCTGCCTTCTCGCATTCTCCTTGGCCTGCTCGAGACGGTCGGCAGGCATTTGTTTCTTCATTACAGACATCATTCTCTTAATTTCTGTATCAACTTGACCCTGGGTAAGCTTTGAGCCATCTACATCTATAACTACCGCAGATCCTCCTGTTGGTGCAACTCCCGGCGAAGAAGGATTTGCAGAAACGGTTTCTTCTGACGGCGGCGCCTCCGGCTTTTGAAGTTCACTTTGTGTGCTCGCCTGTTTTTCATCTTTTGATCCGCAACCACCCAATGTAAATATGATAAGGCAGAGAAGGATAACCAAGGCGCGGATATATTTTTTATCTCTCATCGTAGTCCTCCACTATGCAATGAAATTATCTGCGTTTGAGCTTTTCAACTTAACCCTACAGCATAGACATCCATTCTTTTGATGCATGTAGTGCACGCCAGAATAGTCTGCTGCTTACATTAAACAGAAAACGTTTTTTTATATCCCCTTATTGAGACAAATGCACGATCTATTTCATCAGTCGGTTTATGACGTCTGCCGCCTTTGAGTATTCATCGCCGCTTATCCAGTGAATCAAAGTGCCTCTTTTCTCCATGCGCCTGAACCATGTTTCCTGCCTCTTCGCAAATTGACCAATGCGTGTATTGAGCTTTTGAAACATCTCAGTGTAGCTCATCGCGCCCCTGAGATAGAGTCCGACATACCGATATTCAAGACCGAAATAATCCAGTTTTTCCCATCCTATACCGGACAGATGAAGCCTTTCCACCTCCTCGATCATGCCGGCCTTCAATCTTGCATTAAGGCGATCCGTAATCCTCTGGCGCAATGCGGAACGTTCCCAGCGGATACCGAGAACCAAGGCAACTATCGAGGGGAAATGAGATTCGTGACTGTGGTGAGCTCTTGTAAACTCCATGATTTCTATGGCGCGCACCACGCGTTTTCGATCCAAGAGATCAGTTGTATTGTGGACTGCAGGCTTGAGTTCGATAAGCCGGTTTCTCAATTCCTTCATCCCTTCCTTTTCGAGTTCATGCCTTAAGGAGGGATTTTCCGGAACTTCCAACAGCCTGTATCCCTTAATTGCCGCTTCGATATACAGGCCCGTTCCACCGACCATGATCGGGACTACGCCCCTTGACGAAATGTCAGTGAAGACACGCGAAAAGTTGGCCTGGTAATCAAACATACTGAATTCATAGTCGGGATCTACCACGTCTATGAGGTGACAGGGAACAGCCAATCCATCGACTACATATTCCCCAAGATCTTTCCCTGTCCCTATGTCCATGCCCCGGTAGACCTGCCGCGAGTCTGCCGATATTACCTCCGACCTCCTGTCCCTTGCCAGGCGGGCAGCCAATCGCGTCTTGCCTGAGGCTGTCGGCCCCAAGATAACAATCAAATTATAAGTCATTTTCTCTCTAACCGTGTAACTTGCAAATATACTTCGCTCGTGCGTATACTATATGCACTCGTAGTATTCGACAAATTGTTTTTATATTACTATGCGCTTGAGAATGCAAAGATTTGCAGACCTATTTACCAAGACACTTGTCACACCTATAAAAGCAGAATTCCGGTGCATTGGGCAATTCCCCGTTCTCTCGAGACCAGTCCTCCGCATTTACCAAACCACGAATAACAGATGATGCCTCACATTCCAAGAAGGACATATGAAAAACAAGGGTCTTGACCTCGGGAAGGGTCCTATTCTGCCGCTGCTTCTGAAGATGAGCTGGCCGTCTATAGCCGCAATGTTTGCGATGGCCCTCTACAATCTTGTCGATACTTTCTGGCTGACCCGGTTTGACCCCCAGGCTGTTGCTGCATTGACCGTGTGTTTCCCCATTCAAATAATATTTGGCGCCATCGGCGTGGGTACGGGTGTCGGCGCCGGCTCGTTTGCGGCGCGCATGTTCGGTGCCGCACAGCATACGAAGGCCCGACAAACAGCCGGTCAGGGAGTGCTTCTCTCCGTCCTGCTGGGATTAGCCATCATCATAATTACACTTGTTTATCAGGATAGAATACTGGAAATCTTCGGCGCCACCGGAGATATTCTTCCCCTGTCCAGACAATACCTCGCCACTGTCGTATTTGGTTCACCCTTCTTACTGTTCCTCATGATTTCCAATAACCTCCTTAGAGCAGAGGGAAATCCGAAGGCATCAATGTATGTCATACTGGTCATGTCAGCAACCGGCGCGATCCTCGATCCTTTTCTCATCTTTGGTCTGGGCTTGTTCCCGACGCTGGGCATTTTGGGTGCCGCAATTTCCGCAATCGTCTCATATTTTTTGGCGAGCCTTCTCTCCCTGTATTATCTGAGATTGAATGCGTCCAGGTATAATTTAAGCTGGTCCCACATGATTCCCAATTTCTCCATTATAGCCTCTATCTATCAGACGGGTTTCCCTTCAGTTATCATGAACTTCGTCTTCAGTCTCGTCATGATAGTTTACAACCATGTCCTGGGAGCATTTGGACCCATGGCCATCGCAGCTCTTGGTCTCTGTTTCCGGATCAATCAACTTGTTATTATGGTATTGTTTGGCATGGGACACGGCATAATGCCTATGGTTGGTTTCAGCGAGGGCGCCGGACTCCATAAACGGCTCGTGGAAACGGTTAATGTTGCCGTCAAAATATCTGTCCTTTTCTCCGTGACGGCCTTTGTGGTTCTCGAAGTATTTGCCTACCCTATTCTGCTTCTTTTCACCAGTGACCGAGAACTTTTGGACATAGCCGTGCCTGCCGTGAGGATATTTGCCACCATGCTCCTCTTGGTCGGTCCTAATCTTGTGTGGATCAATATGTTTATCGGCTTGGGCAAGGGTTTAACATCCATGCTCTTATTGATGACACGTGACACCCTACTTCTGATACCCATGCTTGTTTTTCTTCCGGCGTACTTCGGATTAGCGGGCGTATGGGCGGCGCAACCCATCTCAAATTTGCTTGTTTTCTTTATCATCTTATTCTGGAAGAAACGAGAATTCCGGATGATTGAAGAAAAGATTTGATATCCTGCTGATTATAACTCGTTCCCGTTCTCATCCAATGTGCATAGCGTCCTTCGATAGTCACAGGCAGATGATTCATGATCGTAATTGATAAGGGATACGGCTTATCATTCCATGTGGCATGCCACGAAATGTCCGCCACCCCTGTCTATCAATTCCGGCTCGTCCTCTTCACATCTATCAAACCGGGCTGGGCACCGGGGAGAAAACGGACATCTTACCGGACCATCGGTCGCGCCTGTGATCTCTCTCTCCCGTATCAACTGCGGCTTCTTCCTTCCGGGATCAGGCACCGGCACCGCTGACAGGAGTTCTATAGTGTACGGATGCAGAGGATGCTCATACAATTCGCGATTATCTGCAAGTTCGACGATCTTACCTAAATGCATCACCGCAATCCTGTCGCTCACATGCCTTACCACACTGAGATCGTGCGAAATAAATATGTAGGTCAAATTAAACTCCTTCTGCAGATCTTTGAGAAGGTTCACTATCTGAGCTTGGATCGACACATCGAGTGCGGAAACCGGCTCATCGGCAACGATCAATTGCGGTCTTAGAATAATGGCTCTGGCGATACCGATACGCTGCCTCTGACCGCCGCTGAATTCATGAGGATACCTATCCTTCTGTTCCTTTGTCAGCCCGACGATATCCATGATGCGGGCGACCTCAAGGGCCCTTCCCTCTCGATCATCGATCTGGTTGATGAGGAGCGGTTCCCCGATGGTGCCCCCCGCCGTTCTTCGCGGATTCAGAGATGCATATGGATCCTGGAATATAATCTGAACCTTCTTGCGGTAGGCTTTGAGATCTTTGCCGGATAATTTAAAGATGTCTTCACCTTCAAAGAAGATCCTGCCATCCGTAGGCAAATCGAGCCGCATAATCAGTCGTGCGAGAGTGGATTTCCCGCAACCGCTCTCACCGACAAGCCCGAGAGTTTCGCCGCTGCATATTTGGAGGGAGACGCCGTCAACAGCCTTGACGGAGTCCCGTCCTTTCGCGAGGAATTCGGCACGAACGTTATAGTATTTCTTTATTCCCTGGATATCGACCAAGACCATCTTCATTTTTGATCATAAAGCCAGCAGTGGACTCTGTGCTTCGGCAAATGCTCCTTGAATTGCGGCTCCTCCTCCCTGCAAATTTGCATTGTATGAGGGCATCTATCTTGAAAAGTGCATCCTTGAGGAAGATCATGAAGACTGGGAACGATGCCGGGTATCACTTTTAGATATTCATCCCGTCCCCAAGCAAGGTCAATTCTGGGGATCGATTCCATGAGGCCTACTGTATACGGGTGAAGCGGTGTGGAGAAGAGCTTCCCCACAGGGGCGTATTCAACAACCTGCCCTGTATACATGACGGCCACATGCTCTGCCGCCTCGGCTATCACGCCAAGATCATGGGTAATCAGGATTACCGATGTTCCTGTATCTTTCTTCAGTCTGCTTATCAGTTCCAGAATCTGGGTCTGGATGGTCACGTCGAGGGCGGTCGTCGGCTCATCTGCAAGCATGAGCTTGGGACCGCAGCATAGGGCCATGGCTATCATGACCCTCTGGCGCATGCCGCCACTCATCTGATGGGGGTAATTCCTGATGATTGTCTCGGGAGAAGGCATCCCCACAAGCGAGAGCATTTCCACGGCACGGCCCATGGCCTCCTTCCGTCCAAGCCCCAGATGCAGTCTTATAATCTCGGTGATCTGATCGCCAATACGCAAAACGGGATTCAATGATGTCATCGGCTCCTGGAAAACCATGGATATATCCTTGCCTCTGATCCTGCGCATCTCATCATCATCGAGCTTCAGGAGATCTACGCCATTAAAGAAGACATTGCCGGAGACGATCTTGCCGGGCGGGCTTGGTATCAAACGCATAATGGACAAGGCGAGAACCGTTTTCCCGCATCCGGATTCACCGACGACTCCCAGTGTGTCCCCTTCATCGATAACAAGGTCTACACGGTCAACAGCCTTTATTACACCGAAGTCTGTAGTGAAATGAGTGCTGAGGTTTTTGATTTCAAGGAGCATCCCCATAGGTCGTCAGCTCTTGCTCCGTTTCTGCCAGTCTTTCAGGAATTGAACTATCAAACGGACGCCAACACCGGACGCCCCTTTAGGGATATAGGGTTTGTCCTTCGTAAGCCATGCCGGGCCCGCTATATCCAAATGCACCCACGGGTAGTTGCCTACGAACTTGCTTAGAAACGCAGCCGCTGTTATGGCCCCGCCGGATCTGCCGCCGTGATTTTTGTAATCCGCCACATCGCTCTTTATCATGTCATGATAATCTTCCCACAGAGGGAGCTCCCAGACCTTCTCGTCCGTGGCATTTGCTGCATTCCGGATCTTACGCTTCAGACCATCGTCCGTGCCCATCATTCCCGTCACGTGATCGCCCAGGGCGATAACGCAAGCGGCAGTCAATGTGGCAAGATCAATAATAGCCGCCGGCTTGAATCTTCCCGCATACGTAAGAGCATCGGCCAGAATCAGACGGCCTTCCGCGTCCGTACTCAAGACTTCAATAGTTTGACCTGACAATGATTTTAGAATATCGCCGGGTTTATACGCTCTTCCGCCGGGCAGGTTCTCCGTAGCAGGTATCAGCCCAACAGCATTGACTTTGAGACGCAAATCGGCCGCCGCCATTATGGCGCCTATGACCGCGGCGCCCCCTGCCATGTCGGATTTCATCTCATCCATCTTCTCGGACGGTTTTATTGATATGCCTCCACTATCGAAGGTCAATCCCTTACCGACCAGAGCTACAGGCGGATCAGACTTATTTCCTCCCCGGTAGTCGAGGATGATGAACTTCGCCGGCTCCTCGCTTCCCCTCGCAACGCCTAAAAAAGCGCTCATGCCGATCTTATTCATCTCCTTCTCATCAAGCACCCTCAGTTTAACATTCTTTCTCTTAGCGATCTTACGCGCTTCACGAGCCATATCCGTCGGCGTCATTTCGTTTCCCGGAGCGGAGACCATATCTCTCGCGAAGGATACAGCACACGAGATAATCTCTGCCTCCTTCGCTGCAGCTCTTATAATATTATATGCCTTCTCTTTTTCTTCGATTATTGTAAATTCTTTCACCGCTCTTATCTTATCCCTGTCGATCGTCTTAAAGGACGTGTATTGATAGAGGCCGAGGGAGACGCCCTCTACAACTGCCCTGGCTATCTCATCAAGCGGTTTATTGAGAAATATGAAATCCAGCGATGTGGAAAACTCTTTAATCTTGAGTGATCGTACGTACCGTGCCGCCGTCGCGAAGGCACCCCTCAATTTCTCCGTTGTAAAATCCGTCTTTTTACCGACACCCACCAGGACAATGCGCTTTGCAGGTATGATTCCCCCAGTATATGTCACGGATACCTGAAGATGTCTGCCTTCAAAATCGCCCGCACGGATTATCTCTTTTATCAATCCGCCGCTCTTCTTATCGAGAAGCCGTACTTTACCCTGCAGTTCTCCACCACCTTCAAAGCATGGTACAATCGCGGCCGCTGTTCTGAACCCAGTAATCTCTCCTCTCTTAACAACAATTTTCATTTCGCCTCCTGATTACGGACAATTCGTGACTGACAAGCTCAATTCAGTCTTATGTGCCAGGACGAATCTTCATTATACGCGAACAAATAGCCTTTGCCGCCAATACGCCGCTCGCCGCTGCCTGCAATAAGCCCCTCGTAATTCCGGCTCCATCGCCGATGGCAAAAAGATTCTTCACTCTTGTTTCCATTTCCGGCGACACTTCGATACGATTCGAATAAAATTTAACCTCCACTCCATACAGCAGAGTGTGCCGAGAAAAAACTCCCGGAGCAAGTTTATCGAGAGCCTGAAGCATCTCGATGATGCTCTGCAAATGACGATACGGAAATACGAAGCTCAGGTCGCCTGGTGTGGCCTTCAGGAGTGTAGGTCTTGTGACGCAGTGGTCAATGCGATCTCGCGTGGATCGCCTGCCGGCAAGCAGGTCTCCCAGCCTCTGAATTATCGCCCCGCCGCCCAAGAGGTTTGCCAATCTCGCAATGTAGCGACCGTATGCGATGGGATCACGAAAAGGTTCCGTAAAGGTACTGCTGACGAGAATAGCAAAATTGCTGTTGTCACTCTTCCTTCTGGCATAGCTGTGTCCATTTACGGTAGTGATGCCCTCGCTTTCCTCAATTACGACCTCGCCGTAAGGATTCATGCAAAAGGTGCGAACCTTGTCGTCAAACGTCTTTGAGTAGAAAATCAGCTTGGGTTCATAGGTGATATCCGTAATTCTCTTGAGAATCGTCGCCGGCAGCTCTACACGAACACCGATATCCACGGGACTCGTCATTGTCGTAAGTCCCAATGCATCTGCCTCTCCCTTCATCCAATTGGCGCCCACCCTGCCGGGCGCAGCGACGACAAAATCACTGTTGATCACCTCACCACCGGTGAGTTGCACGCCTCTGATTGTTCCCTCTTCTGAAAGTAATGATTGCACCTGGCTGCACATCCTGACTTCGACTTTACCGTCAAGGGCTTTTCTCATGTTATTTAAAATGCGCTTGCAGTTCTCCGTGCCTATGTGACGAATGACGGTAGGAATGAATTCGAGGTCCGCTGCACGGGATTGATCCGCAATTTCCTCGACCGACATCGCTGAATCGCCGAAGATGCGGTTCGGTGCACCATATTTGACGAAAATCCCGTCTGTATTGTGCAAAAGTCTTGTCAATGCTTCTTTATCGAGAAACTCGGACAGGTATCCCCCCACTTCCGTAGAGATGTTAAGCTTACCGTCGCTGAAGGCACCGGCCCCTCCCCATCCACAGAGCACGTCTCTTACAGCACCGCGTTCACGTTTTTCCAGGTCGTTACCCTGGTCAAGGAGGACAACGCCATCGATGCCGTTTTCCACAAGGGTCAGCGCCGTAAATATGCCCGCCGGACCACAGCCTACTATTATAACCCGGTAGTCCATATATCTAAAAGCCTGTCTGTTCTTTCCGTATTATTTTTATTGAGAATGTCATATTTCATCGTTTAAATCAAGCTTCCTCCCATGACGGCTCAGCCATTCCATGACAAATCATGCTTTCTCAAGAGGAAAAAATAGTGTATAAATTCCGACAGTGTCTTTTACAAAATAAAATTCGGAATTAATGAGGCAGTGATGAAGAAACGAATATTGGTCACGGGACGTCTCCCGCAGGATATTATGGCAAACCTCGCGAAGAAATATGAGGCCGATATAAATATTGAAGACAAGCCCTTCGATAGGCAAAAACTTCTTGATGGCATTAAAGGTAAAAAGGGCCTTCTCTCCATGATAACGGATACTGTCGATGAGGAGGTGCTTGACAGGGCGGAGCATTTAAGAATGATCGCCCAATTCGGCGTGGGCTACAATAATATAGACGTGACAGCAGCCATCAGACGAGGAATATCTGTTTCAAATACGCCCGGTGTGCTTACAGATGCCACCGCAGAACTCGCCTTTGCACTGATCTTGGCTATCTCCCGGAGGCTCGTGGAAGGCGACAGGATGACCAGAGAAGGACGTTTCCGCTGCTGGGCGCCTATGCTCTTTCTGGGTCGTGAAGTTACGGGCAAGACACTTGGGGTCATCGGTATGGGAAAAATCGGAAAGGCTGTGGCGCAAAGGGCCAAGTGTTTCAATATGCCTATCCTGTATCACAACCGCAAGAGGATGAGCAAATCCGAAGAGAAGGAAATCATGGCAAAATACGTGGACATGAAAGCATTGCTTTCGCAATCGGACTTCATAACCCTTCACGTCCCTCTCACGGACCAGACGAGGCATCTTATAGGCAGCCAAGAATTGTCCTTGATGAAGCCTACGGCCTATCTGATTAACACATCGAGAGGTCCCGTTGTAGATGAAAAGGCGCTCCTTCAGGCGCTGAAAAAAAAGAAGATAGGCGGCGCAGGACTGGACGTCTACGAAAATGAACCTGCCCTCACACCCGGTTTGGCGGAACTGGAGAATGTTATCCTGCTCCCCCATGTGGGGAGCGGCACACTGGAAACGCGTTACAGGATGGCCAACATGGCGGTTAAAAATCTCATCGCCGGCCTGAGCGGTGAAGTACCTCCCAACCTTGTCAATCCCGACGTTCTATTGCACCGACGTTTGTGAATTCGGTAGCGAGCGAATGACGAACTACTGTTCTTTAAGAATCGAAGATTCTCCGCAGCGGCATATTTTAAGACGCAAAAAGGTGGTCCGTAAGCCTGGTCAGCATCTTTGCGCCTTTCACTTCCGTCTCAAAGAGCGGCAAGACGGCCCTCACCCTCTCTCCGAAAATCTCCCATATCTCCGCCATATGTTCATCCTGCATTTGTACGCGATTACGTACAAACTCTACGGCATCCGGCCCCACCTGGTCCTTTTGAATGACGCCGTTGACGATAACGCCTCCCACAGGTATTCCGAATTCATGAAACCAGTTGATGAACCTTGTAATTACGGCGATGGGAAGGCTTTCCGGTAATGTTACGAAGAAGAACGCCGTAAGTCTATCGTCGGTTAGCAGCTCCTTCGCATGCGCCATCCTGTCTTTGAAGCCCAGAAGATAATCCATCAGAGGGTCCTTCTCCTCTTTCTTAGAAAAAGAAAGCATTTCTCTGAGAGATTTTGCCTCCTCCCTGCTCTTCAGCATCTTCTCCACCCAGAGGGAATATACTTTAGACATACCTAAGAGCCGTCTTGCATTTGCAGTGGGCGCCGTATCGAATACGTAAAAATCATATTCATCTTTGAACATGATATCCATCATGTTTTCGAACATGGCGGACTCTTCAAACGCCGGATTCATGGTAGCCGATTCTATGAAATCCTCCGCCTTTGTCTTAATATCCGCGAATTTAAGAAACCAGTTAATCTTTTCTCTGATTTCTTTCTTCGAGCGCTCGACCGTATCCTTCGTGTCGATCTCGAATGCGTAGCACTTTTCTTCATCGCAGACACAGGCGACCTTTCCGAAGACATCCTGCTCAAAGAGGTTCGAGAGGCTGTGCACCGGATTTGTTGATGCAAGCAAGGTTCTTTTCCCCTGTTTCGCCGACCATAGCGCGGCCGCCCCGGCCATGACGGTCTTTCCTACTCCACCCTTGCCTCCGAAAAAAATATATTTCAATTTGGGGTTATTCTCCAAATATTTCTTCATGCCCAGCGTTATTTGATCCACTGTCTAACTCCTTCTATTCCTTCTATTTGAGATCTCCGAACATAGCTTTTGCCATTTTTTCGATCATCGGCAGTCCCGTAACATCACGTTCCATCTCCGGCACGGATGCCAATATCTGATCTTTGAATGTGGCATCGATCACCTTCAAATAATGTTCCTGCATGGTGATACGATTTTTCAAATAATCGGGAATGCCCTTACCCTTCAACTCCGCAGGCAAAACCCGGTTGATAATATAACCGCTTAACGGCACATCAAATTTGGCAAAAAGCTCCGCTGCCTTCATGGTATCCTTGATTATCATCTCTTCGGCCGTGAGTACAAAAAAGAAGGCCGTCTTCGCCTTATCAGTCAGGATGCTTGATGATTTGTTGATACGGTCTTTAATGTAATGAAGCTCATTGAGAATGGCATCTTCGTCGATGGTCTTATCGCGGCGGATCACGGCGGCAACCTGGTCATATTCCCGCATCTGTTCTCTGAGACCCGTGATCTTATCTATCCAGGCGTCATACACTGAGGCCATGGAGAGATAGTACAATGCGTGTCCGAGAGGCACCAGATCGTATATATAATAGTCATAGCCGCCTGTGACCACGATATCGACGACTTCGTCAAATATAGCGCTCTCTTCCATGGCAGGCTCCGCAGCAGCAGCCTGAATATAGCTCTCGATTTCGTCGGGAATCTTGTCCATGCCATACATATCAAGGATCTTCTGGCGGATCTCCTGCTGGTATTCTTTCACGCGGCGGTCTGCATCTATCTCTTGTGCAAAGAGGTTTGGCATAATTTCCGTTGGCCCCTTCCCAAAGATATTTACTTTAAAGATGTCGCTCAGCGAGGCCTGAGGATCTACTGAGAATACAAGAACACGCTTGCCTTTCTTTGCAAGGTAAAATGCCGTGGCAGCGGAGAAAGTCGTTTTCCCGAGGCCGCCCTTTCCGCCGAACATTATATAACGCCTGTCCGGATACTGGTCGAATATCTTCTCTAATGAAATCGTAATCACCCCTTTCTTTCAGGCTAAGGCGTCCGTCAAATCCTTTTCTCTCAACATGCGTCTCTTCCACGTGGAAATCTGGGGCACCAGATAGGGCAGCAAACGCAACGAATAGTAGGGTGGCAGTATGGGCACACCCAGCATATCTCCTACGGTAATCAGAATGAACAGATGTTCCATGCCGGCTCTCGTTCTTAAGGCAAATCGGGCTGAGTCATGAGCGGCGACGCCATAGGCAAATTCCTTGACTGTCTTAAAGAAGCCACCCTTCTTTTTCTCCGTCATATTACACTCCTTTTCTACATGTTGAAGGGGCTCCATTGGGTCAATCCTTTCCCCAATGCTGTTCGAGCCCCTGAAGAATTCGCCTATGCGGAAGCCGGTTTCGGTTGCAATCTAAGTTTTCGATAACGTTTAAACGCCTTCAATCCCTCAAAACCCAATATGAGCGCAGCGATGACGAGAAAGAAACCAACAACACCCATCATGGTATTTCCAATCAATGCCTCTCCCTTCACTGCGCCGGAAAACACCTTTTGCAGCAAAGTAAAAGAAGTGTACAGCAGGGCGGCGATCGTGGTGACAAACATGAAGATCATGGGGTAAAATGCCCACGCATACGGCTTGCCTTCCGACATCAGATATGCGGTGATCAGCATCAGCGCGAGCGACGCCATTAACTGATTTGCCCCGCCAAAGAGCACCCAGAGATATTGCCACCACCCGGTCAGAACAACGGTGATGCCCAGTATGCTGGCAATGATAGTTCCGAAATGGGCGTTCTTAAAGATGGGACTCACATCACTCAATAGCTCCGAAGTCGCAATTCTCATGAACCGGATAACCAACTGCATGATCGTGATCGCCAATACAATCATCATCACGCTGCCGTATGAACGCCCTACATCCGCCGGCATGCCTAAGACTCCCAAGAACTTCGATACGCCAGCTGCGAAGACGGCGCCTGGCCCTTTTGTTATGGCAGCTCCGTATTCGGCGGGTGATGCGTAAATAGTCCCGGCTATAATCAAGGCAAACACAGCGAGCATCATTTCCACAAACATAACGCCGCCCCCAACGGGACGCGCATCCATTTCACTCTCCAACTGTCGGGCAGTTCCTGAACTCGAAACTATGCTGTGCCAACCGGATATTGCGCCGCAGGCTATGGTCACAAACATGATCGGCCATATCGGGCCAATCTTGATCGTAAAGTCGGTGTAAGCGGGAAGCGTAAAATCAGGATGGAGTACTAAGACTCCGACGATCCCGAAGAGAAGGCCGAGAAAAACAATATAAGACGCCACATAGTTAATCGGCAGCGCAAATCTCCAGATGGGCAAAATGGATGCGAAGTAGCAAAAGACAAATGCCACAATCGCCCACAAGGGCCGGCTGTTCGCAAGCTCATCTCCGATAATAGTGTTGGAGGGTGCGATTGTTCCGAGATAAATTCCCAATAGTGCGATGACAACCGTAACTACCGTCGTCAAGATTATATCCTTCTTCCAGCGATAAATCATCTGTCCTGCCAGAAGGCCACCGATTGTGAGGAGCAGCCATGCCATAGGAGACGCCTTCAGCCCGATGGCCGTACTGACAACGACATTGCCGAAAGCCCCAGCAATGAGAAGAAGATAGAAATACATAAATGACAGCAAGATAATTCTCGCCCGTGGTGAGATCAGCTTATGACTCATGCCGCCGAAAGAGGCGCCGTCACTTCTCATGGCGATCATCGCACTTGAATAATCATGAACCCATCCGATGAAAAAGGCCCCCGCCAGGATCCATATCAAAGCGGGCAGCCATCCCCATTGAATCGCAATAATAGGGCCTATAATCGGTGCTGCACCCGCAATAGATTTGAACTGGTATCCGAAAAGGATATTCCTGTTCGTTGGCATAAACTCCACGCCATCCATGTACATCGTGGCCGGGGTAGCCTTCTTCGGATCAGCCTTCATAACTTTTGTATCGATATACTTAGCGTAGACACGATAACCCAGGAAAGCTACAATAAAACCTAATATTAAAACAGATACTGAATTCATGCCTTATCCTCCTTCCCTCTAGTTATTGTAATATATGACGCACATACAAACTTCCACGATGGGCGGTCAAACTACACCGCTTCAAGAATTTGCCTATAATATACAATTGTTCTATATTCAAGAGATATTTGGATTCGCTGACATATCCATTAGTCACGTGAATAAGTCTTAATCCTCTTCCGGATCACTTAGAGATGAAAAGATTAGGGGGCAAATTGCAGAAATTTCCACTGTATTGAGATACTGATGTATAAAGATAGCTTATTCCTTTTCACTTTCACTGTGCGGAACAGCATCTCCCTTCTGTTTCTTCCTCTCTCTTACCAACGGAACAAAATGTTGAACCAACAACACCGCCATGATTGTCACTGCCGTGATCGTTATCAGCAAATCGCGATAAATTAAAATTAAGGACAGCATAATTAAGCCATAAAGCACAAGCGCTATGACCGTAATCTGTTGATTGTCACGCCTGATCTTCAATATCCATTTCTCTCATCCGTTTTATATTGCGTAAACCGCCCGCTCAAGCAATTACTTAAATCGCTTATTTTACTGCATATCACTGATCTCGGGTAGGGTCAATTGAATAGACGAATTGCCTCACATTAAATGTTACCCAAGGTAGTGAATAAAAGAGATCGTTGACTCATAAATAGGTGTTACCGAACACCGACTCCAAAAAGGAGGATAACTGATGAGTCCACGATCGAAA
>Ga0187878_1003020_pt1 | contig 14304 bp, 14 predicted proteins | sample June2016WEW_17_1_FD_132979 | JGI IMG/M metagenome (GOLD analysis project Ga0187878, IMG submission 132979) | Peatland microbial communities from SPRUCE experiment site at the Marcell Experimental Forest, Minnesota, USA - June2016WEW_17_150 | ecosystem: Environmental > Terrestrial > Soil >...
AAAGCCCACACGAAGCACTCCAAGAAGAAGGGTGCCACCGAAGGCAAGAAGGATGGCCAGCAGGCAACAACGCCCAGCAAGCAGTAACCGAGCTCCTCAGGGCTGAGCGGCAGGTCACCCAAACCCCCGAGCGGGAACCCACCCGCCGGGGGATTCTTTTTTGACCCGAAGGCCGGCGAGTCCCCCTTGAATCGAGATAGCGGCTGTGCTAGCCTGACCCTTGCGTGATCATAAGGACAGGGGGTGACCCACCCGTGAGCAGCCTTGCCGAGGCCATCCGGGAGCAATTGATGGCCGAGAGTCCTGAGTATCAACGCCTTCGTGAAGAGCATTCCCGCTACGCCACCCAGCTTGAACAATTAAGCGCCAAATCATTCCTTTCCGAACAAGAGCAGGTGGAAGAGGTTCGGCTGAAGAAGCTCAAGCTGCGTGCCAAGGACCAGATGGAAATCCTGGTTCATAAAGCGCGCACGGCGTAAACACTGATGCTGGCTGGGCTCTGAGCGCCCCTGGAGGGTCGGAATTCACTCGGGCGCCACGACGAGGGGGTGAGTGTACCCTAAAGATCCCTCCCTGCAGAAAGAAACCAAGCGTCCATGGTGAAAGAGGGCTACTGGTACGGCCTGCCGCTGGTGCTCATCACCGGCGGGCTGATCGGCTTCAAGTTGTACCTCCCCGCCGCATTCTTCCTTGTTCTCGCCCTATTGGTTCTGAACTTCTTTCGCGACCCCGATCGCGCCATCACCTCCGAGCCCGGCGCGCTGGTCTCTCCCGCTGATGGCCGCGTCGTCCAGATTGTCGAAGAAGAATTCGCGGGCCGGCCGGTGCGCCGGGTGAGCATCTTCATGTCGCCTCTGGACGTGCATGTCAACCGCTCGCCCATTACCGGGACAGTCGGCGAAGTCACCTACAACAAAGGTTCCTTCCACGTCGCTTCGTTGGAGCGCGCCTCCATCGAAAACGAGCAGAACGTCTTCACCGTCGAAGGTCCCGACGGGGTGGTCGTCGTCAAGCAGATTGCCGGCCTGCTGGCTCGCCGCATCGTCTTCTGGAAGCGGCCCGGCGACGCACTCGCCCGCGGCGAACGCGTGGGCCTGATCAAGTTCGGTTCCCGCGTGGACGTTCTAGTTGATCCCGCAGTTGAAATCCGCGTCAAAGTGGGCGACCATATCCGGGCAGGGAGTGACATCCTTGGATACACCAGACCCCAATTCTAAGCCCCCCCGGCACGGACGGTTCCGCCGGGGCATTTACCTGCTGCCCAGTTTGTTTACGGTCGGCACCCTAGTGTGCGGGTACTTTGCGATCCTCTCCACGCTGAAGGGGTCGCAGATGCTGGCCGCGGGCATCGGCGACGCTTTGAGCAGCGTGCCCTTCGACAGCGCGGCCAAGGCCATCGGCTGGGCGGTTCTGTTCGACGGGTTGGACGGGCGCATCGCCCGGCTGACCCATTCCACGTCTGACTTCGGCCGGGAGTTTGACTCCCTGGCCGATGTGATCACCTTCGGCATCGCGCCCGCCTTCCTGGCTTACTCCTGGGGTGTGCGGCCCGTGGAGGAGGTTTACGGGTCGCAACTGGTTGAACACTTCCGCCAACTGGGCTGGATTCTCACCTTTATGTTCGTGATTTGCGGCGCCGCCCGGCTGGCCCGCTTCAATATCGATAGCTCCAAGTCATCGAGCGATCGCCGGTATTTCATCGGCCTGCCGATTCCAGCGGCGGCGGGCGTACTGGCGGCATTGGTCCACTGGGCCAAGTACCCCGTCAACGAGTGGGCCTTCGGCGTCGTGTGGCTGGGAGTGGTTTCCGCCACGGCGCTCCTGATGGTGAGCCGCGTTCGATACTACAGTTTCAAGGCCTTTGACCTGCGCCGCCGCCGGCCTTACGTGGCCATCGTCCTGATCGGCCTCATCGTCTATGCGGTGTGGGCGTTCTCGGAATCCGTGCTGCTGGCCATCGCGCTCACTTACGGCCTCTCGGGTCCCATCGGCCGGTTGACGTCGCGGCTCCGGCCCCATCCTCCCGCGCCGGAAGAGGTGCACGCCTCATGAGCCCCAGCCCGCCGGGCTACCGGGTCGGCTTGGCCGGCGCCTCCTCCCTCCTGGGACAAGAAATTCTGCGAGTTCTCAAAGAGCGCGGCCTCGCCATTTCGCGTCTCACGACCTTTGAAGCCGAGGAGGAGGAACCGGACCTGCCGGTTCTCGACCTTTCCGAGGGGACGGGTTTCGAGGCAAGTGGCGAAGAAGACACCCCGGGCAGTCTGGACCTTCTGATTTTCGCCGCCCGGCCGCGATCCAAGGCCGGGGAAACCTCCCTGCTCGGGCGCGCCCTCATAGCCGCCGGGCTGGCCGCGGATTCCAGCGCTTCGCCGTCCCCCCACTGCCTGGTCATTGATGCCGCCGGCGCCCTGGGCAAGATGCCAGGCGCCCCGTTGAGCGTTCCGCGCCTCGAGGGGACCGGCCCCGCCACGCCATCGACGGCGCTGTCACAGGTCCGCGTCTCGCCTCACCCGGCGGCCATCGTCCTGAGCACCCTCCTGCTGCGCCTGGCGGCGCGCTTTGCCGTGAAGAATTGCGTGGCGCAAGTTTTCTTCCCGGCGTCGGAAATAGGCCCGCGAGCCGTCGATGAGCTGCAGAAGCAGACCCTGAACCTCCTCACCTTCCAGAAAATTCCACAGAAGGTATACGGCGCGCAGCTTGCCTTCAACGTGCTCCCCCGGCTGCCCGGGAAACACAATGCTGAGCTCAACGAACTCGATACCCGGGTCCGGCACCAGCTTCGCCAATATCTGGGCGACCGCGTTCCGATGCCCGCGCTGCAACTCTGCCAGGTTGCGGTGTTTTACTCGCTCGCCTTCTCGGTATTTGTTGAATTCGACCAGCCGGCGGCGGCCGAGGCAGTGAGTGCGGCGCTCGCGGGGGAAGGAACCTCCGTACGTCGGCACAACGAAGCGGCCCCTTCGCCCATCGAAGCCGCCGGTTCGGGAGAAATTCTCCTTGACGCCGTCGTCGCCGGCCGCGACCGCCCCAACGGTTGCTGGATCTGGGCGGCGGTGGATAATATCCGCCTGGCCGCGGAAAACGCCGCCGACATTGCGCTGAAGACTCTCCCTCACTTTCGTCGAAAGCAATGACCGCAAACCGCCCAACCTCGCGCCGCAGCTTTCACTGTTTGCTCTTTGCCCTTTGCCTCATGGCGTTCGTATCTTGCGGTTATCACGTGGCGGGGCGCGGCGACCGGCTGCCGCCGGACGTCCGCTCGATTGCCATCCCAATCTTTACCAACTCCACCCATCAATACCGCATCGAGCAGAAAGTCTCCGCCGCCATCACCCGCGAATTCATCGAGCGGACCAAATATCAGGTCACCGTGGACCCCGCGGGCGCAGACGCGGTTCTGAAGGGGGAAATCAAGGACGTCCGCGCCGGCGTGGTTGCCTACGACCTCACCACCGGCCGCGCCACGACGATGCAGGTTCAAGTTGTGGCCCAGATCGACCTCGTCAACCAGCACACCAAGAAGGTTCTCTTCTCGAATCACAGCTACACTTTCCGCGAGGAGTATCAGATCAGCCAGAACCCTTCCACCCTGTTCGAAGAAGAGGACCCCGCCCTGGACCGCCTTTCCCGCGACTTGGCCCGGACCTTGGTCACCGCCATCCTCGAGAACTTCTGACCGCTGCCGAAACGGGGGTTACAAATGGCAGCATTTCGCAGTAAACTGCGTTTCCGGGGCAAGTGAGTTTCTCCTGATGATGGGCCCTGCACAATTCATCACGCTGCTGCGAAAAGGCCAGCCGGGACCCGCCTATTTCTTCCGGGGTTCGGACCGTTTTCTGCACGAAGAGTGTCGCGGCGCGATTGTGGCCTCGCTTTCCCCCGAGGCGCGCGAGTGGTGCCTGGCGGAAATCGAATTCCAGCCGGGGCGCCTGGAGCGCGAGCTCGAAGGCGCCAGCCAGATGCCCATGCTGGGTGGGCACAGCTTTTTCGTCTTCTCCGATCCCGACGATTTCAAGCGCGTCACCGACGATGACTACGAGGCGCTGGAGGCCTATCTCGGCCACCCCGCGCCCTTCGCCACGGTCGTCTTTGTGGCCGTCGAGCCCGACCGGCGGCGGCGTTTCATCCAGTTGCTGGAGAAGAAGGCCGAGGTCGTGGGAATGCAACCCCTCTCGCGCTCCGAAGCCACCGTCTGGCTGAAGCATTATCTGCAGCGTCGCGGCGTGGAAATCGATCCGGCGCTCGCCACGGAAATCGTCGCGCGCTTCGAAGGCGGCGCGGAGTCCGGCGGGGAAGGAAAGTCGGCGGGAGTCAATCTCCTCTGGCTGCGGACCGAAGTCGAGAAGCTGCTCACCGCCGATCCCCAGGCGAAACAGATTCGGCGGGAGAATCTCGACCTTCTCGTTTCATTCCGCGAGGAACACGAAATCGGCAAGCTGCTGGCGGCGCTCGCCGACAAGAAATTTGACGGCGCACTCACGCAGCTTCGCGCCCTTCTCTCGAGCAAAGAGCCCGAGACCCTGATCCTGTGGTGCGTCGGAGACCTCTTCCGCCAGGCCCTGAAAGCGACTGGCCCCGCACGCCCCGCGGGCCGGGGCGCCTGGGGCCGGTTTTCCAATCCTTACTCCACCCAGGAGATTGCCCCGCGCGCCGCCAGGAACTATTCCCGCCAGGAATTGGCCCAGGCCCTGCGCTTCGTGCGCCGCGCCGACCTCGGCATCAAGTCTTCCTGGAAAGACTCCCGCATCCTGCTGGAGTTTCTCATCTGGCAGATCATCACCGGCAAGGAATCCGAAGCCGTGGGCGATTCGTTGGAAGGTGCCGCGCCGGTCAGCGCGGAGATGTGAGGAAGATCCCAGCCTTCAGCTTCCAGTCCTTTGTCCTTCGTAGTTCGTACTTCTCCCTTTGTTCCCCTAGGGAACAAAGGGTTGTGGGCCTTCGTCTGGATGCTGATGGCTGATCGCTGAAAGCTGATTGCGGACAGCTATGTGAGCGCGTTGAAGCGCAGCGTCAGGCGTGATTTGTATCGAGCCGCGGTGTTGGCGTGAAGGATGCCCTTCCGGATCGAGTGATCGATGAGGGCCAGCGTCGGCTTGAGCAGCCCCTGCGCGGTGGCCTTGTCCTTGGCGTCGAGGGCGGCGCGCAGCTTGCGGATCTGGTGCCGCAGCCGGGTGGTGTGGGCGCGATTCGTTTCGGTGCGCGCGTGAGTCTGCTTGATGCGCTTGAGCGCGGATTTGTGACTTGCCACAGAATCTCCTTTTGGTCAAAATGCCATTCTCCAATTTAGCAAATGCCCTGTGAACCGTCAACGACGTTATGAAAACCTCTCCACCCGGGAGCGAGCTGGACGTCCTGATTAGCGCGGAGGATATCGCGCGCCGCGTGCGCGAACTGGCCGCGCAAATCTCCGCCGATTACCGCGGGCGGCCGCTGCGACTGATCGCCATTCTGAAGGGGGCGTGGATTTTCTTCGCGGACCTGATTCGCCACCTCGATCTCGAAGTGACTGTGGACTTCCTGAGCTTCACGAGCTACGGCGAAAGTCCCGCGTCGTCCGGCACCGTCAAGATCACCAAGGACCTCGATCAGAGCGTCGCCGGACTCGACGTGCTGATCGTCGAGGACATCCTCGATACCGGCCAGACGTTCGAATACCTGCGCGGGGTTCTGGAAGCCCACAAGCCGCGCTCGCTCAAGGTCGTCACGCTGCTCGACAAACCCTCGCGGCGAATCCGGCCCGTTCGGGCCGACTACGTCGGCTTCACCATCCCCGACGAATTCGTCGTCGGCTATGGCCTCGACTACGCGCAGCGGTATCGCCATCTTCCGGATATTCGGATTCTGCGCGCGCGTGAGGAATAGCCATCAGCCGTCAGCTTTCAGCCATCAGCCACTGGCGATCCGCCAATAAGTTTCCGTCTCCCGTTCGCTGACCGCTGAAAGCTGGTTGCTGATAGCTGAATCCTGACCGCTGATGGCTTTCTGACAAACGTGTTTACAAACCCCTTGGCCGCGCACCATAATGGCCTCGCACCCGCCATGCCATGAGCGAATTTTCCACCCCCTTGATGCGCCAGTACAGCGCGATCAAAGAGCGCCATCCGAACGCTCTGCTCATGTTCCGCCTGGGGGATTTCTACGAACTCTTTTTTGAAGACGCCATCGTCGCCTCCAAAGAACTTCAGATCACGCTGACCTCGCGCAACAAGGAGAAGGGCCAGCCCATCCCCATGTGTGGCGTCCCTTACCACGCTGCCGAAGGCTACATCGCCAAGCTGATTCGCAAGGGCTTTCGGGTTGCGATCTGTGACCAGATGGAGGACCCGCGCGTCGCGAAGAAACTGGTCAAGCGCGAGGTCACGCGCGTGGTGACGCCGGGCACGGCGGTGGATTCCCAGGTCCTCGAACCGCGGGAAAACAACTACCTCGCCGCGGTGGTCGAGCGCAACGGCGCGATGGGGCTGGCTCTGGCCGACCTTTCCACCGGCGACTTCCGCGCCACGGAGTTCGCCGGTCCGGATGCCGAGCCGCGCCTGCGCGACGAACTCGAGCGCATGCGCCCACGCGAAATCCTGCTTCCCAGCGGCGCCCGCGCCTGGCCGCCCGGCGCTGCTTCGACATCTCCAATCTCAAATTTCAAATCTCAAATTGCAGGTCTCACCGAGACCCCTCTCGACGATTGGGTGTTCAATCCGGAATACGGCGCGCGCCAGCTTCACGACCAGTTTCGCGTGGCGACGCTCGCCGGTTACGGCCTGGAAGACCACCCGCTGGCCGTCGCCGCGGCGGGCGCCATCCTGCATTACGTCCGCGAAACGCAGCGCGGCTCGCTCGCCCACTTCGACGGGATTCACTTCTTCGAGCAGCAGGACTCGCTGGTGCTCGATCCGGCCACGCTGCGCAACCTGGAATTGCTCGAGCCGGCGTTCGGCGGCACGCGCGATACGACGCTGCTTGCGACGCTCGACCAGTGCGCCACCTCGCTCGGCGCGCGGCTCCTCAAAAACTGGCTGCTGCGGCCGGCCATCGATCGCAGCGAAATCGAAGCCCGCTGGGAAGCGGTCGGCGAATTTTCCCAGCAGACGATTGCGCGCGAGGAATTGCGTCGCGTCCTCGGCAAGGTGCAGGACCTCGAGCGCCTGCTCAGCAAGGTAACGCTCGACACCGCCAACGCGCGGGACCTGCTGGCGCTCAACGCCTCGCTCGCCCATCTGCCCCTCATTCGCAAGTTTGTCAGCCGCCTGGGCGCGTCGCGCACCGCGGAGCTGCACTCCCGCCTGGATGAGCTCGCCGACGTGCACGCCTTGCTCGAGCAATCGATTCATCCCGAGCCGCCCGTGCTCCTCACCGAGGGCGGCCTCATTCGCCCCAGCTACAACGCGGAGCTGGACGAGCTTCGCAACCTCAGCCAGAACAGCAAGCAAGTCCTTGCTGGCATTGAGATCCGCGAGCGCGAGCGCACCCACATCGCCTCGCTCAAAGTTCGCTTCAACAACGTTTTCGGCTATTACATCGAAGTTTCCAAGGCGAACCTCCATCTTGCACCCGCCGACTACGAGCGCAAGCAGACGCTGGTCAACGCCGAGCGCTTCACCACGCCGGAGCTCAAAGAGCTGGAAGCCAAAATCCTGGAAGCCCAGGAGCGGATGCAATCGCTCGAACGCGAACTGTTTCTGGACATTCGCCGCCGCGTGGGCGCGGAAGCGCGGCGCATCCGCCAGACCGCGCAGGCGCTGGCAGAGCTCGACGTCCTCGCTTGCTTCGCTTGGCTCGCCGCGGAGCGCAACTATCGCCGGCCGGAAATCTCCGAGGACGGCGAACTGCTCATCGCGCAAGGCCGCCATCCCGTCGTCGAGCGCATCTGCGAGACGGAGCAGAGCGGGCGCTTCATCCCCAACGACCTCTTCATGAACTCCGCCACGGACCGCATTCTCCTCATCACCGGGCCCAACATGGGCGGGAAATCCACTTATCTGCGCCAGGCCGCGCTCATCTCGCTGATGGCGCAGATGGGCAGCTTCGTGCCCGCCGAGCGCGCCAAGCTCCCCATTTTCGATCGCATCTTCACCCGCATCGGCGCTTCCGATAACCTGGCGCGCGGACGGTCAACCTTCATGGTGGAGATGACCGAAGTCGCGGGGATTCTGAACATCGCCACGCCGCGCTGCCTGGTCCTGCTCGACGAGGTGGGGCGCGGCACGGCGACGTTCGACGGCCTCGCCCTCGCTTGGGCGGTCGTCGAATACTTGCAAACGCACACGCAGGCGAAAACCCTCTTTGCCACGCACTATCACGAGCTCACCGAACTCGCCGACCTGTTGCCGGGTGTGCGGAACTATCATGTGTCGGTCAAGGAATCGGGTTCCAACATCGTCTTCCTGCGCAAAGTCGAGCCGGGGAGCGCCGACAAGAGCTACGGCATCGAGGTGGCGCGCCTGGCGGGGCTTCCCATGAGCGTCATCGAGCGGGCGCGCGAAATCCTGGCGAGGCACGAGCAGAGCGAACACACGCTGAGCGAGAAGCTCACCGCGCGCCGCACCGCGCGCGACCCCGCGTCAGTGCAACTCACCATCTTTACGCCACTCAACGCCGAGGTCGTGCGCGCCATCGACGAGGCCGACCTCGACAACCTGAAACCGCTTGATGCGCTGAATTTGCTGGCGGAATTGAAGAAGCAAATCAAGTCATGAAGGCTCACCACCTCAGCCAACTCTTTTTCTTGAGGCTCCCAGACAATCGTTGGAGCGCCTCACTGGAGACCCAGCTGCGCCACTCGTCTCCGAGCGGCGTACTGCTCGATGCGCCGCTTCCTCGCTCGGCAGAATCAACCAGCGAATTACTTTGCAGGATCGCTCTCACCCTGCCCCAACCTTCTTTCCTGGTCCTGCGGCAAGAGGGGGGGACCCACGACCCGCTTTCCCGCTTTCTTGCGCCCATGCCATCGCCGCGTGCCGCCGGCGCGAAAGGCCTCTCGGCAGTGGCCCGCCTCGGCGACCTGATTGGAGAAGCTCTGTGTCTGCTGGGGTTCAACACGGATTTCGCGCCGCTGCTGGACCTCGCGACACCCTTCACCGCGAAGACGCTCGGCGCGCGCACGTTCAGTTCGGATCCTCATCAAGTGGCCGAATGCGGCGGCGCGTTTCTACGTGGCCTGCAGCGCCACAAAGTCCTGGCGTGCGGCAAGCACTTTCCCGGTTGGGGCAGCGTCCCTCTCGAGAATCCCCACGCCCTGCCCGTCAGCGGCAAACCCATGGCGGATCTGTGGCGCGAAGACCTCGTGCCTTTTCGCGAGCTCTTGCCGCAGTTGCCGATGACCTTGATCGGCAACGCCGCGTACAAAGCTTATGACTTTGACCACGCGCAACCCGCCTCGCTCTCTGCACCCGTGGTCACCGGGTTGCTTCGGGTCAAGCTCGGCTTTCGCGGACTCGCGTTGGCGTATGATCTCGAATCGCCAGAGGTACGCGGGGGACCCGACTTCGGTGAAGCCGTGATTGCAGCGATGAACGCGGGCTGTGACTTGCTCGTAGTGAATCAGGAAGAGTCGATGGAAGTTGGCTGCCGGGCGCTCGAAGCCGCTCTCGAAACCGGCAAGCTGCTCCCCCAACGGATTGAAAACGCGATGAGACGAATTCGAGTCAGTCAAAAGGGATTGAGGCGCCCGAGCGGGAAGCTCTCAGCGCGCCGATTTGCCCGGCTTGCACACGAGTTCGAAGAATTTGGCCGACTGTTCAGGACGGGAGGCGAGATTGAAGCATAATCGGAAGAGGGAGAAATCACGCTTGGCCGTCGGGTTGATGTCAGGAACCTCGATGGACGGCATCGACGCCGTGCTGGTGCGCATCAGTGGACCGCCGGAAAAGCCACGCGTGCGCTTGCTCGCTTTCCTCACGAAGCCTTACCGGCCCGCCGAGCGAGAGGCAATTGCGCACGTCGCTTCCGGCGGTCCGGCGGGGGCAAGCGTCATCAGCCAATTGAATTTCTGGCTTGGCGAACACTTCGCCGACGCGGCATTGGCCGTGTGCCGGCGCGGCGGGGTCTCCCCGCAAAGCCTGTCCGTCATCGGGTCGCACGGGCAAACGATCTACCATCAGGGGACTCACTCACGCGAGGCGGGGCGGGAGATCGCAAGCACATTGCAGATTGCGGAACCGGCAGTGATCGCGGAGAGGGCCGGCGTACCCGTTGTTGCGGACTTTCGCACCGCGGACATGGCGGCGGGTGGACAGGGCGCGCCGCTCGTCCCGATGGTGGATTACCTCCTGCTGCGCGATGCGCGTGAGGGCCGCGTGGCGCTCAACATCGGCGGCATCGCCAACTTCACCGTGATTGCGGCGCGTGCCAAGCCGGAAGACGTATTCGGTTTCGACACCGGCCCGGGAAACATGGTGATGGACGCACTCGTGCGCCACTTCACGAAAGGGCGACAGTCGTACGACGCTGGCGGACGGGTTGCGTCGCGCGGCAAGATCGATGAATCAGTCCTCGCCGAGGCTCTCGCCGATCCTTTCTTTCAGCGCCAGCCTCCCAAGAGCGCGGGGCGCGAGCAGTTTGGCGAGTCATTCGTGAAAACCCATTTCCTCGCCCGCCGCCGCATGGTCTTCGAAGGCGCCGTGCGCACGGCGACCGAGTTGACGGCGCGAACCATTGCCGATGCGGTCGAACGCTTTGTCTTCCCGCGGGTGAATGTCCATCGCCTGATCGTTTCCGGCGGTGGCGCGCGCAACAAGTTCCTCATGAAACGCCTCGGCGCGCTCCTGCCGCGATTGAAAGTTGAACTCTCCGACCTTCACGGCCTTCCGGTGGATGCCAAGGAAGCGATCGCCTTCGCCGTCCTTGCCGACCGCACCATGCATGGCCTGCCGGGAAACCTCCCCAGCGTCACCGGCGCCCACCGGCCGGTGATCCTCGGCAAACTGGTACGACCGTAGGGGAGTGCTCTACCCTGTCGAGGGCGGCCGGCGGCCTCCCCTACCCGCGAATGTGCAAATACCACAACCCGCAGATGAGAGCTTCGCGCAGGGAACGGAGGGTGCGCTGGAAAGAGTCAGCTTCCAGGGGACTCAAAGGGGCGGGGGAGGGAAAAGCGGTGATGCCTTCGGTGGCGAGCATCAATCGGATGCGGTAGAGGTGGAATCCGTCGCTGACGGCAATGCAAGTGTGCGCGCCACGCTGGCGGAGGATTTGGGCCGCGGCCCGGACGTTCTCATTAGTGGTCTGGCTCTGCGTCTCCGCGACGATCTTAGATGCGGCCACGCCGCGCTGGATCAGGTAGTCGCGGCCCACGCCGCCTTCCGTAAAGTGGGAGTCGCCGCCCGCGCCGCCCGTGGTGATGATCAGCGGAGCGAGACCGCGATCTTCCAGGTCAAAGGCATGGTCGAGGCGGGCTTTGAAGACGGGGGAGGGAGCGCCGTTGTATTGCGCCGCGCCGAAGACCACGATGGCCTCAGCGGGTCGGGCATCGTCGAGCTCGGCCTGCCGCCGCACGGCTTGATAGAGGCAATACTCAGCCGCACCCGCCCCGGCCAGTAACAGCAGGAATCCTACCAAAAGCAAGTGACGCGCGCGAAACAATCAGCCCAGGTACTCCTTCAAATCGGACTCGGGGACGCCGCCCGGGCGGATAATGCGCCCGCGGTCGCCCGTGATCTCTATCACGGTGGAGGGAACGTGTGCTGGCGTGGGCCCGCCGTCAATGATCAACGGCACTGCATCGCCGATTTGCAGCGCCACCTCGTCGGCGGTCGTGCAGGGAGGCTGGTCGGTGAGGTTGGCGCTGGTGCCGATGAGAGGGCGGCCGCAAGCGGCGACCAGCGCCACGACAATGGGCGCCTTCGGCCAGCGCAGGCCAATCTTTCCGGTGTTCCCCGTCACCTTAAAGGGAAGCCGGCGGGCCGCCGGAACCACCAGGGTGAGCGCCCCCGGCCAGAATTTCTCTGCCAGGGTGTAGAAGAGCGGTGGCGGGTCCTGCGAGATTTCGGCCGCTTGGTCAACGGAATCGACCAGCAGCGGCAGCGGCTTATCGACGGTGCGACGCTTGATGCGGCCGATCTCACTTACCGCCGCCAGGTTGAACGGGTCAGCGGCCAGTCCATAGAGCGTGTCGGTCGGAACCGCCACCACCTTTCCACCGAGAATCAATCGGGTGGCGGCGTCCAGAATTTGCTCTAGTTGCGTGGGATCAACTTTAAGAATCTTGGCCATCGAATCGCCATGATGGCTGCCTAGTGACATTGCAGGGTCGCGGAGGGCAGTGGGAAACACGCCTTTCCGCTGCAGGCAGCTCAATGAACAGCACCCTTGGGTGCCACCAGCCTGGGGCCGGTCGCGCGGGGCCTGATGGCCGGTGCTGAATCGGGCGTGGGGCAGACCGTAACATAAGCGCGGAAGCCGGTCAAGCGGAACAGGGGGGCGGTCCATTGCCAAGGGCAATATTGTGACCTCGGGCAAGATTGTCCTTGACTTGAGTTGGTCGAATCGGGGAGAATTCCCTCACATTTTCAGGTGGGCATTCATAACTTTATCACCGGAAATGGGGGTGTTTGCAGTTTGGCTGAAGTCAGACTTCAGGAAGGCGAATCTCTCGAGAACGCGCTGCGCCGTTTCAAGCGCAAGGTGCAGCAGGAAGACATCATCAAGGAGATCAAGAAACACTCCTTTTACTTGAAACCCGGAGAAAAGCGGCGGGTCAAGCAGGCTTTAGCACGTAAACGCAGTCGCAAGAAAGCCAGACACGAACAGGATTAAACCTGCTCCCGAATGGGCGGGGGGCGTACAGCATGCACATCCCCCCGCCAGTCCGAAGGGCAGGTGGGGCCCGTTCGAACAAGGGAGCCGTGCATGGAATACCGGGATAAGGTGTTGAAGTGCGTCGACTGTGGGACTGACTTCGTCTTCACCGCCGGCGAGCAGATCTTTTACGCGGACAAGGGCTTCAGGAACGAGCCCAAACGCTGCAAGAATTGCAAGTCCCAACGCGGGCAGAACCACGGCCAGGGACATACGCGTTCGGAAACTACCACGGTGTGCTCGCAGTGCGGCAAGGAGACGACCGTCCCGTTCCGACCGACCCAGGGACGGCCGGTTTACTGCCGCGAATGCTTCCAGCAGCGACGCAACACCGCCGCGGCCCCGGCGTAGGTAGTGCAAGCGGTTGGCCGCGCGACCCGCTGGCATTCGACCCTTAGGCGGCGCCTGCCTGATGGCTGGTGTGCGGCCCGTCTGCAGCTCTTCATTTCCTCTCCCGATCGGAAAGATTTCTCAAAAAGAAATTCTTCCTCTCCCCTGCCATCCTGCGCGTTGGCCCGAGCTGATTGCGAGTTCGCGGGAGGCGAACTGGCCAGGGCGCGACGACCTGAGCTAGAATCGATAAGCCAGCATGACAAAGTTCCATCTTACCAATTTCGGCTGCCGGGCCAGCCAGGCCGACGGCGCGGCGCTCAAACGGCAACTGCTCGAGGCGGGGTTTCAAGAAGGGGCGGGTTACGCCGAGAGCGAAATTGCCGTCCTCAATACCTGCACCGTTACCGCTACCGCCGACGCGGAAGTCCGCCAGATTATCCGCCGCATCCGCCGTGCCAACCCGGCCTGCCGGATTCTCGTGACCGGCTGTTACGCCCAGCGCGCCCCGGAGGAAATCGCCAAGCTGCCGGGCGTCGCGTGGGTCGTCGGAAACTCCCACAAACATCTGGTGACCGAGATCCTGCAAGGACCGGAGTCAGAAGTCAGGATTCAGGATTCAGGAGAACAGAAGTCAGGAGTTAGAAGTGGGGAGTCAGAAGAAGGAATTCAGAATTCAGAATTCAGAATTCTGAACCCCGACTCCCGAGCCCCGAGTCCCGAACCCCGAACCACGGTCCTCGTGGGTGAGATCGCCGAGGAATTCCATTTCGCGCCGGTATTTCCCGACGACTGCACGCGCCCGACACTCAAGGTTCAGGACGGCTGCGACGCGCGCTGCTCGTTCTGCATTATCCCGGAAGTCCGCGGGGCGAGCAGGAGTCTCGCGCCCGAGCGAGTCGTCGCCGAGGTCCGCGAGCTCGAAGAGCAGGGCTACAAGGAAATCGTCCTCTCCGGAATCAATTTGGGGAGTTACGGCAAGGACTTGGAGCCGCGCACGACATTTCTGGCGTTGGTCGAGAGGATCATGGCGGAAACGCGCATCCCGCGCCTGCGCATCAGTTCCATCGAGCCCATGGACGTGAGCCCGCAGCTGATTGGCCTCGTGGCCTCGGAGCCGCGCCTGGCACAGCATTTCCACGTTCCCTTGCAGAGCGGCTCGGACCGCATTCTGCGCGCCATGAA
>Ga0187878_1003021_pt1 | contig 14303 bp, 35 predicted proteins | sample June2016WEW_17_1_FD_132979 | JGI IMG/M metagenome (GOLD analysis project Ga0187878, IMG submission 132979) | Peatland microbial communities from SPRUCE experiment site at the Marcell Experimental Forest, Minnesota, USA - June2016WEW_17_150 | ecosystem: Environmental > Terrestrial > Soil >...
ATTGGATGCATTTAAATCCCATTTATTTCCTAATACCATCGGAACTTTGATTTTATATGGATTAGAAATAGATGTAATGACATTATCAAGATTTCTTGTTCCGACAACCAATTCTAAATAAGGTTGTGTGTTGTGTTTAAATGTAAATTTCATATTTTTTCCTTATAATGATATATTAAATACATGACAAAATAGAACAATACCAATAATCAAATTAACTATTCCAATAATCCACACTCTTATCAATAAATCATGTATCTTTTCATCAAGTGTTTTGTCTATTTTCTTTTTTTCAAAAATAGTTTTAAAATCTTCTTTAAGAATTCTAAATATTTCCATTTTTTTCTCCGTTGTAGTTACTATATATAAATATACGGATATTTTGGAAAAATCTATTTTTTATTCTTTTCTTCCTTAACCGAAGATGATTGTGATACCACATCATTTAACAACGATAAAAGAAAATTATCATTAGATTTTCTTCTACTTTTTTCTTTAGAATATATACTCGTAACATATTCTTTTATTTCTTTTTTATCAGTCATTGTTTTCAACGGAAAATATATTTCCTTAATTGCACCTTCGTCTAATTGATGAGTCGGTTCTATTGGGACAGTATCTCCCGCTTGAGTAATTATCATCTCATACCCATCATCGAATCTGTAAAATTCGCACAACCTATCCGAAGTTGTTTTCATTTTAAAATTTATCATTCTTTTTCTTTTTTAATAAATCCACTTTTTAATTTGATATGAGGAATTTTATTTTGTCCATATTCATCTATGGATGCATTAAAAACAACATTTCCAAAATTATCTGCAAGAAATAAAATTCTTTTTCCTTTTACTTCTATTGGTTGAGGATTATCAAGAGTTATTTCTTCGATTCGATATTCCATTTATTTTTCCTTTCTTAATTTTTTGGAGAAATTGAAGTGTCGATTATCTTCTTTTCCTTTTGGAAGTTTTTCTAATTAAACTAAATTTCTCCAGTATATTTTTTTCTTATTTGATTTCCTTTATCTGTTGCAGTATAAATAAGTTCGCCTTTTTCATTCACAGAAACTTTCGCTAATCCTCTCGATGTCAAATTTCTCAAATCTTTATCAGTATTTCGACTTATTGTTTTCATTTGACACAATTCAAAAAAAGAAAATAAATCTTTTTCATTGAACATGGGACTTCCTGTGTCTTTATAATTTTTTTCTATCCAATAATCAATTTCTGTTTCAAAGATTTCCTTAGAAATTTCAAATTCCTCGAAAACTTTTTTTCCTTCTAAAAATTGAATAAAATTTTGTTTGTATATTAAACATTCTGAATTCATTATAATAAATATAATCAATTATTTTTAAAAAAACAAGTCAAAATACTTAGTAGAGGGCACTATAGGATTTGAACCTATGTTTAAAAGTTTTGCGGACTTTTCTCTTTGACCTAACTTGAGTAAGTGCCCATTTCTTAGAGCCTGTGAAGATATTCGAAATCTTATCTACTAAATTACGGGTTTAGCGTTTTACCAATTAAACTACACAGGCATACTATGGAAGCATTATAACATCAACTATATCTACTTCATTATCAATATATTCAGTTTCTTCCAATATTTTTTTCTTTGCGTATTTCTTCAAAGAAGTATTGAATAAAAATTTTCTTTTAACTTCAAATTCAAATTCGTAAACAAAAGTATGAAGATACTTTTTTTTCGTATAAATTGCTCTGTACTTGACCATTATTTTCTCCGAAAAAAATGTAGCGCCCTCGGGACTCGAACCCGAATCTCTCAGCTTGAAAAACTGATATCCTATTCCAATTAGACGACGACGCCAAGTATCATATTTTTACATATACCCAATATTTTTCTTTCGTTATTTTTCCTTCTTCATAACTACCAAACAAATCACATCCACATCTTTCACACTTTGTTTTATATGTATGAATTATATTCCCAATAAACTCGGATGTTCTTTTTTCTTTTGGTTTATGATTAAATAAAAAACAAATAATTTTTTTAATCTTCATCTATTTTTTTTATTAATTCTTCTTTCTTTTTCTTATAAACACGATTTCTTAATTCAACATCACAATACCAACAATTAGGTTCTGGATTATTTTTGTGATTTAAAAAATGAGAAATTTTTTCAATGTCTCGTGTTTTATTTCTTTTATATTTTCCTAATATTTTGTGTCTAAATGTGTCACTCATATCTGTTTTTATAAAGTAAACAACACGTATGAGGTGAGAATGTAATATTTTTTCAATTACTGGCCGTTGCCTCATTCGGCACGAAGCTCGGAAATTAAAAATTTCCACGTGTTGTTTATACTTCGCAAGTATTGTTGTAGCTCCGATGGGACTTGAACCCACAGTCTTTGCCTTGAGGGGGCAACATCCTATTCCGAGTTAGACGACGGAGCCATTTTCTTCATTAAATATTCATAAACATTTGGCGGAACTAAATATCTGATTGACTTTCCTTGTTTCAATCTCTTTTTAATATCAGTTGATGATATTTCTATATTTGGAAGTTTAATTATTTTTCCGCTATAATCTAATCCTGATAAATTTAAATCGTGAATTGTACATCGGTGAAATGGATAAATTGTTACTTCTTTTTTTAATTGCTTATACTCTTTCCACTTATACAAATCTTTCAAACAATCCGACCCTATTAATAAATAGAATTTATTTTCACCACAATATGTTTTTTTAATATCTCTTACGGTATCTATTGAATACGTTTTCCCGCCTCTAATTATATCAACCGCTGATACTCTAAATCCTGGAACATCGTAAATTGCTTCGTGAATTAAATCTATTCTTTCAGATGGAGATAAAAGAGTCTTTTTTTTCATATATTGATTGTTGGTGGGAACAAAAAATAATGTGTGTAATTTTAATTTCTCCATCAAATTCTGTGCCGATATTAAATGACCGTAATGTAATGGGTCAAACGAACCACCAAAAATTCCTATCTTCAAGATATAACTACTCCTTCAAATTTATTTTTAATCATTTTCTTGTTGTCTTTTAAATCCTCTGTTACTCGTTTTCGTTCACACGTATAAGTTTTTTTATTTTTTAATAAATTTTTTTGAATAGGAATAAATAGTTCTATGGTTTCAATATCCCTTAATTCATGATTTCTATCCTCTGCAATTTCTTTTTTAACTATCTCATAAATATCACTTATTCCACTTTCTTCTTGGTCAACAAACACCATTAAATTTTCATCAAATTTTTGAAGTATTTTTATTAAATCTTTTACTTTCATAATTTATTTTTTCCTTATTTCAAAATCTTTTTTTGTATCTCTTATTTCCCATCCGAGTTCAATTATCCCCTTTCTCATTTGGTCTGCATAATTATACATTCCTTTTTGTTTATATTCTTGTCTTTTAGTTGCCATAGCATGTATTGCTTTATATTCTGCTTTTAATATTTTATTATCAGCAATTCTTATACGATAATCTGATATCTTTTTCATTAATCTTCCAATTCTCCAGATTTTATGAGAATAATAAAACAAACTATAATAATGTTTCCATCTTCGAATTAAATAATGACCAAGATTTTCACGAACCATTCTATTTCCTCTTATCAATTTAGAAGTTGGTTCAAATATTTTACTCATGTTGTTTTTCTTTTGAGCTATCGAGAGGACTCGAACCTCCAGACGAACTTGCGTTCTTGGCTGATTACAAGTCAGCTGCTGTACCAATTGAGCCACGATAGCATATTTTGTACGGGTGATAGGACTCGAACCTACCTTCACCATCTACTCTGAACTTGTGTGTAGGACAAGTGAGATACACCCGTATTATTTCAAATTTATTATTTCTATTCCAAAAAAGACTTCTATTTTGGAAATTTCTTTTAAAGTAAAATTATGAACTCCAGACATTAACTTAGAAAGTCTGTCTTCATCAATGTCCATCAATTTCATAAAATCTTCTTTTAATTTCTCTGATTTTTGTAATTCATCATAAACAAAACATCCAATATGAACTGCGTGGTCAACAAACAAACTTGTTTCTTTAGGAACTTTTGCTAATAATTCTCGGTATAATTTATTACTCATTTTCAAAATACTCCCAAACTTTCAAAACCAACCATACATCTGGGTCATTTAAATTTACACTACCACAAAGAGTATCATTAATCCAATTTAGATAATTGTGACCACATTCTTCATCTCTGTAAAAATGAATATCAGTAGAACCTGGAAAAAATTCCGATACCCACTCTATTAATTTTTCATCTGGAATTTTATCTATTTTATTTTTCCAAAATTTTTCTTGGTTTTCAAACACTATATTTTTTCCTTTCTAATATATATCGTCTCCACCAATAATTCCCATCGATTTATCAAGTGCATCAATAAACAAATCATTTCTTGTTAACTTAATATAATCCGGATATTCCTGAATAATGTGAAGCAATAATGGTCTAATTACATCATTTCTTTTATCTTTAACAAAAGACGATTTAATTCCTTTAAAATCAATCCATCTCCAATGATTTTTTCCAAATTTTTTAATTTTTCCGATGAATTTATTTTCAAATGAAACGTCATATTCACCGAGAAATATTTTTTTTAATTTAACCCTTTTTCCCATTGATTTCTCTTTTGAGCATCCGATGGGATTTGAACCCACGTGGAGTTTTACCTCGTCAGTTTTGCAGACTGCTTCCTTCGGCCGGACTCGGAATCACGGATGCTATAGATATAATATGATAAAAAATTTAACAAATGTCAAGTCAATTTTAAGAGCCCTCAGTCGGACTCGAACCGACACCATAACCTCAATACCAATGAGGTGCTCTACCAGTTGGAGCTATGAAGGCAAAATTTATATACTAACATTCAAATAAAAATGTGCAAATACACTTTCTATTTCCATCAAAATTTCAAAAATATTTTTTAATATAGGATGATACATTTCATTAGTTTCTTCGGATATGTCATCCTCATTATATGATTTTCCATTTATATTGAAAAAGAATACACCCATACTATCTTCTATTTTAATAAAATTATTTCCTGTTTCGGTATTATATTTATTCATTAATTTTTTAATAACAGGAACCCATTTTCTATTCAAATATTTTTCTGTAAGTTCGTATGAATCTTCTTCAAGAACTTCTCTAACACTGTTTATATTTAACATTTTTAAAATTTCCTTATTTATCAATAGATTTTTCAGACATTTTTTCTTTGTCTAATTTTATAATTCCGTCATTATATAATTTGTATAATGTTTTCTTACTGTCTCCAGCACTGAAATTATCAGGCAACCAATCTTTGATATAATCCCAAATTTTTGGAATATATTCAGAACAATATTTAAGTGCCCACCAATTTATTTCACTACAAACAGTTCCATACGGAATCCAATTTTTGTGAAGTCGGATATCTCTACCAAATAATTCATCTATTCTTCTCAACACAAAATAAAATAATTGACCAAATCCATATGTTTGTCCTATAAATTCCTTAAACAATTTTTTTTCCACTTCATAAGACTGTTCATCAGTTAATGGAATATCAAATATCCAATAATCAACGTCTGGATTGTTTATAACATCTTTATCTAATAATGCTAAAGTTATAGATAATTCTGCATCCAATTCAATAGATTCACCATAATAATTTTGTAATACACAAAAAGCGTGAGTTGCTTTAATTCCAGTTACAAATCTCTGAAGTCTACCATAAATTGTTGAATGATTAATTGTATTTAATCCGCCTATCTTAAATCCCATATTGTTCTCCGAAATTTACCATTCTTCTATTTTGTTTCGTAACATACTCAATATTTCACGTCCAAATTCTGTTAATTGATTTTCCCACTCTAAAGTAATTAATCCTATTTTATTTAATGCATTTAAATATTCTTTATCAGGAGCCATTTTGTATTCTTCTCCTGTTCCGACTGCTTTTAAGACGTTATATAATATTTTTTCTTCGTTCATATTGTACTCTCGGCAGGAATCGAACCTGCATTTTCAAGTTCCAGTTACGGTTCTACTGTTTAGGAAACAGCGTCGTTACGAGAGCATTTTCGGCTCTAATGGAGATACTAAAAATAAAATATGACGTATAGACCCATCATTTTATTTCCTTCTCTCCACTAACGTTCTATTCTACGGAGCCAACGTAGCGCTCAAGCGGAAGATATAGGATTCGAACCTATAAACCCCGAAGGATTCAAGTTTAGCAAACTTGAGAGGTGCCAAATTACTTTTATAATCTTCCGTATATTTTTTATTTCTTTATTTTCTTTCCACCATCCGCCATAGTATATCCAACCGTCGGATGGAACATTATATCTCTATTTTTGGAAAGTTTTATAGTTAATTTTGAAAATAATTCTATTATTCCAAAAACAATAAGAGTTATAATTATTAAAAACCAAAACATAACATTCTCCTTTATTTTAAATCACAAGTACTCGGAAAGGGATTTGAACCCTTAACTTTCTGCATGTGACGCAGACACTCTACCGAATTGAGTTATCCGAGTAATTTAAAACGGATACATAATAAAAATATTAAAATACCAAATCCCACCACGTGAAAAATAATAAAGGATTTTGGGTCTAATATCCACCAATTAGTATATAGTTTTAATATTTTTTTCATGATTTATCATACAATAAAATAAATTCTTTTCCATATTTATTTATAACATAACTTAAATATAACTTCATATCTTTTTCTTTTAATAATGTCAATTTTCCACAAACACTTTTATATTTAATAAAATCTGATTCGTCTTCGTATCCTTTTATTTCAATGTATTCTGTTTCCTTTTTAAAATCTGGAACATAATAATGAATTTTTCCTTTTGTTTTATAATAAAATCTATCTAAATTTCGTTCAAATTTTATTCCGTGTTCCAAATTATATATAACAAAAGCCAATTCCCAACTACTATCACACCAATATCCTTTATACCAACCACAATTTTTTCTATATTTATTACATCCGATAGAACCCGGCGTATATCCACCGAATCCTTGTTTTTTAGCATTTAATGATAATAATTTTCTATAACATTTATCTGAGCAAGTTTTTTTGTTTATCCAATTTTTAACAACCATAATTTTATGACATATTGAACACTCAATATATTTAACATTTGTTTTATTATGTCCACCACTATTGAAACAATTTATAAATTTTGAAGAATTTTTAATTCCCGTACTTATATTTCGTTTCCATTCTTCAGTGTGTTCGTGACCATTAGCACATTTTTTGCTACAAAATCTTTTTAAACATCTTCTTCCAAAATCACTATCAATTATTTCTTGTTCAAATTCTTTTCCACATTTTTCACAAATTATTTTAACATTAATTCTCTGTTTCTGTTTTTTTATAGACGCTTGTTGTCTTTGTTGTTCTACTTTTGGATTAAAGTTACACCAAACAACATGCCCACCCAAACTTTCAAATCTTTCAAACGATTTTTCACAAAATTTACACTTATACATAAATTCTCCTTTATATATAAGTAGAGCAAAAAAACAAAAACGAACCTTTTCTTTGAGCCCTATATGAGACTTGAACTCACATCAACAGAATGGCAATCTGTTATGCTACCATTGCACCAATAGAGCATCTAAATATTTAATGACCATAATTACAACCCAACAAATACCATCTTCCACTATCACCTTGTAATAATTCATCAATACTACCACAACATCCACGTTCTATTTGTTCTACATATTCTTTCATCTGTTCATGATTTTTTAAATTAGCTACTCTAAAATTGTTGACATTTCCATTATTATTATTATCAAACCTATCAAATATCCACTCAATAAATAATAAATCGTTTTCATATTCTGGATATTTCTTAATAAATTCTTCTGTTTTATTATATCTTGCATTCATCTATTTTTTAAAATTATATCGATATATCTCTTTTATCGCTAATTCGCCAAACACATTTAATTTTCTTGTTCCTATTCCAGCAAAATTTACGGTTAATTTTGGAATATAATCTATCGTATTAAATTTATTTTCCTCGTAATCATATTTATTCCATTCTTTCATCGGTTGATTAAATAAGAAAACATCTTTTTTATTATCGATAGCCATCTGAACCGCCCACCCAGTTCCGCCATCAACTATCGTGTGTGATTCGTTTCCAAACATTCCAATAGCGAAAACAGATTCGGAATTTTTAACTTGAAACCAATTTCTTGATAACAAATTTTTAACATACGGATATATCAAATTGTCCAACTTCCTTTTCAATGATAAATCTGCTATTTTTACGTGTTCAAATCCTTCTTCTAATTCTTTTATAGAAAGGATTTTTTGATTTTCTGATTCTTGTGTATGATTGAAAAACGAATATGCTATGGTCTTTACTCCATATTTATTTCCTTCAATTTCCCACATCATATCAGACCCTAAACATCCACCACTGTGACAAATATAATTTTCCATAATTTTTGTGGTCGCATTGGGACTCGAACCCAAAACCTCCTGCTTATCAGACAGAAACTCTGACCAATTGAGCTACACGACCAAATTTATTTTTAAGAAAACATATAATAATCTCTATCTATTACTTCATCACACTTCGGACAATGATAATGAAATCCCTCTCGTCCACTCAGCATCATCCACGAAAATTTATCAGAACTATAATATTCTTTTCGGCAATCGCTTCTCATTCCTTTCCAATTACATTTTTTACATTCAACCTTTTTATTTACTTGTTCGAAAAAACTTCCTTTTGGTAACATTTATTTCTCCTTTAATAAAAACAAATCTCTGCGTTATTCTTAAAAATATTTAATTTAAATAAATAATTTTTTGTATCACTTCCAACATCACCACCGACAACCATCCTAAAATATTTTTTACCCGTAATCATTTTCATCAATGTCGATGTTTTAATACAACAATAAGAAATTTTTCCATTCGGTTCGTGAATTCTGTAAATATATAATTCTGCTTCCGTATGACTTATTCCTGAATTAAATCCTCTACTTTCATATTCCAATGCAACATTACCAGATTTTTCACAATAGAAATCTTCTTTTATTTCTATTTTTATTTTTCTTCCCTTTTTAGTTTCTACTAAAACATCATATCTATAATCATCATTATATCCCAATATTTTTAAATCAAATTTATTGATTAAAATATTTGAGGTGTCTTTTTCTGTTTTTTTTGCAACAGGTAAATCTGATTTAAAATCATAGTTTGCCATAATTTTCTCAATTCTTAGTCCTGCAAGTGGGAGTTGAACCCACACCAAATGTTTATCAGACACCCATACAGACCGCTATAATATTGCAGGAAATATAATTATCTATATATAAATATAAAATATTTTTCTATTCATCATTCCAACACTGACATTTTTTGTAATTTTCCCAACACATCGGACATAATTTATTTACAACTAAATCCATTGTTTGGAGTGTTTTTTCTTCATCGCCTATTATCTCAAATAATTTCTGAAATAAAAACGGATATTCTTTTTTTAAATCTTCTTCCATTGTTTTAATATTTTGTCGTGCCCGTGGGAGTCGAACCCACCTAATAATAGTTTATAAGACTACCAGACTGCAACCACGCTTCTTTTCGGCACGTTGTTTTAATAAATTGGAGTATTCAAATTAAATTCTTCAGGCAACAATGACTGCAATGTTTTAAAAAATTCTTTATACTTTTTCACTTCAAGAGTCAACATTTCATTTTCATGTATTATATCTGTTATTTTTAATCTAAGTAAAAAATCTTCATTGTCTACCAATTTCTTAGCATTCATATATTTTTCTAAAACAACATTACATTTTTTATCCATTGCTTCTTTTTGTTCATCAATCATTGCCATATTTATTCTCCTATTTTTTTGCGGGATACAAGGGAGTCGAACCCTCAACCTTGGCGCTGACAACGCCTTATGCTACCCTCTGCACCTCTATCCCATTTATTTAATATCCGTGTTTATTATAAAAATCTTGTACTCTCCATCCTTTTTTTTTCAAAAATTCATCTGTAAAATGAATTAAAAGAGACATGATTGCTATTAATTCCATCGATAAAAACATCACAAAACCAAAAATTATTTGTTCTTTCATTTAGTTTATTTTAATATTTTATTTATTTCATCCAATCGTTTTCTTTCTTCATCTGTTATTGTTCCTTGAATTATCATTCTACCATACAATAATTTTTCATCCAACAATTTCTGACGTTCTTTTGAAATTTTTTTCTTTAATTTCTTCTTCATACTTGCGGAGCATAAGGGGTTCGAACCCTTCTGATGTCCTGCGTGACAGGCAGGTGTCTACTCCCAGCAGACCCATGCTCCATAATGTAGTCTTTTAATTATTTCTCCAGAGACCACAACTATCATTGCGTTAGTACTAACGGCTAATAGTCAAAAACTGGACAATCTTATTTATAATGTTCTAACTACTTTCTCAAATTCATTGATATTTTCTTTTTCTCCTTCAATCATGAGTATAAGTTTAAGTACGATAAAAGGAGCATCACTTATATAGTCTTTCATAATATCACAAGAAATATCATAAAACTTTGCTAATTTATCGATGTTATCTGTATTACTATATGGATGAAATAAACCACTGTGTTTAATTGTTATTACTTTTTTCATTTAAGATAATAACTCCAATAATTTTTTTCTATTTTCATCGAGAATTTCCCACCACGACGTTAATCCTTGCTCATTTGCATCCAACAATTTTATCATCTTCTCACACTCTATTTTAATTTGTTTCAACCTTTCATCCATTCTTAAATTATTTTCCATTTTTTATTTTTTCCTTTCTTATTTGTACCCCCAGAAGAATTCGAATCTTCACTTCCCACTTTAAGAGAGTGGCACACTACCATTTATGTTATGGAGGCATATTTGTTTCGGAAACCGATGTCGGAATTTGCATCGTGTTTTTGATTGACAATAAGTTTCGAATCCCTTACTGCCCACACATCAGAACTTTAACTGATATCAAGTCATTCCTAATTTCCGAAACATTGTACTCACGGAGAGATTCGAACTCCCATTTTCAACTTCCAATTACGATTCTACTGTTTAGAAGACAGCGTCGTGTACGTGAGCAGATTTTTCATATAAATTTATAAAATTTCTTCCATATTTATCCACAACATATTTTAAATATGGTTTGATTTCTTTTTTTCCTACTATTAATATCTTTTTAGGAAATTGTTTAATTTTTTCTTGATTTTTTTCATCCCAATATCCTTTAATTTCTATATATCTACATCCATCATTAAAATCAGGAATATAATTATATTTTTTATCATCAAAAAAATATTCAAATTTTTCGGTATTTCTTTCGAATTTTACATCATGCTCCAAATTATATATCACATATGCTAATTCCCAACTACTATCACACCAATATCCTTTATACCAACCGTGTTTTCCTCTACCACTCCCTTTTCTATATCCACCACATTTTCCTTTATTAATCTCACTGATTCTTTTTCCTACACAATTATTACAAGATATTCTGTTTTTTGAATGATTGTTTTTTTTATATGAAAACTTTTTATTACAAAATTTGCATATTTTTGTAATCAAATGTCTTTTGGTTATAGAATATCTTTTTTCATTTCCAATTTTAAATTTTTCTGAATTTTTAACCCCATTACTGATATTTTTTTTCCACTTTTCATCGTGGACATGCCCATTTGCACATTTCAAAGAACAAAATTTTTTTATATAATTACTTGAACTATTTTCTTTTATTATTTGTTCAAATCTTTTTCCACATTTTTCACAAATAATTTGAATTTTAATTCGTTTTTTAGTTTGACCTATTGAACGATTTTTAATATTTTTTTCTCTATTTGGATTTTTTTTACATTGAGTAGTATGACCAGAAATAACTTTGCAATTTTCTGACTTTATACCACAATATTTACATTTATACATAGATTTTACCTCTATATATAAATAGTGTTAAAAATCCAAAACGAACCATTATCTATAAATTGATTCTTAGTATTCCCAGGGAGATTCGAACTCAATAATTTCCATTTACGGCTTGAAAGGCCGTCGTCCTACCATTAGACGATGGGAACATCTTTTCTTACCACAACTCATATCCGAAATAATGTTCTCTCAACCATTTCTGTGCTTCTTTTCCTTTTTCTTCTCGTTCTAACCTACGTTTTTTGTTTTCTTCTCGTTCTTCTGGAGTCGCAATTCTTGTTCCGTAAGAAGAAAAACAAGTACATCCTGGAAAACTCATTCCTGGAAATCTTTTGTGAAACTCGCACGTTTCATGTTTCATTTCGACGACATATTCGTCTGGGTCATAAATAGTGTACATTTTTAAAAGTCCTATAATTTGATTATAATATACAAACTTTTTTTAAATCATAAAAGGTAAAATTTCATACCCTGTGCCAACGAATGATAAAAATTATTGTTTGTGAGATGTTAGAGAGATGTGATGCCATCGGTTATGACAATACATTCCCTATCGGTAATCTCATCAACTACCTTACTTCTATCGGATATATTTTCTGTTCTTTTCGTCATATTCGTTGGCATTCTATATGATTTGTTATTTAATATAAATAGTATTTTTTTAATAAAAAATTCACTTTTAGTTCCGAAGATAGGATTCGAACCCATAGTCTACTGATTCAGAGTCAGGCGTGTTGCCAGTTACACTACTTCGGAATTTTTTATTTGTGTTTTGATATTTTTTCTTTTTCTTTTAATTTATTTGAAACATCTACCATTGATGATAAAATGTTGAGAACTTCTTTAATGTCTTTCGCTCGTTTAACAGTAAATAGTTTCTTTTTTCCTTTTTTAATAAATCCATAATACCAAGTATTATATCCTGTACCGTTTTGAAACCACACTTCAACAACATAACCATCTGGGGTAACAAATTCTACATCTTTCCACGTGTCTAAATTTGACATTTTTAATATTCCTTTTTTAAATAGTTTTTAAAAATTCATTAAGTGCTTCTTTATAATACCATTTTTTATTTATTGAATCAGGAACAATTCCTTTTTCCAATAAATTCTTCATTTCATCCTGAAGAAGAAAGGGAACATAATCTACACTCGAAATAGATTCTTTCCAACTTCTCGGAATATACTTTTTCATAAAACTGTACAACATTGAACATTGTTGTTCTACAGTCATTTTTTGTTTTGACATCCAAATATTTTTTAATACTTCAAAAAAATTTTGATTCAATTTTTCATTCAACATTATCTTGAACGGAATAACTATTATAGTTGACAATAAATATAATAGTGTGATTCCTATTTTTTTAACTATTTTTTTCATATTTTTTGCTCTGGAGGTAGGGTTCGAACCTACGAATTTCAGATTCAAAGTCTGACGAAAGATACCAGTCACCTTCTACTCCAGAATATTTATTTTATATAAGTATTTCGTTCCAACCTAATTCTTTCATTATTTGTTCTGCTTCTTTTTTTGCATCATCCAATTCTTCCTTTGTCCATTTTTCGGTGTAAAATTTAAAAATGGGTTTAATCTTTTTTCCATTATCCACAAATGTTAAAGTGAAAATAATTCCTGGAATAATATATTTTAAATCCTTTTTATCTATAGATGATTTATAGATTTCCCATACTTCTTCATTCCAACCATATCTCTCTTCAGTTGTTAATCGAGCGAAAAAGGTATTCTTTTCAACTTCATCAATAAAACCATTCCATTCCATTATTATTTTATTCTTCTTCACGTTCTTCTTTATATCTTATTTTATACCAAAAAAAGGAATGTGGTAATTCAATATTGTTTATTCCGTATTCCAAAATCGGACAAAAATCATCTTCAAGAATTTCCTTTTCCATCTTGAATGCTAAATCAGCAGCTTTATCAATATCATTAAAAACTTCACAATCTCCAAACTTATCAACTACCGCATCAGGATTTCCATCTGGATTCTCATACCAAATATCTTCAATTGCTTGACAATGTGAAACTCGGTATTCAAATACTCCATCGTCTGGTGTCGGAGTTTTTAATATGTAAATTCCATTATCTGCACTCATTGTTATTTTCCTTTCTTAGAAATTTTCTTGATTTTTAATTCCAATGAAACATCATATCCTCGTCTGTATAATTCTATTACGCACGTGTGATATCCAATTGACAGATATTCATGTTTCTGATATTGATTTACAGTTTCTTTTTTCAAATCAGAAATAGACCATTCTTGTATTTTATTATAATTCAATTATTTTTCCTTCTTATTTTTTAATTGTGTAAACGACGAGATTTG
>Ga0187878_1003025_pt1 | contig 14290 bp, 13 predicted proteins | sample June2016WEW_17_1_FD_132979 | JGI IMG/M metagenome (GOLD analysis project Ga0187878, IMG submission 132979) | Peatland microbial communities from SPRUCE experiment site at the Marcell Experimental Forest, Minnesota, USA - June2016WEW_17_150 | ecosystem: Environmental > Terrestrial > Soil >...
GCCGTCGGAGGGTCCAACGACTCCTTCTGCCTCCATCCGTTCGATCATGCGGGCAGCGCGGTTGTATCCGACTTTCAGGTATCTTTGTACCAGAGAGATTGAAGCCTGTCCCAACTCAGTGATAAGTTCGACAGCCTCGTCATATTTTTCGTCAAATTCACCGTCCGACTTTTCTGTGTCCGATGAATCTGCCCGGTATTCCGTTATCGTTTCATCGTAGGAAGGTCTGGCCTGTTTCTTTATGAACTCCACGATTCTTTCTATCTCTTTGTCTGACACATATGGCCCGTGAATGCGGGTCAATTTGGACGTGCCGGGGGGCATAAAGAGCATGTCGCCGGAGCCTAACAGATTTTCGGCGCCCAGTTGATCGAGGATCGTCCGCGAGTCAACCTTTGACGATACCTGAAATGATATTCTCGTGGGGAAGTTCGCTTTTATGACACCCGTAATTACGTCCACGGAAGGTCTCTGAGTGGCCAATATCAAATGAATCCCCGCGGCCCTCGCCATCTGGGCCAGCCGGGCGAGTGACTCTTCCACGTTTCTCTGTGCGACCATCATCAGGTCTGCGAGCTCGTCGATGATGATCACGATATAGGGCAATTTGGACGGCAGTTTGCTGTCGGGTTCCTCTTTTTCAGCGGCGCCGAGCGGCTGAATGGTCTTCTCTTTCAGCTTCTTGTCTATAAGCTTGTTATACGCCTCGATGTTCTTGACCCCGAGCTCGACAATTGTCTGGTACCGCTTTTCCATTTCTTCCACAGCCCACTTGAGAACCTGGGACGCTCTCTTGGGGTCGACGACGACCGGGTGCAGCAGGTGCGGTATCCCTTCATATGCAGACAGTTCGAGTCTCTTCGGGTCGATCATGAGAAACTTGGTATCATCAGGGGGGGTCTTGAACAGGATGCTGCAGATCATGGCATTGAGGGAGACGCTTTTCCCAGATCCCGTTGTGCCGGCAATCAGGAGGTGAGGCATCCTCGCAAGGTCGGTGATTACGGGGGTCCCTATGATATCTTCGCCCAAGGCGATGGGGAGCTTAAATTGAGATTCGAGAAAAGCATCGTTATCCAAAACATCTTTCAGGTGAACCGGCTCCCGTTCATGGTTGGGAATCTCAATGCCGATCACCGCTTTTCCGGGAATGGGGGCGATAATTCTGATGCTGGGCGCCCTCAGCGCTAAAGCGAGATCGTCGGACAGATTGGTAACCTTGGTGATCTTGACGCCGGGTGCGGGCTCCAGTTCGTACATGGTGATGAGGGGACCCGGTTTGACTTCCACCACTTTTCCTTCGACGCCGAAATCGGCAAGCTTCTTTTCGAGGATCCGGGAATTCATAATAAGGCTGTCCCGCTTTATCCGCGTATCTTTTCGCTCAACCTGGTCCAGGAGTGTTAGCGGCGGCAGTTTGAAGGCGCCCTCCTTTTGAATGAAATCAAAATGGGTCTGCTCCACCCTTTTTCGCTTCATCCTTTCTACGGACGGAGATGGGGCGTCAATCACGGGCACTGTTTTGGGGATTTTTTCTCTTTCTGCTGCTCTTCCTCTTCGTTCTTTCAGCATGTCCGTTTTTGTGGATGTGAATCTTTTCAATCCGTCCCATAAAAAAACAAAGATACCTTTAAACCTCTTGCTCACAGAAACCAGGGATAAGTTGACTATGATAATCAGGGATATGATGAGGACAAGCAAGAGTATGATATACGTGCCTGCCTGATCGAAGTAATTGATGAGCAGCTCTGCTGACACAGTTCCCAGGAGGCCTCCTGCACTGAGTTTAACGCCGTACACCTGGACATCTGCCAGGCTTGTTGCAAGGAGCGCAGATGTGGAAAAGATAAGACCGCCAAGACCCGCGACGCCCACGAGATTGATCTTAAAAGGTTCGTCGAGAAAATACCTGAATGAGACTATAAGAAGAAAAAAAGGAATGATAAATGCGCCTATGCCGAGTAACCTGATGAGGGAATCCGCTATATGTGATCCCACTGAACCTATGAGGTTGTGCGTCTTCGTATTATCGGTTACAAAATGCGTGAACGACGGATCAAGAGGATGGTAGGAGGCCAAGCACAGAAGCAAGAAAATGGCGCTCGCCAGGCAAGTGGCCCCCCATATTTCTTTTAATTTTCTGTCGTCCAATTTCACTTCTTCATCTCATAAATTAACTGCAGCATTCCACGAGCGCCCAAAGCACAACCACGCGTCATCTCCTATTGCATCAGGCAAATGGAAAGAATATCACTCCACGTGCCCGATTAACAGCCTTGTCGCCGGATATTAATAGATCATGTCGCTTGTGCAATTGATGGAGCTTCATAATTTTTGACGATGATATTCTGCACCTTATCTATCAGCTCCTGCCGGTTCTCAAGGGAATATCCTGTGACGTCTATGGGCTTATCTATGACCATGGTGATTTTTCCGGGTTTTATGCGCAAGGACCTCTTCGGCATGATTTCTCCTGCACCTATGATGGATATAGGCACTATAGGGACGCCCGACTTTATGGCAAGGTAGAACATGCCATGCTTGAACGGCTTGATCTTACCATCCTTGCTTCTTGTTCCCTCGGGGAAAGACATCACTGATTTCCCTTCCCTGATCTTCATAGCGGCTTTGTCGATACTCATCATCGCCTTTTCACGGTCTTCTCTGTCGATTTCTATATATCCCGCACTTTGCATCGCTCTTCCAAAAAGGGGGATCTGGAAGAGTTCCTTTTTGACTATCCAGCGGAACTGGCCTTGCAGGTGAGCCAGGACGATCAGTATATCGAAATCACTTTGGTGATTCGCCATGAAGATTTGTGGTTTTCCTGTCAGAACGTTTTCAGCGCCGATAATCTCAACCTTGGTGTTTGCGACGGCAAGGAGCATCTTGGCCCAGATATTTGCCACCCTGTGAACCATATTTTCATCAGAGGTAATAAACCCAAAGGCAACTGCGCAACCAGACATAAATGCAGTGATCGCTATGCCTACCGTTACTAAAAATAAAGCCCGGATCATGGATTAATCCTCAATATCCTCGATAAGTTTTACCATTGGCAGGTATTTTTTTACTTGATAATATGGGCTAAGTCAATAACGATTATACCGTCTCTTCCGGAGGAAATACTGTACCGAGAAAAGGATTGACAAAAGATAGTCATGATAATAGCATGACTGCCCCGAGAAAAAGCCGAAGAATTGTTATTGTTCAATTTCCAGAAGGAGCATCTCAAAAAAATGGCATGGTTTCCATGAAAAAAATTCTAAGCAAAAAAATGGCATTGGAAATTATTAAGAACTTTCCCAGAGCAAAGGTTCTGGTGGTCGGCGATATCATGGTCGATCATTTCATATGGGGCAAGGTGGTGCGGATTTCGCCAGAGGCCCCTGTTCCTGTCGTGGAGATCCAATCGGACTCGCTTTTGCTGGGGGGCTGTTCGAACGTATTAAATAATATCTTTTCCCTGGGAGGGAAAGTTTACGGGGCGGGAGTCATAGGCGACGATGATATGGGAAAGAGGCTGCTCCTGGAGTTTCGCAACAGACAGATAAATACAGATGGAATTGTTGTAGAAGCGAACCGTCCGACTACATTGAAAACCAGAATTGTGGCCCACGGTCAGCAGGTAGTCAGATTTGATCAGGAAAGCAGGGAGCCTATTCGGCCCAGCAGTGTGGAGAAGATAACGAAGTACATAAAAAAATTGCGCAATGATCTGGGAGCCGTGGTCATCTCGGACTACAATAAGGGAGTTGTAACGAGGCAGCTCCTGGATAGTATTCGCCGAGTCACATCCGGGAAAGGCATCTCCGTTTGTGTAGATCCCAAGCAGAATGATTTTTCCCTATACAAGGACTTTGACATCATTACGCCTAATCACCACGAAGCAGGCCGAGCAGCCGGTATGGATATTATTGACGGCAATGACATTGCAAAAATAGGGAAGACGCTTCTCAAGAAATTTAATTTCAAGGCGCTTCTTATTACCCGCGGTGAGGAAGGAATGAGTCTCTTCGAAAGCAATGACAACACAATGCATACAGCCTTTCCGGCTGAGGCGAGGGAAGTCTTTGATGTCACCGGCGCCGGGGATACGGTCATCGGCGTGCTAGCTCTCTGCGTGGCCTCCGGGGCGACTTTTAAGGAGGCAGCGGCTCTGGCCAATATTGCCGCCGGCATTGTTGTGGGAAAGGTGGGAACGGCAACGATTTCTCTGGATGAACTCAAAGGGGTCTTATGAGCAAGCCGCGGCCCGCAGAGGCAGTCAAATTGCTCATGAGCCATATATATGCAGACGGCAATCTGCTGAAAAGCATTCTTGAGGCATTATCTGAACACTATGGAGACATTGACTTTGTCAGTGCCCGGATTCCGTTTCACTACACTGACTACTATACGGAGGAGATGGGATCACCCCTTGAAAGACGATTTATTTTTTTCGACACATTGATCAGGCCTGAATCATTGCCCGATGTGAAGCTATGTACAAATGATATTGAGGACAAAACTTCGGAGGGCGGAAAAAGAAGGGCAAATATTGACCCCGGATATATGTCTCAGGCCCATTTAATTTTGGCAACCGGCAAGGGCTATACTCACCGTCCTTACTTGAGGGCTGGCGTTTATGCAGATCTGGCCCTCATTTACATGGGGAAATCCTTTCAACCCCTGTCGTGGACCTACCCGGATTATGGAGAAAAGCCGGTCATTGAAATGTTTAACAGGATTAGATCAAAATATCTCATGCAGTTGAAACATTAGATTCATGGTCTAAGAATTTGACAGCCTTTTGAGGATTCGCGATATCTCTATTTTGCAGCCAATTTTGAAGAAGAACCAGATTTATTAGGTGGATTTATTATTCATCGGTATTGACTAGGAGTACATGATGATTCAAAGCATGACCGGCTACGGCAGAATCGAGTCTGTCCAAAATGGCAGAAAATATACGGTGGAAATGAAGTCTCTCAACCATCGTTATCTGGAGATTTCCCTTCGGGTGCCTGCTATTCTTTCTCCCTTGGAACTAGACATCAAGAAAAGGATTAGCAGTAAATTTACCCGCGGCAGGGTGGAGGCAATCATCAGGATGGATTCCGAATGCAGTTCCATCATCGAAAGCAGGTATGAGTTGAATCTCCCGCTTATCCGCAATTATTATGAGTTGCTTGTACAATTGCGAGAGGAGCTTAAGCTTGAAGAGGAGATTACTTTGAGCATGATGACCGGATTCAGAGATGCTTTTGTGCAGAAGGAACCCAGCCTGGATCTATCCGCAATCTGGGACGAGTTAAGAGTGGTGCTTGATACGGCAATGACGGCTTTAATAGACATGAGAGAAAGGGAAGGAAGAAATGTCTGTGCTGACTTAGTGCTGAGAATAGGTCTGATCGTAAAGTCACTCGATTCGATCGCGTTCCGGGCGCCTCGGGTTGTTTCAGAGTATCAAGTAAGACTTGCTGAGCGGGTGAAGGAACTTGTGGGAGGGATCGCGCTTGATGAACTGCGATTGCAGCAAGAGGTGGCTATCATGGCCGAGAAGTGCGATATCAGCGAGGAGATTGTCCGCTTGAATAGCCACATCGTACAGTTCCGTGATCTCTTAGAGAGTAGCGATGCCGTCGGGCGGAGCATGGATTTCCTGATTCAAGAGATGATAAGAGAGGTAAATACTATAGGCTCCAAGAGCAGCGATGCAGAGATATCGCGTAAGGTAATTGACATCAAGAGTGAACTTTCCAGAATAAGAGAGCAGGTGCAGAACATTGAGTAAGGGCGATTCGCAGAAGTCTGAAGGATTGTATATTGTAGTTTCCGCGCCTTCAGGCACCGGCAAAACTTCGATACTGCGAAAAGTGTTGAGGATGTGCCCTAATCTGCTGTTCTCCGTTTCGTATACCACGAGGCCGCGTCGTCCCGGCGAGAGAGATGGGAAAGACTATCATTTTATTACCGAGGAGGCGTTCAAGGATAAACTGGCCCGTGGAGAATTTGCTGAGTGGGAAGAGAATTACGGCTACCTCTACGGGACATCGTCGAAAACGATGAAGGAGTTATTGGATTCCTTGCAGAAAGGATTCGATCTGGTACTGGATCTTGACTGGCGAGGCGCAAAAAAGTTGAAAAAGAATTACCCGGGTGGGATATTTGTCTTTATCCTTCCGCCATCAAGACGTGAATTAGAGAGAAGGCTTCGCGGGAGAGGGGCTGATAGCAAAGAAAACATAGATAAACGCCTGGCGAAGGCTTTAGATGAAATCAAAGAAATTGTGTGGTATGATTATTTAATCTTTAATGATCATCTTGAGACTGCCGTTGACACTCTGAGATCGATTTATGTGGCAGAAAAGAGTAAGAGGGAAAGATTAGCTTCTAAGACTAAGGAATTTCTTGCATTGTGAGGAGGTCATTTGAAATATGGCAAGGATAACGGTAGAAGACTCGTTGAAGGCAGCGAAAAACAGATTTGCTTTGGTTGTATTGACTGCGAAAAGGTCAAGGCAATTGCTGAAAGGTGCTAAACCCCTGACCGATATTAAGAACAATAGGGAGATCGTAGCCTCGTTGAGGGAAATAGCCGCAGGGAAAGTTACATACGCCAATCCTGACTATTTACAGGGCATCAAAATAGATTACAAACCCATATTGGATGATACGGAATTTGTTGATGATGAAGAATACCTTGAATAAGAATCCAAGGGAGATGCTTATCTTTGCCCTTGATGTCGGGAAGGGTATCGAAGAAGCAATGACATGGGTCAAACGTCTTAGGGATCATTTGGAGATATTCAAGGTCGGAAAAGAATCCTATACACGATATGGTCCTTGCATAGTTAAGAAAATCAGAGAAAGCGGCAAGAAAGTATTTCTGGATCTGAAGTTTCATGACATTCCTAACACAGTTGCCGGAGCTGCTGTCGGGGCTGTTGAGCAGGGCGTCTATATGTTCAATGTCCATGCCCTCGGCGGACGAGAGATGTTAGAGAAAACCGTCGCCGCTGTCAGTAGGGCCGTGCAAGATACTGCCCTGCCTCCTCCCATAATCCTTGCTGTTACGGTACTGACGAGTCTCAATGATATTGATCTTGAGCAAATGGGCTTTAACTGTTCTGCAAGCGAGCTTACGCTGCGTCTGGCAAGACTCGCAAAGGATTCCGGTGTTTCCGGAGTGGTAGCCTCAGCCCATGATATTGCCGGCATCCGCGGGGCTTGTGGAAATGATTTCATCATTGTAACACCTGGTATCAGAGAGGCAATGGCGGTAGATGATGATCAGAAGAGAATATCCACAGTGAGAGATGCGGTAATGAGAGGAGCCGACTACATAGTTGTCGGAAGACCCATCAGACAAGCCGCTGATCCGGTTCAAAGGGTCGAAGAGATTGTATCCGAAATTGCCGACGGCCTTGCAATGCGAGGAAGAGTAGTATAGGTTCAATACACTTATCGGCCATTAGCTCATTGTCATATTCAGTTTTCATTGTGACTATGTCAGTCATATTGATGGAGTGAGGGCGTGCAGGTAATCTTTGGTATTAATCCCCTGTTAGAGGATCTCAAGAGTCAGACTGGGAGGGTAAATAGAATTATTGTTGCCCAGGGAAGAGGAGGCGAGGCCTGCCAGAAAGTCCTGAATCTGGCGAAGCAAAAGGGGATTCATATAGAATTCAGAGAGAGAAGCTACTTAGACAGAAAAGCAGGTCAGGGGTCTCATCAGGGAATTGTCGGTTTCTGTGAGCCATTCGTGTATGCAAGTGTGGATGATGTTATTGCAAATCGTCATCCTGATTTTAATTATAATTTGATTCTCATCCTTGATGGCATTACTGATCCACAAAATCTGGGCACACTGATAAGAACGGCTCATTGTTGCGGTGCTAATGGAGTTATTATACCCGAGAATCGTTCCGCATCGGTAACAGGCACTGTGATAAAGGCATCAGCCGGAGCCGCGAACCATACATCCATAGCCAGGGTGGTAAACCTGTCCAATACTATTGACCATTTGAAGGAGCAGGGATTCTGGATATATGGTACTGACCCTGCGTCAGGCAAAGATTTCGGTTCTTTTGATTATGATGGGCACATCGGCCTCGTGCTGGGTAGTGAGGGGACGGGCATAAGGCCGCTCATCAGAAAAAAATGTGATTTTTTTCTCTCGATTCCTACAATGGGTAAGATAGACTCACTGAATGTTTCGGTAGCAGCGGGGATTATACTTTATGAGATATTGAGAACGTTTGGAAAAGTCTGAGTGTTTGAAAGGGGTTTTCAATTATGGTAGAATTCTTATGGGAAGCGGCGACAAAAAAAGGTGAGTTAAAAAAGGGAGAGATGGCCGCCGCTGATGAAGGTGTGGTCAGGGGGTCCCTTCGTCGTCAGGGCTTCAAATCAATCACCGTAAAGAAAAAGCCAAAGGACCTGGCCGAATATTTGCGATTTGGCAAGCATAAGGTCAAAGAAAAGGAAATAGTCGTCTTTGCTCGAATATTTTCAACCATGATCAACGCCGGGCTACCCCTTATCCAATGTCTCGATCTGCTTGCCCAACAGGAAAAGAACAAGACCTTTGCTAAGATCATCACGTCTGTAAAGGAAGAGATTGAAGGTGGAGCGACTTTGCACGAAGCCTTGAGAAAGCACCCCAGGGTATTTGATGATCTTTTTGTCAATCTCGTTGCTGCTGGGGAGAGCGGCGGTACCCTTGACGTTATTCTTAACCGCCTTTCGACTTATATGGAAAAGGCGATGAAATTGAAAAGCAAGGTCAAGGGCGCTATGACTTACCCTGCCAGTGTGCTTGTCATCTCCATAAGCGTCGTTACCATTCTATTGTGGAAGGTTATTCCCGTATTTGCGAAGATGTTTGAAGGCATGGGCGGTCAGCTGCCGGCACCCACGCAATTTCTCATCAGCGCCAGCCAGTTCGTGCAAAGTTATTTTATTTTCATGATTGCTGGTATCGTGCTGGTCATATATGCCTTTCGAAGATATTACCGTACGGAAAATGGAAAACTTACAGTTGATGCCTTGACTTTGAAGGTGCCTGTATTCGGCCCGTTAATGAACAGGGTTGCGGTAGCGAAATTTACCAGAACCCTTGCAACCATGTTAGGTAGCGGTGTTCCGATTCTCGAGGGACTGAGTATCGTCAGTAAAACTGCTGGAAACAAGATCGTTGAGAATGCTATAATCAAGACAAGACAGAGTATCAGCGAAGGAAGGACCATCGCGGAACCACTTTCGGAAACCGGTATATTCCCGCCGATGGTTGTTCAGATGATCGCAGTTGGTGAGGCTACAGGCGCCCTCGATTTGATGCTTTCCAAAATTGCGGATTTTTACGACGATGAAGTGGATGCGGCTGTGGACGCCATGACATCACTCCTTGAACCTGTTATGATGGTTTTTCTTGGGGGAGTTGTCGGAGGGATGATCATTTGCATGTACCTGCCGATCTTTAAGATGGCTTCTGTCGTCGGTGGCGGCTAGGGATATTGACAGGCCTTACGGGGCTAAGAAAGATTTACATTTTATGCCGCCTTCAGGCGGGAAAAGCATGGTCGGGATGGCGCGATTTGAACGCGCGACTCCTGCGTCCCGAACGCAGTGCCCTACCGGACTGGGCCACATCCCGACATGATGTAACAATATTTTTGGAAGATATATAATTAAGCTCTAAATGTCCACATTATTTTTTTCCATATGTATAATCGGGGGAAATAGCCCATGATCATATACGATTTAAGATGTGAAAAGGGTCATAAATTCGAAGGATGGTTCAATGACAGGTGTGCATTTGAAACGCAGCAGACACAAAAGCTGATAATTTGTCCTGCTTGTGGAAGTTCCGACGTTGAAATGGTGCCTTCCACAATCTCCATTATGGGAAAGGATATCAAGGAATCTAACAGGAGGGATGCTGAAGAATCATCCTTGCCGAAGGCCTTAAAATTGTTTCAAGAATACCTCGACAAGAATTTCGAAGATGTCGGTAAGAAGTTTGCTGAAGTGGCCTTGAGGATTCATCATGGCGAGGAAGAAGGACGGAATATCAAAGGGATCACTACAGAGAACGAAGAAGAAACCTTAACGGAGGAAGGAGTTCAATTCCTCAAAATTCCTGTGCCCAAGTTTGACAGTTGAAAGATCGAGAACCTTTTAATTCCTTGGACCATCACGGAGCCGTCATCTCTTACGTTTTGAATTCTGCCATATCTATCCATTTTTATCAGTAATTTCATCATGAAAAGAATGTATAAGAGCATCATAGAAAGTATCGGAAATACGCCGCTGGTGGAAATCCGTAAGCTTAATCCCAGCAAGAAGGTTAGAATATATGCGAAGCTTGAATATTTTAACCCGGGAGGCTCCGTAAAGGACAGGATAGCCCTTTATATGGTAAATGAAGCGGAAAAGAGGGGGGAACTGTCGGGCGATAAGATAATCCTTGAGGCCACGAGCGGCAATACCGGGATCGGTCTTGCACTTGTAGCTGCCGCCAAGGGATACAGATTATGTCTGGCGATGTCTGAATCTGCCAGTGAGGAAAGAAAGAGAATCCTTAAGGCCATGGGAGCTGAGGTATACTTGACTCCGGCAAGTCTCGGCACAGACGGCGCCATCGAAGTTGCATATAGCATGATGCTCAAGGACCCAGGAAAATATTTTGGCACCGACCAGTTTAATAATGCCGATAATACGCTGGCTCATTATCACGGCACTGGGGAAGAAATTTGGCAACAGACGAATGGGGCTGTGACGATGGTGGTGGCAACCTTGGGGACGACGGGCACTGCTATGGGTATTTCGAGACGACTCAAGGAATATAATCCTGAGATCAAGATAGTAGGCGTTGAACCTTACCTGCAGCATAAAATCCAGGGTCTGAAGAATATGAAGGAATCTTACCGACCGGGCATCTATGACAAAAACCAATTGGATGAGAAGATAAATATCCTTGATGAAGATGCATTTGAAACAGCAAGGATGCTGGCCGGAGAGGAAGGTCTCTTTGTAGGGATGAGTTCAGGGGCTGCCATGTATGTAGCTATGCAGAAGGCAAGAGAAATGGAAGATGGGCTCATCGTTGTGATTTTTCCTGACGGGGGAGAGCGATATCTGAGTACGGAACTCTTTGCCGATAAGAAACAATCTACCCTACGTCTCTACAACATATCGACGAGAGAAAAAGAGTTTTTCAAACCAATCAATTCTGAAGAAATTCTGATGCATACGTGCGGGCCCACAGTTCATGAAGTTCCCCACGTGGGCAACTATCGGCGTTTTGTCGTTTCCGACCTGATCCTGCGCTACCTCGAATTTAAAGGCTTTAAAGTCAGACACGTTATGAACATAATCGATTTGAACGACAGATCCATTAAGGAAGCCGAGCGGGCAAGCATAGACTTGGATACGTATACAGAAAGATACACAAGCAAATTCTTCAACGATATAAAAATGTTAAATATCAAACAAGAGGAGGTCTATCCTCGGGCAAGTGAAAATGTCGAGGCCATGGTGAACCTAGTCGAAAAGCTCGTGGTGAGAGGGCACGCCTACGAAAAATTGAGGTCCGTCTACTTTGACATATCAAAAATAGACGATTATGGTCGCCTGTCCAACATTGATCTGAAAAAAGTGAAACGCGGCAGGACTATTGAATCTGATGACTATGAAAAAGACAGTCCCGTGGATTTTACTCTCCTGAAAAGGTCTTCCCTAAATGAATTGAAGAGGGGGATCTATTTCAAGACCCGTTGGGGCAACGTGAGACCCAGCTGGCACCTTGAGTGTGCGGCAATTTCCCTTAAATATTTGGCAGACAATTTTGATATTCATGTGAGTGGAACCGACGTCATCTTTCCTCACAGTGAAAACGTCATGGCCATAGGGAGAGCTGCAACCGGCAAACGGATGGCCAACTATTGGATCAATACGGAACTGGTCATGGTGGATGGCAAGAAAATGTCCCGTTCTTTAAACAATGTCAAGACAATAGAAGATCTGGAGACAGTGGGATATGGCGGCCGACAAATCAGGTTCTTTCTGCTCGGCACTCACTACCGTAAGCCTCTAAATTTTTCCGCCGGTGCCTTAGAGACGGCGAGAAATACGGTCAAGAAGTTGGATAGATTTATTCAGCGCCTGATTCGTTATACCCCAGGTGAAGGATACCCTGACGCTGATCAACTTGTCTATGACATCAAACAGAGATTCTCCAACGCCATGGATGATGATTTCAACATATCCGATACAATGGCCTCTCTTTTTGAATTTATAGGGAAGGTCAGTATTCCACTCTCTCTCGGGCAGTTGAGTGAAAGGGAAAAGGACAATGTGCTCGATGTCCTAAAGAGGATTGATGCTGTTCTCGGGGTCATGAATTTTGAGGAAGAGACATTGAACGACGATGCGCTTCGGCTTTTGGAAGAGAGAGCACACGCGAGAAGAATTGGTGATTGGAAGACTTCCGACGATATCAGAAAGAAGCTTCTTGGCATGGGAATTGAGATATCAGACACCGCCCACGGAGTGACGTGGAGATTAAAATAGTTATTGGGGTTGCGTGAAGCGAATAAAGTGAATATATTATTCGACTGATATTTGCCTTCAATTGCTTGCTGACCTGAATGAATGAAAAGATATGATGGATAAGGAAATCAGAAAGTCAGTTATTGCAGGTACTTGGTATCCTGGCAGTCCCAAAGTTTTGCGGGCAGATATAGTAGACTTTTTTCAAAACGCACCTGATGTAATGATTGACGGCATTATCAGAGGCCTGATCGTTCCCCATGCGGGATATATCTATTCAGGCCAGATTGCCGCAATAGCTTATAAAATCATTAAGAAAAAAACCTTTGATGCCGTCTTGGTTTTGGGCCCGAGCCACAGGGCATTTTTCCAGGGTGTTTCCATATATAATAGAGGCGGATATGAAACCCCCTTAGGCGTGGTACCCGTGGATGTGACCTTGGCAAATGATATAATGGCCCAAAGCGAAACGATATCCTACATACCGGCTGCTCATTCTCAGGAGCATTCAGTCGAAATTCAACTCCCTTTTCTTCAAGTCGCACTCGGAGAATTTAGCTTTGTTCCGCTTGTCATGGGGGAGCAAGACCGCGAGACATGCGAAAAACTCGCTGAGAGTATAGTGAATGCGATAAATGGTAGGAATGTCTTGATCGTGGGAAGTACTGATCTCTCACATTTCCACTCTTATGAGCAGGCTGTGAAACTTGATTCGGTGATCAAACGTATAGAAGAAATGGACGGCGGGGGCCTCTTGCAAGATTTGGAAAAAAATCTAGGTGAGGCCTGCGGCGGAGGGCCAGCAGCCGTGACCATGATGGTTTCAAAAAAATTGGGTGCAGATAGGGTGAAGTTGCTGAAATACGCCAATTCGGGAGATGTGACGGGAGATAAAAGAAGCGTTGTTGGTTATGCTTCCGCTATTTTTTATAAGGGCCGGGATTCTTAGCTTTGAAGAAAGCTTAGGTTTCTGCATATGCAGTTCATAGCGCCTGAGTTGCTTTAATATTCTGCTGTGTGAATAAACAGACCCGAATGGGGCACACATGGACAGATCATAGATTAAAATAATGAATTAGTCACTTACACCCCCTTACTTGAAAGCTATAATAAGTGTTCCGACGCATATTATTGAGATGTTGGTGAGGTATCATTATGGCGCTGACAGACATGGAAAGAAGGGCGCTTCTTGATGTCGTAAGAAAAACGATAGAGGCCAGACTAACAGGTGGGTCTCTCCCGGAGCTTCAACTGCCCTCGAAAGTCCTTAAAGAAAAAAAGGGAGCATTTGTAACCCTTAAAAAGCACAGTCATCTCAGAGGTTGCATCGGTTATATCGAGGCGAGAAAACCGCTTTACAATACCGTGGGAGAAATGGCTTTGGCCGCTGCCTTTGATGATCCACGTTTTCCTCCTCTAAAGCCGGACGAGCTGAAGGACATAACTGTCGAGATATCCGTGTTAAGCCCGCTCAAAGAGGTTAAGAACATAGATGAAATAGAAGTGGGCATCCACGGCCTTTACATTACTAAGGGGTTTCATTCCGGCCTGTTACTGCCGCAAGTGGCGACGGAATATGATTGGGATAGCTTGACATTTGTTCAGGAAACCTGTTACAAAGCCGGCCTTCAACGCGATGCGTGGAAAGATAAGGATGCCAAAATTTATAAATTTTCTGCTGAGATATTTGGCGAGCACTGATTGACCGTCTAGAAGGAAGCCGCAAACCGGTCTGGATACTGACGGCAAGAAA
>Ga0187878_1003027_pt1 | contig 14287 bp, 11 predicted proteins | sample June2016WEW_17_1_FD_132979 | JGI IMG/M metagenome (GOLD analysis project Ga0187878, IMG submission 132979) | Peatland microbial communities from SPRUCE experiment site at the Marcell Experimental Forest, Minnesota, USA - June2016WEW_17_150 | ecosystem: Environmental > Terrestrial > Soil >...
AGAGTGGCCCCATGCCTTCACCCGCTTGAAAGTCTCCGCCGACGAGTTCCTGGCCACCTACGACTCGAACCACATCCACGGCTGCTACGGGAACTGGGTGGAAGAATTTGCGATGATTTCGAAGATCCTCAAGATTCATTGCTACGTTTATGCGTAGACGCCGTCCCGCTCTGCGGGACGGGCAAGTGGCGGCCTGAAGGCCGCCGCTGTCGGACGTAGAGACGCCCCGGTGGGGCGTCTGGAGACGTTCCATCGGAACGTCTCTACGGCGCCGATATCGCCGCACTGCAAAAAAACAAAGCTAGTATGTGATTGATTTACGGACACCTACTGGCTTTGCCTAATTTCTCAACACCTACCTTATTTTTCAATAACATACTAGCTTTGCCTTGCTATGGAAAATTGTAACTCGCTCATTCTGCACCACATACTGGCTTTGCTTTTTTGACTATATAGGGGGCGATTGACCCCTGGTATCTGGCGCGGCCTAGCCCCGAGCCATGGATTCCAGCTTAAGTTACTAGTATAACAAACCTAGCCCAGAATGTCAAGTTTTTTCTTCTCCCCGCGGCGTGCCGGCCCCGCACGGCGGGGCCACTACGCCAAAACCTCCGCGGCTCGGATTGACCATCGCATTGACAAGCTTTCGCACGTCAGAATAGTATCGTGGTGGCTGATGCGGCATCTGGGTGGAACCCTTGAGGCCCCGTGACCGATTCGACTCAGGCGCGGCGGGGGCCAAGCGGGCGATCATCAATGCCGAGCCTACGCCTCTAGATCCGCTGGCCGACTGGGTTTGGCTCGGCCCAGCGGGAGAACTCTTGCCGAGGCTCTTATGAGAAAAGCTTATCTGGATGGCTCGTCCGGCATCAGTGGCGACATGCTGCTGGCGGCGCTGCTCGATACGGGCTTGGACGCGCGCCGGCTGCTGGGTGAACTGAAGAAAATGCGGCTCGGCTTCTACGAGTTCAAGCTGACGCGCGCCGTGCGGGGCAACCTGGTGGGAGCGCGGGTGGACATCCGCATCCCAGGGCAACAGCCGCCTCGCAAGCTGGCCGACATCGAGGAGTTGATCGGGAAAACCGAGCTGGCGGAAACCGTGAAGGAAAAGGCACTCAAAATCTTTCGCCGTCTGGCGGAAGTGGAAGGCAAGCTTCACAACCAGCCTCCCGGCGAAGTCCATATTCACGAGGTGGGCGCTGTGGACGCCATCATCGACATCGTCGGCGCCTGCGTCGGTCTCGAGCTGCTGGAAGTCGCGGAACTGGTTTGTTCACCCCTGAACGTCGGCGGAGGTCGGGTGGAAGCTGAGCACGGGTCGTTGCCGGTGCCCGCCCCCGCGACCGCCGAGCTGTTGAAGGACATCCCCATCTATTCCTCGGGGGTGGAGGGCGAACTGGTGACGCCTACGGGCGCCGCCATCGTCTCGACCCTGGCGAGCAGTTTTGGTCCGATGCCCGCCATGAAGGTCGCGCGCATCGGCTACGGCGCCGGCGAGCAGGATTTTCCCACGCACGCCAACGTCGCGCGGCTGTTCGTCGGGGAGAGTGTGGAGGTAGCGAAACCCCAGCCCGGCGCCGCGGGCGATGAGCTGGTCTCCGTCATCGAAGCCAATCTGGACGACATGAGCCCGCAGCTTTATGGCTACTTCGTCGAGCAGGCTCTGGCCGCGGGTGCGCTGGACGTGACGTGCAGCGCCCTCCAGATGAAAAAGAACCGGCCGGGCTTCCTGGTGACGATTCTCTGCGCGCCCGAAGCGAGCGACACTCTCGCGCAGCTTCTTTTTGAGCAGACCACCACGATCGGCCTCCGCATCCACGAGGCGCGCCGTAAGGTGCTGGAGCGCGAACTGGTGGAAGTCGAGACACGCTTCGGAACCGTGCGCGTCAAGGTAGCCAAGCGCGAGGGTAAGGTGTTGAACGCCGCGCCAGAGTACGAAGACTGCCAGCGCCTGGCGCGAGAGAAATCCGTGCCACTCAAGGAGGTCATCCTCGCGGCGCAGGTGGCGTACTCTAAGAAGACAGACTAATCGGCCCATCGAACCATCGGCGCATCGACCCATCTGCTGAATGATCAGCGTCGAGAATTAGGCAAGTATTCGGCAGGTGATTCGATTGGCCGCTGGCCCGATGAACCGATCGCCCGATGAACCGATGAAGAAATTCTACCTCACCACGCCTCTGTACTATCCCAACGCCCGGCCGCACGTCGGCTCGGCGTACACCACCATCGTCTGCGACGTGCTGGCGCGATACCGGCGCATGTGCGGCGAGGACGTGGCCTTTTTCACCGGCACGGATGAACATGGCGAAAAACTGGAGCGAGCCGCGGTGGCGGCCGGCGTCTCGCCGCGCCAATTCGTTGCCGAGAAGCGAAAGCTTTTCCTTGAGCTGTGGAAGAAGCTGGGGATTGAGTACACGCATTTCGCCTACACCGACCAGGCTGATCACGTGACTTCGGTCCAGCGCCTTTTGCAGCGCGCCCAAGAAAACGAGCCGGGCGTGATCTACAAAGGCCGGTACCAGGGGCGCTACTGCGTCTCCGACGAGCGCTATATTGCGGATGGGGCGGAGCCGGCGGACTGCGATATCTGCGGCCGCCCCGCCGAGCTGATCAGCGAGGAGAATTACTTCTTCAAGCTCTCAGCTTTTCAGCAGCGATTGCTCGACCACTACAAGAATAACCCGGAGTTCGTGAAACCTGACTACCGGCTCAACGAGGTGAAGAGCTTTGTCCAGAGCGGGCTGCGCGATATCTCCGTCAGCCGCAAGCGCATCAAGTGGGGCATTCCCTGGCCGGGTGACCCTGAGCAGGTCTTCTATGTCTGGTACGACGCGCTGACGGGTTACTTGACCGGCCTGAACTACGCGCAGGGCGAAAACGGCGGCCCGGATTTTCAAAAGTACTGGATGGGCGCAGAAGGGCCGACGGAAGTCGTGCACATGATCGGCAAGGACATCCTGCGCTTCCACGCTGTTTATTGGCCGGCATTCTTGATGGCCGCCGGCCTGCCGCTGCCGAAGACGGTCTTCGCGCACGGCTGGATTTACTACGAGCAGGATAAGATGTCGAAGTCGAAGGGCAACGTCGTCTATCCCGAGCCGATCGTGGACGCACTCGACTCGTTCGGCGCACCCGGCAACGACGCTCTGCGCTACTACCTCCTCCGCGAAGCACCCTTCGGGCAGGACATGAGCTTCTCGTATGAGGGTTTGATTCAGCGCTACAACTCGGATTTGGCAAATGACTTGGGGAATCTCGCCAATCGTACCATCACTATGGTTCACCAATACTTTCGTGGCGAAGTGCCTGAGCCGCCAAAGCCAATCGACTCGGATCAGACGTCTCCGACGCGGGCATACGTCGATGCAGGCTTCAATCTTCCCGTTGGGAATGAAGCCGGCGACACGATCAATAAGTTTCGGAGATGCTTTGAAAACTACGATTTTTCTCGAGGAGTGGACGAAGTCTGGAAGTTTGTGGCCAAGCTAAACCGGTACCTAGTTTTGACTCAACCCTGGGTGTTGGCAGGCGACCCCTCAAAAAGGGAACAGCTCGGCGAAGTACTTTATAACGCGGCTGAGTCACTGCGTATCGTTGCTGTCCTGGCGCACCCAATCTTGCCCCTCGCGACCGAGAAACTGTGGCGGCAACTGGGCCAGCAGAGCAAACTTGAAGAACAGAGACTTCACAGGCTGGCGTGGGGGGTCCCTGGTGACCCCACAAGCCTCAAGGCGGGCACTCGACTTGGTAAACCCGAACCCATCTTCCCACGCCTCGACAAAGAGAAAACCCTAGCCAAGCTTCACGAACTTGCCGAGGCCGACCTGGAACGCGACAAACCGAAGGAGGCATTGAAACCCGTGCAAACCGAGTCAGGAAAACCACCCGAGGCGGCACCGTCCGCCGGGGAATCCCGTACCCCGAGTCCCGAGTCCCGAGTTCCGAGTCCCGAAAAAATCTCCATCGAGGATTTCGCCAAGGTGGACATGCGTGTGGGCGAGGTTGTTTCGGCGGAGGCCGTGCCAGGGGCGAAGAAACTCACGAAGCTCATGGTCGACATCGGGACGGAGGTTCGGCAAGTGGTGGCCGGGATCGCCGAGTACTACACCCCCGAGCAACTCGTGGGCATGAAGGTAGTCCTGGTGACCAACCTCCAACCGCGCAAGCTGCGCGGCGTGGAGTCCAACGGCATGATTGTGGCCGCCACGGTCGGCGAGGAAGGCAGACCCGTCCTCGTGACCTTCAAAGAAGACGTGCCTAACGGGGCCCGGCTGAAATAGGGTCCGTTGTCCGTGGCAGTGGCTTGTGCAACTGTCAGGAGCATTCCTCCCATCCATGTTCACATCCAGGTTACTTGTTTCCGCATTCCTGCTTTTCGCGGTGGCGCCCGCGGAACAATCCTACAAAGCTGAGATCGAGCAGTGGCGGCACAGACGCGAAGCAAACCTCAAGTCCGAGGATGGGTGGCTGACGGTCGCCGGCTTGTTCTGGTTGAAGGAAGGTAAGAACAGTGTCGGCACCGCGCCGGCGAGTGACATCATTCTGCCCGCGGCCTCGGCGCCCGCCCACATCGGTGAGTTCGATTTCCACGGCGGAGTCACCACTTTTCAGGCTGCGCCTGGAGTGAGCGTAACGGTCAACGGGAAACCCGCTACCCGCGCGGGGATGGCACCTGACACTTCCGGGTCTCCCGATATGCTGCAACTGAACCAGCTCACCATGTTCGTTATTCAGCGCGGCCACCGCTACGGGATTCGCCTGAAGGACAAGAACTCCGCCAGGCGCAAGGAATTCACCGGCTTAAAGTATTTTCCGGTCAAGGAGCGCTACCGGGTGCGGGCGCGCTTTGTGCCTTACGCGCCGCCCAAAATGATTCCGGTGCCCAACATCCTCGGCGACACGGAAATGCAGGCGAGTCCGGGTTACGTCGTTTTCACGTTGCAGGGCCGCGAGTGCCGGCTTGATCCCGTCGCGGAAGACGGCAGCTTGTTCTTCATCTTCAAAGACCTGACCAGCCGCAAGGAAACGTATCCCACAGGTCGATTTCTGAATACCGAGATGCCGAAGAACGGCCAAGTCGTTCTGGATTTCAACAAGGCCTACAATCCGCCGTGCGCGTTCACTCCCTTTGCCACCTGCCCACTGCCCCCGAAGCAGAACCTCTTGCCGATTCGGATTGAAGCCGGCGAGCTGCGCTACGGTCACTAGGGGGCCGCGGCAAGAAACTTATGTTGGTTGACTCACACGCCCACCTGGACGATTCCGAGTTTGACGCGGACCGTGACGCCGTCATCGCGCGCGCCCGCGCGGCCGGCCTGCGCTACCTGCTGGCGGTCGGCGGAGGCACCGGACCCGACAAACTCGGCGCGTCGCTGACGATTGCGGAACCACAGGATGGGGTTTACGCCACGGTCGGAATCCATCCGCACGAGGCCCAGCACTTTCGCGAGACGCACCTCGATGAAATGCGCGCCTTGGCTTGCCATCCCAAAGTCGTGGCCATCGGAGAAATCGGCCTGGATTACCACTACGACCTCTCGCCGCGCGATACCCAGAAGCAGGTCCTGATCCGGCAGTTAGAACTCGCTCGCGAAGTGAAGTTGCCGGTGGTCATTCATTGCCGGGACGCCTGGCCTGACCTGCGGGAGATCACTGAAACCCATTGGCGCTCCAGTGGCTTGGGGGGAATCCTTCACTGCTTCTCGGGTACCCGCGAAGACGCCTTCCAGTTTCTGAGTTGGGGCTTTCTTGTTTCGTTTGCCGGCAACCTCACTTTCAAAAAGGCCGACCAGTTGCGCGCGGTAGCCCGAGAAATTCCCCTTCACCGCCTGCTGGCCGAGACGGATAGTCCCTACTTGGCACCTGTGCCCTACCGCGGAAAGCGCAATGAGCCGGCGTACGTGCGCGAAGTCACGGCGGCGCTGGCGGCCCTTCGCAGTCTGACTGTAGAGGAGATGGGCGAGCAGGCCGTTCATAACTTCGCTGGCTTCTTTCGCCTGACGTAGGGGAGCACCTGCATGGTGCTCCCGCCTCCGTCTACGCCCGCGTGGTCGTTGCCCGCCAACTTCGCGCTTCCTTTCGATGGTTTTTTGTGGGAGTATGAAAGGTTCCGAGGATCGCCCTCCGGGTTGGGCAAAGAATCCAGTCGGGGTTAGAGTGGAGACCAGTCGGTGGAGAGTCGACGCTTGGCTTCCGTCAAGTATCTGACAGGCAAGGAAATATTTGACCTGGTTCGCGCGGACCTCCAGAAGGTGGAGGAGGAGTTCAACCACCAAAGTGTCTCTGCCGTGCCCGCCATCACTGAGATCGGCCAGTACTTGCAGGTGAGCGGCGGTAAACGGTTGAGGCCAGCACTGGTTCTGCTCTCCTCCAAGCTGTGCGACTACGAGGGGCCCTCGGCGGTTCGCCTGGGCGCGGTGGTGGAACTTATCCACACCGCCACGCTGGTCCACGATGACGTGATCGATGAGGCGGATACCCGGCGGGGCCGGCCGTCCACCAACTCCCGCTGGGGCAATCACATGAGCGTCCTGGCCGGTGATTGGCTATACATGCAGGCCTTCAACATCGCCCTCGCCGAGCGCAACTTCAAGATCCTGGACGTGCTCATCGGGTTGACCCAGGTGATGGTGGAGGGCGAACTGCTCCAACTGACCCTCCTCCGCAAACTCGGCCTCACCGAGGATGAGTACTTCGAGCTTTCGTACCGCAAGACGGCGTGCCTGTTTTCGGCCTCGCTCCGACTGGGGGCCATCCTCGGCCGTAAGAGCGACGACGTGGAAATGAAGCTGGGAGCATACGGGATCAACCTCGGCCTCGCCTTCCAGCTTGTTGATGACCTGCTCGACTTCACGTCGTCCGAAGAAAAACTCGGGAAGCCCATCGGCAGCGACCTGCGGGAAGGAAAGGTGACGCTGCCGCTCATTTACCTCTTGCAGAGGTGCCGACCCGACGAGGCGCAGAAGGTCGCCCGCGTCCTGGAGGAGAGAGGCTTCCATTCCGTGCAGTTTGTTGAAATCCTGGAACTTATCGAGCGCTACGGGGCTTTGCAGGCCGCGCGCGAGAAGGCTAGCCAGTTCGCGGAAGAGGCTAGAAATGCACTCGACACCTTCCCGGATTCACCGTTCAAAGACGCCTTGCGCTCGCTTCCGGAATTCATTGTGGAACGAGAATCCTGAGTTCAGTTCCCTGCCCGGCATGAGCCGCCACCGCGAAACCGAAATCAAACTGGAAATTCGCCGCCCGAGAGTGCTTCGACGTCGCCTGGGCGAACTGGGCTTCCGGGCCGTCCAGTCTCGGCACTTCGAAAGCAACGCGCTGTTTGACTTCCCGGATTTGCGGCTGTGGAAGGCTCGCTGCCTGCTCCGCTTGCGCCGGGCGGACAAACAGTGGACCTTGACTTTCAAGGGAGCGCCACTTCGCTCTCGCCGGTACAAGATCCGGAAGGAAATCGAGATGGGCATCGAGGATGGCTGCCTGCTGAGGGAGATCCTGGAAATCCTCGGGTTGCGGGAGGCGTTTCGCTACGAGAAGTATCGCACCGTTTATGCGCAGCGAGTTCGGGGCCAGAAAAGCCCAGGCCCGTTCTTGGTTTGCGATGAGACGCCCATCGGCAACTACCTGGAACTGGAGGGTCCGCAGGACTGGATTGATCAAATTGCCAGCCAACTTGGCTACCGGCGAAAAGACTACCTCACCGCGAGTTACGCGTCACTGTATCGCCAGAAATGCCACGAGCGCGGTGAGAAACCTGGGAACATGGTTTTCCCCGCCCCGCGCGCAACGAGGGTTTGACAGTTCTCCAGTCTCGCTGCTACGATGGAAAATCGCGCGATGGACGAAGGGTTAGCCTGTGACCGCTGCCGTCAACGTGGCGGAGGGGCGGCAACCGGTGCTGGCTCGCAGCGACTGTTCTTTGGACCTTTGACTTTCAACTCTTGACTTTTCTTTCACCGTCCCCGTCGTCTAGCCCGGCCTAGGACACCGCCCTTTCACGGCGGTAACACGGGTTCAAATCCCGTCGGGGACGCCAGCTTCCTACTTGACCCTGTCTCTCTTCTGATCGCACGCCTCGCCGCGCAGCGATGCATGCGCACCCGCGGTGGAGGGAGTTACCTAGAGAAACACTGGGGAGAACAGAGTCAAGCCCTCCATTCGGCGGACACCATATATCTAGACACGCGAACGCGCGCGCACGATAATAGCCGCGATTTCGTGCGGGGGCCTTCATGGAGAAGATTGTTCTGGTGGATGACGACGCTGACATTCGCCGCGTGGTGGAGCTGCGACTCCGCCTGGCTGGTTTTCAAGTTCTCACGGCCTCCGACGGGGAGGCGGGATTACAGCTCATTCGGGCGGAAAAGCCGCGGATCGCTCTACTGGATCTGATGATGCCACGGAAGCACGGCTTCGCGGTCTGCCAGGAAATTCGCAGCAACCCCGAGCTGCGCGGCACCTACATTATCGTGGGCTCGGCCAAGACATATGCCCCGGACATCAAGAAAGCCAAGGAACTGGGCGCGGACGCTTACCTCACCAAGCCGTACGATTTCGAAGCCCTGATCGGGACCATCCAGAAGGCCCTGGCTTCCTCCGGGCCACCATTGAAGGTGAGATTCTGGGGGACGCGAGGTTCGATCGCCACCCCGGGCGCGGCAACTCTCCGTTATGGAGGGAACACTGCCTGCACCGAAGTCCGCTGCGGCGACCATGTTCTGCTGTTCGACTGTGGGACCGGAGTGCGCGAGGCCGGCCTGGCGTTAAGTCAGGAATTCCAGGGACGCCCTCTGCACGTCCACATTTTCGTGGGTCACTCGCACTGGGATCACATCCAGGGATTTCCCTTCTTTACGCCCGCCTACATCCCTCGCAATCGCATCTCGATCTACAGTCTGCGCGGTTCGGACAAGAGTCTGGAGAAGATTTTCACCGGGCAGATGGACGGCAGCTACTTTCCTGTCGATCTCAATGATTTGAAATGCGAGCTCCAATTCGTCGAATTGGAAGGCCCGGTCGAAATCGGCGAGGCGAAGGTTTCGCACGTCTACCTGAATCATCCGGGGCTAGCCATTGGTTTCCGCATTGATTTTGGGGCCAAGTCGGTCGTGTACATCACCGACCACGAGCCCTACTGCCGACTTTCTGGAGACAACGACCACAACCGCAAACTCGACCGTGAAATCGACGAGTTCGCACGCGGCGCCCACCTTTACGTGCGAGAGGCGCAGTACACAGAAGAGGAGTACTCCAGCAAGCGCGGCTGGGGGCACAGTACCTGGAAGGACGCGTTGGGGTCGGCTCACGCTGCGCAGGCCCGTCGGCTGGCCCTCTACCACCACGATCCCATGCGTGACGACGACGCGATGGACCGCATCCTGGCTGACTGCCGTGCCTACATGCAGGAGCGTGGGATGACGTTTGAATGTATGGCCGCGGCGGAGAGTCTCGAATTGACCCTGTGAGGGCCGGAGGGGCTGTAGCGGCACCGTCTCAGTGTCGCAATGCGGCGACGGCGAGGACGCCGCCGCTACAGTTGCAGGGAGTGCCAGCGTCATAGTAGCCTTTCACCATGCGAAAAAAAGCGCGACCTAGATCCCCCGCTCCAACCCGCAAGGACCGGGGAAAAAAGAGAGGACGAAAAATGGCATCATCCGCAGATCCCGATACGAGTGTCGCGGCCGAGACCGAGGTCCGCGAGGGCGCGAACGTTGACAAGATTCGCGACATCCTGTTTGGCTCCCAGATGCGCGACTACGATAAGCGGTTCTCGCGCCTGGAGGAACGCCTCGCCAAGAACGCTGACGCCCTGCGCGAAGAACTCAAGAAGCGGATTGACGCGCTGGAAGCCTTTGTCCAGCGGGAGGTCGAATCACTTGGACAGCGCGTGAAGAACGAAAAGGCTGAACGCACTGAGGCGCTGAAGGAACTCACCCGCGAACTGCGGGACGCCTCGAAGGCGCTGGACAAGAAGCTCGCCCAGCTCGATGATCAAATGGCCAAGGAAGCGGGTGAATTGCGCACGCGCCTCCTGGAGCAATCCAAGGCTCTCACCTCGGAAATTGAGGAGAAGCACCGCGCGATCTCCGCGACGCTGGACCGGGAAGTACAAACCCTCCAATCGGACAAGACGGACCGCAAGGCGCTCGCGGATTTGTTTACCGAGGTGGCGATGCGTCTGAAGAAAGAATTCGCGCTTCCCGAGGAGAAGTAAGTAGAGGGTACACCCACAAGAGCGGAGTGAAAGTCCGTCCCCAACCAGGCGGAGCACAACGGGCCTCACGATGGTGAACCATCCGGCACAGCCAACCCTGCCACCCGATGCGGGAGATGACCGCCCGGACGAAAAGAAAACCTTCGAGGAACTCCGCACTCTCCTTCTCGGCTCAGAACAGCAGCAGATTGCCACCCTGCGCGAAAGGGTCCAGAACCCCGAGTTGCGCGCCCAGGACGTGAGCGGCGTGGTGGCGGAAGCCATCGAGCTCCGGCGCGGGCAGGACGGGGGGCATTCGCTTAGCGACGCCCTTGCCCCGTCGGTGGAGGAGGTGCTGAAAGAATCCGTCCGCAAAGACCCGACGGTCCTGGCAGACGCTTTGTTCCCGGTCATGGGGCCGGCGATCCGCAAGTCCATTGCCGAGTCCATCCGCGCGATGCTGCAAGCGTTCAACGAGGCGCTGGAACACAGCCTGTCCATCCGCGGCATCAAGTGGCGTATCGAAGCGCTGCGCACGGGGCGGTCGTTCGCCGAAGTGGTGCTGCTGCGTAGTCTCGTCTATCGTGTGGAGCAGATCTTCCTCATCCACAAGAAGACTGGCGTCTTGCTCCAGCATGTGGTCGCCCCCGAAGTTGCCATGCAGGATCCGGACATGGTCTCGGGGATGCTGTCGGCGATTCAGGACTTCGCGCGCGACTCCTTCTATGCCACGCAGCGTGAAACCCTCAACACGCTGCAGTTTCACGAACTCCAGATCTGGGTTGAGCAGGGGCCGCAAGCCATCCTCGCGGCTGTGATCCGGGGAAATCCTCCGCAGGCTCTGCTGGTCACGATGAAAGAAAAGCTGGAGGAAGCGCACCGGAGATTCGGCCTGGCCCTCGACAAGTTTGAGGGCAACGCCGCGCCTTTCGAGGCTTTGCGCGACGAGTTGGCTCAGTGCCTGGAGGCACGCTACAAGCAAGAAGCGCGAGCCAAGCCCAAGCCGTACTTCCTGGTGCTGGTGGCGTTGCTGCTCGGCCTGCTGGTGGTGTGGAAGGCGTTTTCGCTCGGGGAAGACCGCAAGTGGAACCGCTTCGTAAACGACCTTCGCGAGCAGCCGGGCATCGTGGTCACCTCGTTTGGCAAAGAAGGCGGCCGATACCGGATCCAGGGGCTGCGCGACCCGCTGGCGGTTGATCCCCGCACCCTCCTCAACAAATCCAAGCTGGACCCCAACCACGCCGAGTTCAGATGGCATGTGTTCTACGCCCTGGATGACCCCCTGGTGCTGAAGCGGGCCCAAGAGATTTTGCAGCCGCCAGCAGGCGTGACGCTTTCCTTCGAAAATGGCACGCTGCGCGCCAGCGGGGAATCTCCTCACGGGTGGGCGAGAATGATGCGAGCGCGCGCCCCCCTGATTGCCGGAGTGAAAGCTCTCGACGAAAGCGGCCTGGATGACGCGGACAGCCTGGCGCGCCAGAAGGCTGCCGTGGAATCGGCGACCGTTTACTTTGCTACGGGGAGTGCAGAGGTTGCCGCAGACCAGAAGGCCCGTCTCGAGCAAGCCGCGAAGGCCATTGAGATGTTGCTCCAGAGAGCCGCGACGATTCCTGAGAATGTGGTCGTCGAGGTCATCGGGCACGCCGACAGCACCGGAGCCGAAGCTACGAACTTCTATCTCAGCCAGCAGCGGGCAAGCCAAGTCGGGCGCGAGCTCGCGCGGGCAGGAATCAAGGCCAAGTTCCTGCGGGCCAGGGGTGCGGGCGCGGCAGAGCCGGTCGAAACCGGAGACACCGACGCCGATCGCCAGTCGAACCGCAGTGTGACCTTCCGCGTGCTCCTCGCGGAAAGCGCCGGGGGACGGTGAGGAGCCCCGACTGATGCTGCACAAGAAAGTCTGCATGCTCGGATCTTTCTCCGTGGGCAAGACGAGCCTGGTGCGCCGGTTCGTGGAGAGCATCTTCTCGGATACCTACCTCACTACGGTCGGCGTGAAGATTGATAAGAAGGTCTTCCAGGTCAGCGGCCAGGATCTCACCCTGATGCTGTGGGATATCTATGGCGAAGACCAGTTTCAGAGCCTCCGCATGTCTTACCTGCGCGGCGCTTCCGGCTACCTGCTGGTGGCCGACGGGACCCGGCGGGCGACGGTGGACAAAGTCATGGCCATACAGGAGCAGGCCGAGAAGGCTCTGGGGCCGGTCCGTTTCGTTGTGGTGTTGAACAAGTGCGATCTTACGGACCAGTGGGAAATCGAACCTGAGAAGGAGAACGAGCTAGCCAGCCGCGGCTGGAGCGTTATCCGCACCAGCGCCAAGACCGGCGAAGGCGTCGAGCTGGCCTTCGAAACCCTGGCGAGGGCTATGCTGAGCACGTAGCTGGCTCGCCTGCCCTGCCCCATGACCGACGAATCCCATTCCGCCGCAATTCTTCAGATGCAGGGGTATGCGGTCTTCGAGTACCTGGGAGACGGGGTCCTTCGCCTGGTCGGCGAGCCGGGGGAATGGTACAGAGAAATCCTGGGCGAGAAAGCCGCGGCCGAGCGCACGGTCCGGCTCGCGGAGCGGTTTCCGTTTCTCGAGAACTTCCTGGTGGATGCGGAGGAGTTCTGGAACTCGCAAGCGCCAGGCCACGCGGAGTCCGGCACGTGGATCGAGAGGGGGGACAGCGGGCGGGAGTTCGCCCTGGAAGCCTGCGCGCTCTGGCTCACCGGCAAGCGGATCCTGTTCATCCAGAATCCCCAGCGTCAGTACGACGAGCGCCACCAGACGCTGCAAACGGCTCGCGATTCGCTCCTGGAACACGAGCGCCTGCAGCGCGAGATCCAGAAGAAGGAAATCCTGCTCCACTGCATCATTCATGACCTTTCCCAGCCCCTGACGGCCATGCGAGGATGCTTCGCCTTGCTGGCTCTGACGGAACTGCCGGCGGACATGAAGGAAGTGGTGGAGATCGCCGAGCGCCAGTCGCAAAAGCAGGAGGTCATGATTCGCGGCATCCTGGAAGCGTTCTCGGCAGAGCTGGCCGCGCAGCAGGCCTTCGACCGCGATCCCAGCAAGGCTCCGGACATCGCGCGTTGTGCGCAGAAGACGGTGGAGGCTTTCTGGAGCGCCTTCGCGGAGCGCTACGCCCAGATCGAATTGGATCCAGCGCTCGACCTGTCCCGCAACTGGCGGGTCGTCGGAGAGGAATCACGCCTTTTGCGCATCTATGGGAACCTGGTCGAGAATGCGCTCCGCCACAGTCCTGCCGGCACCAAGGTCACGCTGGGCGTGGTCGATGAGGACCGCTTTTTGCGCGGCTTTGTTGACGATCAAGGGCCCGGCCTCCCGGATGATGAAACCGCCACGCGGCTTTTTGCGCTCTTTGCCAAAGGAAAGGGAGACCGCGGCGGCAAGGCGGGGCTGGGACTCTACTTCTGCAAGATTACGGTGGAAAGATGGGGGGGAAGCATCGGGTGTGAGTCGCGCCCCGGCGGCGGCGCGCGCTTCTGGTTTCGCCTCCCCCGCGCCTAGCGAAGAAGAACCGTCGGCCCGGGCCTGGGGCCGCTGCGGGCGGCACCTCAAAATTTGAGAGGGATTCCGTAATGGCTAGACTTCCTTGGGTCGTATTTCTTCTGCTCTTTGATTTTCAGGACAGAGTACGCCTAGAAATTATTATACGACGACTTTCGCTCTCACAGAAAATCCGATTCCCGAGGGCGGTGTCTGGATCAACGGCGGTACCGACGGACTCGATTGGATCGACGTTGCAACGGAATCGGGTTATGCTCATGGCAATTACAGCCCCTCCAAACCGCCCTATAAAGATCCCACGGCCCTATTGAAGGGAACGTGGAGCAACGATCAGGAAGCTCAAGCCACCGTCTATTGTCCAAAACCGAACCCAGCCGAAGGTCAGGAAGTGGAATTGCGCCTGCGAAGTTCCCTAGCGGCTCACCGCTCGACAGGATACGAAATCTTTTTCCGATGCCTCAAAGATTCGAATGCTTACGCACAAATAGTGAGATGGAATGGACCCCTGGGAAGTTGGACTTCACTGCAGCGCAATAGTGGAGGTCAGTACGGCGTGTCCGATGGAGATGTGATCAAGGCA
>Ga0187878_1003029_pt1 | contig 14284 bp, 12 predicted proteins | sample June2016WEW_17_1_FD_132979 | JGI IMG/M metagenome (GOLD analysis project Ga0187878, IMG submission 132979) | Peatland microbial communities from SPRUCE experiment site at the Marcell Experimental Forest, Minnesota, USA - June2016WEW_17_150 | ecosystem: Environmental > Terrestrial > Soil >...
GAATCGAGGAGAATATGACTGCCGCGTGTAGCATTCAGCTCGTCCCACTGGCTGCCTACAGCCGAGATTGTTTTCAGCGCCTTCTCAAAGGTCCAGGTCATTACCAGTGCCTCGACGGGGTTCGTACAAATCGAATTGAGCGGAGGTGAGATCCATGCGCAGAAGCCGCTTAATTCCAGTCATGTTTTCATCCGCGAACTTAGACAGCCATGCGCCGCCATCAGGTGCTTGCCTGTGAATTGTTTTGGCCGTTTAACCTAACCGCGACAAAGGAAGCCAGTTGTTCGATAGTTTGAAAATTCTCGGGCGAGAGATCCTCTTCGTCCAGGGCGAATCCAAAAGACCGCTCGAGGAAATCAACCAGTTCCAAAATTCCTAATGAATCGATCATGCCACTTCCAAGCAGGGCATCCTGGAGAGTCACGCCTCGCCGCTTGGCAGCAGGGAAGTTAGATATCACGAATTTTCGGATCCTCTCTCCAATCTCTTCGGTCTTGATCATCAATATCCCCTAACCTGAATTATTCATGAACGAAAAGAATCTTTCAGACCTCAGAGGTAACAAGAGTTCAAAGGAAATTAGCGTGATCGGGCTAATCACAGGGTGTTGGAGACAATCGTGTGAGATTGCTTTTTAGCCCGACTTCCGCGGGCTTCGAGGCAGAATCCTTTGTTTATGCGGGCTTCCGAGACTTTTCAGTCACTATTTATCCCGTGCTGCAGGCAATTGCTTGAATCCAAACAGGTAGGAAGCGAAGTTTCTCATGGGCTACTATGTACATCATTTCATTTCTTCGAGCAATAGGAAATTTGAAAGCAAATTAGTCACTTTTTTTGACTGTAAATATGTGCGTGTTGAAAATAAAACACTTGCACGCCCGAAAACCGAAAATTTGATCAAAATCGAAATTATTGCGCGGAAGTTGGGTTAAGCTCAAGACCTTAACGCAGAGACCGCGGAGATAATCAGGAGCACGCAGAGAGTGATGTTGTTCCTCTGCGACCTCGACTTTTCTCTGCGCTCTCTGCGTTGAGCTTTTGCTTTTCCTTGTCATCCCGCGACCCGGTGGTTTCGTGAATAATCCAGGGTAAAAAACCCCGTTATTACGGCTAACTGTCTCGATCTCCCTGAGTAAGGTGCCAGGATTTCAGCTGATGGTTTAGACTCAAGGGGGGATCTTGTGACAAATCGAGCAGGGTCACTGGATTGTCATCTCTCCCATGCAAGCCGGCTGCGGCAAAGGCGTCCTGTGTTTGGCTGTTCGGGACTACGGATGCGTGAATGGCTGCAATTCCCTCCGATCGCAGCTTTGCCGAGATGTGCAGCAAAAGCTTCCGGATGGGCGACGCTCCTGCGCCGAAGATGTCCCAGAGTAAACCATAGGATTTGGCCTTCTCTACCACGGCGTATCCCCTAAGCCGGGATCCGTTGCGTGCCGTAAACACATCAAATCCGGCCAAGGGATTATCCCGATAGCGCCAGTTCAGGAATGCCTCCTCGCGACAGCCTCGGACCTCATGCGTCGAGATGAGTTCGTGATCCAATTCATCGAAATCTCTTCCGAAATGTAAGGGAGACATCAAGGTAATCTCGAGGTCCGACTCCTCCAAGCGGGAATCCCGGGCCATGAACCAGTCGTTACACAAGCTGCGGAACATGAATTTCAGAAGACAAGGTCGTCGCAAAATTGCACGGATCTCCAAATCGAATCGCAGAGGCTTTACGAAGCGTGTGACTGCGCCGCTTTCAGGAATAGAGATACGCCTATAAATCGCCTGCATCTGCCGACTCGGGAAGTCATAGCCAAGGGAGGCCCCGGCTTGCCGGAGTCCCTGGAGACAGGCTTTCTGGAGCTGGATAGCGGGGCCCAGACTTCTGTGTGATTTAGAGATGCAAAAGTCACCCAGGACCCAGATCACGGATTTCTTTCCGTACACGTAAAACTGGCGTGGAAATGCCGCGGCTACTCCCAACAGTCCTTGAGTGGGTCCAAACGCCATCCATACTCTACCGCGCCCAAACGGAGAGTTCAGGTATAACCAATCAAATCGAGCATTATCGGAACGGGGCGTAAGATTGTCGCGGAGAAAAGCAACCAACCTCTCGCGCTCCTTCTCTACCTCGGCTTCTTCGATTTGGAGCTTCATGGGCACGGACACTAATGCGTGGAAATCTTGCTGCTGTTTAAGCGGTGGCAGCCCTTGAGATGCCAATCAGAGTCTCATAGATGCCTTGATAGGGAGCGGTGGTTGCCGACCACGTGCGTTCTCTCAGTACCCAATTTCGCCCTGCGAGGGCTAGAGATTCTCTCAGCTGGTCATCCGATCCCAAACGCTTCATCGCCTCGCTCAAAGAAAGAGAGTCGCCTGCCTTGAACAGCAGGCCGGTCCGTTCGTTGATGACCAGTTCGCGGTGGCCCCCAACATCGCTCGCAATCAGAGGACGCCCCATTGCCATGGCTTCGAGCGGCTTCAGTGGCGTGACCCGCTCAGTCAGGCGCATGGACTTGCGCGGGTATATCAGGAACTCCAGAGACGAATACAGTTCGGGTACACTCGCATGAGGCACGCGTCCGGCAAAGATGACAAGATCAGCAATGCCCAGGCTGTGTGCCTGAGTTCGCAGCTCCTCGCCGACTTCGCCGCCTCCTGCCAAAACAAGCACGAAGTTCGATGCCCAGCCATTCTGTCTGACAAGATGATGAAACGAGTTGACCAGGAGATCCAACCCCTCATAGCGATAGAAGGAGCCGATGAAACCGATCGCTCTCTTACCGTTAAAATTCCATAGTTGGGATTTAGAGACGGATGCAGGGGTGCGGAACTTCTCGGGGTCAATCCCATTTGGAATCATCGTCAACTTTTCAGATGGAATGCCACGTATAATCAAGTCCCTTCTCAGACCGTTGCAGAGTACCGCGACGTGTGCAGTTTTTCGGCAAACCCAGGTTTCTAAGTTCCTGCTCAAACGGTATTTCCAAGAATCTTCTCGATAGGACTGGTGGTCTACGGCAGCATCCTCCCAGAATGCCCTGATATCGTAAATCACTGGGATGCGAAGGCGGCGCCCGACATAGAGTGCCGCGAGCCCATTCAAAACGGGTGAATGGGCGTGCAAGATATCGGGCCGTTCTCTACGTGCCACGTCCAGGAGTCTGCGCGCGGTGGTTGCGACGCATTGCAGCTGCGCGACAGCGTAAGACTTCGAATGCGACTGTTTCCCGCATCGATAATAGTGAATGCCCTCAATGAACTCCTCCAATTCGCAGGGTGGTTTGCATTCATTCTCGTGCTTCGGTGAAGTCAGTGCAATCGGCCGCCAACCTCGCCTTTGTTGTTCAAGCAGTATGCTGTGACTTCTGAACGAGTATCCGCTGTGTAAAGGAAGACTGTGATCCAGAACATGCAGAATCTTTAGTGTACAAGCATTCATCGCAGACTGCTGAATTAGAAACCCAAGGTTAGAATAAGTCCATTTATCTCATCTTCGGAGGGCGAAAAGCTCTGAGGCCAATAAAGACGAAAGACATGTGGCGGAAGCGAAGCATTGACCGATGTGTTTGCGATCTATCGCCAAAGAATCAATCCTTCAAGCAGATGGCGAGGTCTCGGGTAATGTTCTTCTGCATGGCTTCGTTGGTCCCTCCCCCGATGCTTAGCAGGATGGAATCGCGCAGGAACCGTTCGACGGGATATTCGCGTGTGTAGCCGTATCCGCCGAGAATCTGGAGCATTTCCCGAGCGACTTTCTCTGCCATGCGCGAAGCGACGAGTTTGGCGGATGCCGCGCCCAGGCTGCGCCGTTGGTTTGGTGAGATTTGCGACGCGACAGAATAAACGAGCGCACGGGCTGCCTGGTATTCGGCAAATCCTTCGGCAAGCATGCGCTGGATCTGTCCGAACACGCTCAGCGGTTGGCCAAACTGCTTACGATCCTGGATGGCATATCGTGCACCATTGGCGAGGCAAGTGCGGGCAATCCCGAGACTCTGCGCGGCCAGAGTCACGCGTTCAATCTCCAAATTCCTCATCATGTGCACGAGGCCATTGCCCTCCTCCCCCAGCAGGTTTTCACGGGGGACAATGACGTTCTCGAAAACTACTTGCGCTGTTGGGGAAGATCTCATGCCCATTTTTGCTTCCGGCTTACCAATGGACACACCCTTCAGGTCCCGAGTTATGAGGAGAGCGGTTATTCTTTTCGAGGTTCGCTCCGTTTTCGCATATACAAAAAAAACGTCTGCCTGTGGGGCGTTGGTGATGAACTGCTTGACTCCGTTCAGAATGTAGTGGTCGGCATGAGGTTCGGCATGGGTGCTCATTCCCAATACATCGGTTCCTGATCCGGGTTCGGTGAGCGCAATGCCGGCGATCCATGTTCCATCGAGGACGCGCGACAAAAATCTTGTGCGCTGTTCCTCGGACGATGAATGAAAGAAATTATGAACGAAGAGAACTTCATGGGCCAGATAAGACAGGGCGAATCCCGGGTCGACCGCGGATAGCTCTTCTACGACAAGCGTTGAGGCAAGCGCATCCATACCGGCGCCGCCATACGGAGATGGCACCGTGATGCCGAACAGATTCAGATTCTTTCCCAGACTGCGGAAAAGCTGTTCATTGAATTGTTCCATTTCGTCGCATTCGCGCGCGCGGGGCAGGAGTTCCTGGTTTGCGAACGAACGCACCATGGCCCGAAGTGCAGCATGCTCGCTGGACGGGTCAAATAACATTGGATTGGCAACAGTATCTGCGATGCAAGTGAAGTCCATGCATACTCCCAGCCGTCAGGTTCAGGATTCTGTCAAAAGCTATTATTAAGGGTTGGTCGCCAAAACGGGTGCGGTTGCACTTTCGAGGCTTAGAGGTTCTCTTTGGTCCAGTTCATGTCGTAGCATGACTTTCATGCTTACGGTCAGTGCGACGAGGTTGTATGGTAGTTCGAAATATTCCATGTTGACAAACATGCCGTTAACCAGAAAGCCGAACAGGCTTGCCTGGATTAAGTCGGAGTAATTCGCAATCCAACGGAGGTCATGACGGTCTTGAACCGATCGTTTCATATGCCGACAACTGCCAAATGAAAATGCGATCATAGCGAGAAAAAGAAGCAGAGCTGGAAAACCGTGAGCGCTGAGAATGCCCAAATAGATGTTGTGCGTGTCCCATGCCTTTCCAGGATATTTCGAAATGAACTCCGGCGCGTATCGCCCCAAGGTAGCCAGTGAAAAAAACTGAAATCCTCCGCCCGTCAGTGGCCTGTCCAGGGCAAGGTTCCAACAGAATTTCCAGTTGTCAATCCTGGACATTGCCGATCCGTCTTGCTCATAGTCAAGAGTCGTTTGCTGCCGCGTGGACCACTGTTCGGGCAGAAAACCTGCTATCAGGATGGCGGCTCCGATGAGGATCCCCAGGAGCAACACCCTGTATCGACTCTTCAGAATCAGGAAGAGCAGGACAGCCGCGAGTCCCACGAAGCTCCCTCGGGAATAGGTGAACATGATCGATGGAATCGTCAGCAGGAAACCGGCGCGAAACACCCAACGCAGCCATCGTTTGTCCTCGTTCTTGGCTAAATACCAGAAGATGGGGAGACACATGTTAAGCGCCAGGCCTAGGTTGTTGTTGGCGCCAATAATGGAGTCGCCTGGCCCCCAGATCATATACTGCCCTCCGGTAAGAAGGCTGAAGATTCCTCCTTTAAAACCGTAATAGCCGAGCGAGAACGCCACAACGGTCAAAAACAATTTGAGACGTTCTTTGGTGCTCAGTAGGGCAGCAGTCATGGAGGTCATGAGGACGACTTTGAGCATGTCTTGCCATTGCGGCCATGCCAGTTGAGGATAGATGGCAGTACAGCTGGATAATGTAAACAGAACCATGAGACCATACACACACAGCATTTCTCGCTCTTTAAGAACCGACACATTGCCGGAACGGTTGAGCAGAATCCCGCCTAGCGTCGACAACGCTGTTAGCTTTGCAACAGGCAAGGTACGCGCAAAAGACCAGGTCATCAACTGTGGATACATGTAGCTGACCCAGGAGTACACAAGAAGCCCATAATAGGGCTGGAAGAGCCCAACCGGTATGCTAAGGAGGATTATGACTGTGAGCAGCAGGTCTCGCATCTTAATGAAATCTGCTTCGGATCCGGCCGACCGCCGACCTGAGGTATCGCGCCCAGCGGTTGTCCAACACAAAGTGAGCCGCTTCAAGGCTAAAGGTAACGGTTGAGGCGCCGAAGCCGGTCTTAAATTGCACCAGGCCACCTTCGGTTTCTTCAGTGCCGCCCAGATTTAGCACGTCAACGGATTGGGCCTTCAGCTCATTGCCAAGCTCATAAAGGAGGAAGTGCGCCGCACCAATCTTCATTCCCTCGCCGTCTGAGCCCAGCGAGTGAAGATAAGCGCCTTTGGGAGCCCTCAGAATCACGCTCGAGGATATTGCCCGATCGTCGAGCATGGCCTGATAAAGGGCACCGGCGCCGCTGTGCACAATATCCAAATAGAATCGTTGTTCCGAAATGGCGCTGACTTTTTCTCCACGTTGCTGTCGTCGGACCATAGATGCGCCCACCAGTCGGGCGTGTTCGATGCAGGCGGATTCGCTAGTCTGCCAGCGAGTCTGCAGACCGGCCTTGCGCCCGCGCTTAATACAATAACTGTGCCCTTTAGTCATCGCCTTCCAGAGATCAGGATGCTGCAGCCGGATTACAAACTCGCGACGCTGTTTGCGCCAGGTTTCAGGCGCGAACATGGGTATCCGCGTCTGCTCCGAAGAGAAGCTGTTCACGCACAGATCCGAAATCCGATGACGTCTGCAAAACTCCATGAGTCCGGCCCAGAAGGCCTCAGAGGCTTGAAACGATGGAACAGAGGCAATCTCCAGGGATCGCGATAATACCCCATTCTTGAGAAAGGCTGTGCAGCCTGTGGATATTCGTCCATTCTCTTTGAGGAGAAAAGCCCAAGGCTGATAGCCTGCGATTCTTCTGAAGTCAGCATACTCCGCGGTATAAAACGGATTGGTGGGAGCAAGGACCGACAAACTTGTAAACATGGCCTTGTCCGGCTCGGGCACAGTTTGAAACTCAATCATTGGATTCACCGATCGCGGCCAGGGCATGGCCCAAGCGATCCTGCATCAGGAGGCCGTCGAGATAGTATTTCGTGGCCCAATTCGGGTAACCGGCTCTCATATAACTGCCCAGAATGGGAAAGGAGCCGGCAAGAGCACCATTTATTGAACAATCCTTGGAGTTTAGCGACTGCAGCGGTTTCAGAAAGTTCAAGATTTGCTGAGCTGCACGCCAATAGCGCGCGTCTCCGCTGTGCTCATACAGGCGGTAGCACACCACAGCCGTCTGCGCCGAACCGGTCAGACATGAGGAAAATGCGGCAGGAATCCAGTCCGAATAAGATCGTCCGTGCAGGAATCCATTGCTCGACAGGCCGGAAAGCAAAGGGTTTACCCCTCGTCTGACGGATTCGATGAATTTATCATTGCGCGATAGGATGCCGACTTCCAGGATTCCTTGCAGGGCATAGCCGATGGTATGAGTGAGAGGCGCCTCAGGCCGATCCAGGCAGTTGTTGGCAAACCACCCGTTAGACCGTTGCTGCCTGATTGCAGCATCCACTGCTTTTAGTGCTGCCAGTTGGTAACGCCGCTCCTCGACGTCCTCCCCGAAGCGATACACGGGCCATGCGCACAGGCAGTCATAAGTTTTCAAGGCGTGTGTCGCGACGAATGGACCATGAGTTCGAAAATAGCCTTCGGAGTCTAAGTCCTGCAGAAGAAAGTCGGCAGCCTTGCGGGCGGCGCCAAGGAACACACTATCACCTGTTGCCCGATAAGCTGCAGACCATCCATGAAGAACCATGCCCGTATTAAAGGCGACAGGAGATTGCAGCTCTTTGGGAAGTACCAGGCCCCCTTGGACCGCGCCGGACGGCATCTGGATGCTGATCTCCCAATGAGCCGCCCTCAAGGCTCGATCCCGAGCGTCCGGATCCTCAAAGCGTGTAGCATAATCCAGTAGAGTCGGTATGATGTAGCCCGTGGTTTCAGGATAGGATCTTCGCCAACCCCCTTCGGCATCGCAAGGGAAGTATCCCTGCGAAAATCCGCCGTCGCCGTTAATGTCCTGGGCTCGCGCAAGCCACGCGGCCGCCGCGCGTGCTCTTTCTTGGACTTCCCGAGCAATGGGGCGCAGGGACCCGAACAAATAGATTGCCTGCCCGCGCACGACCTCCTTGGCGAAGTGCCGGCGAGAGGGCCTAAAGCACGTCACAAGATGCTGCATCAGGCTCCTCGTCGCCCAATAGCTGTCGCGGATTCCTCGCTTGAACAGCAGGTCGTTAATTATGCGCAGAGACGCAGCTAATGTCATCAACTAGGCTCGTCGTTTGGAAAGCAGCGCAAGAGGTCTTTTCGTGGCCAGCAGCATCGCGGGTACCCAGCGTGCAAGGACTTGTCATGGTTTCTCCCCGTGAGCACCTGGGGGCTCGGAGCAAGAAATTGCTTTATTTTCGAGCAATCCCTATTGCGCAAGGGGCGCTCCCCAGTAGGTGAAAACGCTGGCGAAACCTGGGAGCACACGCATCTAGCGTGATACTCATGACTATTTGGCAAGAGCCGGAAAGTGGGAAGAGCGCGCTCCCAGCTGTCTTCGGAGTATTACTCATTGGCCTAGCCACCAGGATGATGCGCGGTCGACTTTGGTTCCCAAAGGTAGACGAAGTCAAAGTTAGCGGCGAAGGTAGCGCCTGCGATCTGATCCCAGAGATCTTTGTTTACGAAAAGAAATGCTTTCCTGGTCTGGCCCATTTCAGAGAGTGCTCCTACCACACCCTCAACGATTTTGAGACCACCCTCGAGAAGGGTCTCTGGATCAAATATGAAGTTGACGTGCCCGCTACCACATCGGGCAAAGCCTGTCGTTTGACCATCCCATACTATTTCGTATAAGCCGTGAGTCGGTCGTTTCCACGGCAGAAGCTGCCGGCATCGGACAAACTCTTCTGCCAATACCACGATCCATTTCGCACCGGCAGTCTTTTCCATCGAGCTGAGGCCAGGGAGGAAACTCCTGAGATCGAAGCAGCGAAGCGGGGAAATCTTGAGCCGATTTGTCGCTGGTGGCGATTTGGCCTGACAGTGTACGCGGATGAAGGGTAGCGGGCGGAAACCCAGGCCCTCGCACATCCTTATGGAAGCGATGTTGTCCCTCGCGATGTAGCCGTCGCAAAACCTTCCCCCAAATCGTGTAACCTGCTCAAGCTCGGCTTGCATAAGGAGTCTTCCGATCCCTTTGCCTCGGTACTCGGGGATCGTCACTGTGTAGCCGGAATGCCAAAGCTCTCTCGAGACCAGCGACCTCGAGATTTTCGTTCTGGCCACCAGAAGTCGTCCACCATCCACCGTCGCACCAACTACGATGCTTTTGGACCCATGAATAAGTTCTGAGATCAAGAACCGAAATCCGGGCCAGAGCTCAAATCGATCCGGGTCGGTTGAATTAAACCTCCATCGGCGATAGCGCTCACGTGCCGATAATGCTCCAACGCTCAATCCGTCCGGGATTTGCACCGGTGCTTTTGTTGATTCCCTGTCCTTCTCAGGCATGTTCCTCTCTATTATGGGACGAAATGCTCACGGTACAGTCGATAAGAGTCCGCGATTCAGGATATCTTTGAGCGAAAAGCAGTGTTGCGGCAACTGACTTCGAAACAACCAGAGTCCTGATTCCTGCCCTATTACCTGGGATAGCTGCCCTTTCATCTTAGTCGTGGACGCTGCTGCTTGATCTATGTTCAGAGCTCCTGACATGGTCGAGAAGCAATCTGTCCCAATCCGGGGTCGGAATCGGTATCGGAATCGCTATCGACCCGGTTTCCCTTCGATTCCGATACCGATACCGACCCCGACCCGGAGAAAAAAGCGGACATATTTCGGTGCGCACCCATGTCCGAAGAAAGGCACAAATTCCTTGGAATTTCGGGGGTATGTCAGGAGGTCTGATGTTCCGCGAAGAAAGATTCGTAGAGGGACACATAGCTGGAGATCATTTTGTTCAGTGAGTGGTTCGCGATCACAAAAGCACGAGCCGCGGCGCCATGCCTGCTGCGCAGGTCTGGATCATCTTTATATTTCAATATCTTGTCGGCGAGATCGGCATCGTCACCAACGGAGGTGTATTGGCCGCTTACTCCATCCTCCACGAGTTCGGCATTCCCTCCCACAGGAGTGCAGATCACAGGGAGGCCGCATGCCATCGCTTCGAGTTGGGTATTGGACATGCCTTCGGCGTGGGAATTGAGTATGAATACGTCGAAAACGCCGTAGTATTTCCATGCGTCCGGACGATAGCCGGTGAGGATCGGTCGTGGGCCAAATGGCCATGTTTGGATTAATGACTCCAGGGCCGATCGGTTTGGGCCCTCGCCGACAATGATCAGTCGCGCACTTTTGCCGTCTCTATTGAGCTGACCCACGGCATTGATCATGCCCTCGTGGTTTTTCACAGGATCGAGTCTTGCCACAGTGCCGACCACGAATTCCTCGGGCCCAATACCCAACTCCTGACGAAGGGCCACGTCGCGAAATGGACGATACTTATCGGTCTCGACGCCGTTATGGATAAGGATAAGCTTGGCTTCAGGGATGGCCACAATATTTTTGAGCCAGCGGTATAGATCTGATGAAACAGCGACAAACCGTTTCACCCTTAAACCGGCCAGTCTCCGAATGAGATTGCGGCGATGGTTCAGTCCCTTAGGATCCCGAATATCACGTCCGTGCTCACCGTGGACCACAACCACCTGAGGCACAGTCCAGGACGCCAGAACCCCATCGAAAGCACTCCAATTTCTGGTGTGGACCAGATCATAGTTGCCTTTGCGAATAAGCGCAGCGAGCCGGCGGAGCATTGAAATATCATTGCCCTCTCGCTTGTGCAGTTCGTGATGAGCTACCGGAAACTTCAAACGATCGAGGAAGTCGCTTCCGCCGGTAAGAACGCAGAGTTCATGTTCGAGATGATTTGGGGAGCCGTTGATCAGGTTCACGACGCCGTTCTCGAGACCTCCTGCGGAAAATGAATGCAGTATGTGCAGGATGCGGATCTTCTTCTTCATCACCGGAATGCCGAACAGCGCGCATACCAAAGGCGGAACATGAGAACTGTCCACAATTGTGCGGAGCGGTCGCGCAAGCCGGATTGGTGTTGATCCCAGATCTTACCGACAAACTTCTGATCCAGATACGGATCTTCGGTTTCCAACAAATGCCGTCGGGCATAGTCCCGAATCCCGTTCCTGAACCAGTCGTAGAGGGGAACGCCAAAGCCCATTTTGGAACGGTTCACAATTTCGGCAGGGAGATATGGTGCGATACATTTCTTGAGCAGGTACTTTGCCGTCGCACCCTTGAGCTTCAATGCAGACGGCATGGAAGCGACCAACTCCATGACTTTGTGATCCAGCAGAGGGCACCTTACCTCAAGGGCGTGGGCCATGCTGGCTCGGTCGACTTTGGTCAGAATGTCGTCAGTCAGGTAAGTCTTGATATCGAGATATTGGATACGAGAAAGGGGATCTTTGGTATCGGCCGTGCCATAGTACTGGCGGAACAGATCAACCGTTTGGTAGCCGCCGAGATGTTGCTTCAGGTCCGGAGACAAGGCCAGCGGTTTATCTGCCTTGCGGAAGGTGGACATGGTTTCGAAATAACCCTCCACCGGATCGTAGGCCAGGCTCTGAAACGTCGACTTTGCGCGCAGGAATCGCGGCGCCCAATCCATCTTGGGGTACACGAGGGCGAGCGGGCCGAACATGGTGCGCCGGAGGGGCAAAGGCAAAATGGAACGTAAGCGATTTTCCTGGAGGTCGTAGAAGTAACGCCGGTAGCCGGCAAAACTCTCGTCTCCTCCATCTCCGCTGAGCGCCACAGTCACCTTCTCGCGCGCCACCTGGCTGACATAATAGGTCGGAAGGGCAGAGGAGTCTGCAAACGGCTCGTCGTAATGCCATGCCAGCTTTTCGATCGTTGCGATCTTGTCTGGCGTAACCACGCGCTCGTAATGATCCGTCTTCAGATGGCGAGAGACCTGACGCGCATATTGGGACTCATCGAAACGGTCTTCCTCAAATCCTATCGTCGCGGTCTTGACCGGTTGCGACATGATCCTGCTCATGATTGCCACCACGGCGGAGGAATCGAGGCCGCCCGACAAGAAGGCGCCTAAAGGCACCTCGCTCATCAGGCGTATGTCCACGGCCCGGGTGAACTCTTCCAGGAACCTCTCCCGCCACTCGGCTTCGGGGATGCCCTCCATCTCAGCGAAGCTGAGATCCCAGTATTTGACTTCGCTGACCCGGTCCCCTTGCACCTTGAGGTAATGTCCGGGACGAAGCTTCCTGATCGATTTGTAGATCGATTTGGGCGCGGGTATGTAACCGAGTGAGATATAGTCACTCACCGCCTGTTCATCGACTTCGATTCTAAGGTCCGGATGCTGCAGGATCGACTTGATCTCGGAACCGAAAACCAGCTTGCTCTCATCCAGGTAGTAATAGAGCGGCTTTTTGCCTACGCGATCCCTTGCGAGAATCAGCGTCTGTGCGGTCTCATCCCATAACGCAAAGGCAAACATCCCGCGGAGCCGCTCGATGAATTGGGCCGGATGACTTTCGTAGAGGTGAACGATCGTTTCCGTGTCGGAGCGCGTGCGGAACTGGTGGGTACTCTTTAGCTCCTCGTGGAAATCCCGATAATTGTAGATTTCCCCGTTAAGGCTGATCCAAATGGTGCCATCCTCGTTGGAGAGAGGTTGCTGGCCTGAAGCCAGGTCGATGATGCTCAAGCGACGGTGGCCGAGGGCGATTCTCTTGCCGACATATATCCCTGATTCGTCGGGACCACGATGCCTTTGGGTGTCAGACATGGATCGCACGATATCCGGGTTTATCGGTCTGTCGTCAAAATAGAGGAAACCGCAAATTCCGCACATATTCTGCGCCTACCTGCGATGGTCCAGACGCTGGAGGAATAAGTGGAGCCGAAAGAGGTTCAGCTCGTTCTGCCAGGGTTTCCCACGTTTCAATGCGTAAGCATTATCATCTGCTGTGTTGTAACCCGGCAAGGTTGTGAAGGCACTCTTGTAACCGACTTTCCGCACAGTATCCTCAATCTCCGATGAAAAATCCTGCTTTTGGCCGTTGGGGTAAGCAAGCAGCGCTGTGCGCGTGCCGAGACGTTCTTCAATCTCTGCTTTTGATTCATGCAGTTCCCTGAGCACTTCCTGCGGTTCTTCCCTCGAAAGAATAGGATGGGTACAGGTATGCGAACCGAAGCGGATGCCTGCTCGGTGCATGTCGGTTACCTGCGTCCATGACAGCATCTGGGAACGAAACTCCACGGGGACTTCGGGAGCAAGTGTTTCCTCAACCCTTTCCACCACGCCGAGGCGCTCTTTGCTGCACATGCTCTTGGCCTCGCGGATGATATCGCGCAGAACCAGTCGGCCTCCCCCGTCTTTCGCAAAGCGGAAGGCATCAAAGATACGGTCGTGCCAGAGCTTTTGCCTGTTATCGATGGCAGATGTGGCCAGGAAGATGGTTGCCGGCACTCCGTGCTTCCGAAGAACCGGGAAAGCGAACTCATAGTTGTCGCGGTAGCCGTCGTCGAAAGTGATGGCGACGGCTTTCTTCGGGATCTCCCCTCTGACGCTGCGATCAACCAGTTCCTCCAGATCCAGGATAAGATAGTGCTGTTTCAGGAATATGATCTGCCGTTCAAAGTCGAGGGGTGTAACGGGTTCGAAGAACGGATGCGGATCCGGGGAGACCTTGTGATATACGAGAACCTGGAAGCGCCTGCGGCTGTGCGGGTGCTCGACGATGGGGTTAAGGAGGTCGTCAAGATGGAGACCACCGAACAGGACCGCAAGTGCTCTACTTACCATGGGTTAAAAATGCTTGCCACTAATTCGTCAGGGTAAACCTCCGGCTCTGCCGGGGGACTCACAGGGTTTGACAATTCCGGGAGTGACCGGGAGGAACGCTTGCCGTTGAACTGTCGAGTTTGCATTAAGAGGGCAAGCCCCGCAAGGGGCGGAACAGTGACAGCCCAGGGCGCGAGCCCTGGGTTTTGTCATGAGGTGATTTAAGAACTCCTTCTATCCTACTTCCAGCGAGATCCGGCGGGTTCAAATTGCCTTTCAACCCACTCGTTTGTCGGTTTCTCTAATGTTGGCATGCCGTGTTTCCGCCGTTTCTCC
>Ga0187878_1003030_pt1 | contig 14283 bp, 14 predicted proteins | sample June2016WEW_17_1_FD_132979 | JGI IMG/M metagenome (GOLD analysis project Ga0187878, IMG submission 132979) | Peatland microbial communities from SPRUCE experiment site at the Marcell Experimental Forest, Minnesota, USA - June2016WEW_17_150 | ecosystem: Environmental > Terrestrial > Soil >...
GAGCACGGGTCCCCCACCCACAAAGGCGAACGCGGCACCGGAGCCGAAGTGAGTTGCTCGGCCCCGATATACTTGCGCGCCCTGGCTCAGGATTGCCTCTTGACAAAGCGTATCCCGGGGTTCCTGTGTGGCCTCAGTAGGATGATCAACCTGAATACCATCCTTGAAGCGAACGCCAACTGCAATTGCTGAATCCTCACAAGTTCGGCTAGAGAAGGCCTGTAGACATCACGGCGAGTCAAAACACAACCGAGGCCCAAATGGCCTCGGCTCTTCATTCCCGCAGAATCATACCAGTTTGTGTTCTTCGGCCTGATTTAAGCAAGATCCTTTTCAGGAGAACTCCGTTAGCCTCGTTGGGCTAATAACCGCGGGATCGCCGGTTCAAGTCTCATTCTGACAGTGTCAAGGTCGGCAGACGAACCCTAGCTCGCCGGGCTCGACGGGTCCCCGGCCGACGCCCCGGATGGCACTGCACATTGCCGGGCCAGGCGGATAACATCCCCAGTTCGTCGTGCGTCGAGGCCTTACGTCCTTCGACCTGACCATCCCTCTAAGGACGGGGGAAGCGACCCTGAAGGCCTGGGTCTGAAGCAGACACTGGAAGATGAGGCTCGATGTGACCTGAACCGTCCAAGAATGGCCGCCACGCCATCAGGCCCCGAAACTATCTCACACGTATTGAACGCAAACAGATGCTTGTCATGCCCGTCGGCCAGACGTAGAATGAGGGAGGGCCTCCCCGCTTCCGCCGGGTACCCTAGCTTGAGGCCGTCGGGCGGCAACGTGGGATCGTTATGGAGAGCAGGAGTTCATCTTCTGCCCATCAGATTGGAGAATCATCATGTCGGAGAAAGAGAACGAGCACGTCTTCCGCCAGGTCATTGAAGAAGGATTCAACAAAGGCAATCTGCCTGCCCTGGATGGACTCTATGCATCTAACTTCATGGAACACCAAGATGGTTTTGTGCCCCCGAACGCGGAAGGCGTCAAGGGAGCGATTGTCAGTCTGCGCACCCCCTTCCCGGATTTGAAACTGACCATCGAAGACATTATCGCCAGCGGCGACAAGACTTGGGCGCGTATAACAGCTTGCGGCACACATCAAGCGCCCTTCATGGGGCGACCGCCCATGGGCAAGTCTTTTGCCATCACCGTAATTGACATATGCCGATTTGAGAATGGCAAGATCGTCGAGCACTGGGGAGTCGCAGACCGACTTAGCCTGATGGCGCAACTGGGGCTTCTGCCACGACCACCACAATAGAAAGTAAAGTAGAAGTCACGTCATGGTAATGTAGGCAATCTGTGAAGTCAGCCATTCGGCCAGTCCGCTGACGCCGAGTCGTTGTGCGGCTCCGGCAGAAGTTCTGCAGCAGCACGCCATCCTGTCCTTGCCAGAAACCCCATTCGTGCAGCAATCGACCTGAACGGTCGCCTGCCAACAACATGGCGACGCGCTTGACAAGGGACGGACCGTAGAGGTACCCTTTTGATCAGACGCAGGCACCAACCTCGTCAGGCACAGTCATGTCGAAGAACGAGTGGCACCCTCAGAAAGGTGGAACTGCGATCTGAGGCTGCCTCGGCAGGACGAAGGCTCATAACCCGGCGAGCTTTAGTTTCTGCGGGCCTGTTCACTCGAGGGAGCAAGAACAATCGCAGATCAGGTTGATCTGCGACTTCCTATTTGAGCTACAGATCGCCGGGCTGCTTGCCGGGAGGTCATCGAGAAGAATTATGTCCGGACCTTTTGGGGCTTGTGGACACTACTATGCATCTGGGCAAATGGAACGCCCCGAATGAATATGGTTAGGCCTCCCTTGGACAAGCCAATCGTCTCGCCTGTGCTCGTCGGGCGCACACAGGAAATGGAGAGGCTTCAACACGCCTTGGACACCGTTCAGCGCGAGACAGGGCAGTGCATCATCCTCACCGGTGACGCCGGGGTTGGCAAAAGCCGCCTCCTGACCGAAATCCGTCACCGCGCGGATGCTGAGCACTTCCTGACTCTGCAGGGCTACTGCTTCGAACAAGACCTCTCCTTCCCCTATGCTCCGCTGATAGATGCCATGCGCACCCACTTGGCGCAACGCACACCCTTCGAAATTGGCGAGATACTCGGCCCCTTTGCTGCGGAAATCGTCAAACTCATGCCGGAACTGGAGCTCATCCTGCTTGATCTTCAACCGACTCCTTCACTCGACCGCGACGCCGAGAAACACCGCCTGTTCGAGGCCCTGACCCAATTCTTCACCCGCCTGGCTGCCACGCAACCGCTCCTGATCATCCTTGAGGACCTGCACTGGAGTGATGAAACCAGTCTAGATTTCCTGCAACTCTTCGCACGCCGCCTGTCGGCGCATCGCATTCTGCTGTTGGCAAGTTACCGTCGGGAAGAAGCACCGCCTCCTCTGACGCATCTTCTCGCGCAGTTCGACCGCGAACGTCTGGCAAGCGAGATCACCCTTGCCCCACTCACGCATGCGAGCGTGGATATGATGCTGCGCGCAATCTTTGACCAGGCCTACCCGGTCCAGGCTGAGTTTCTCGATCTCCTGTATCCACTAACGGAAGGTAACCCCTTCTTCCTAGAAGAAGTGCTGAAGGCGTTGATTGCCGCAGGGGAGGTCTTCTATGCTGAAGGACGTTGGGAGCGGAAGCCAATTCGGGAGTTGCACATTCCACGCAGTGTGCAGGATGCGGTGCAACGGCGGACTGCACGATTGGGCCAAGTGCAACAGGAGGTGTTAACTCTCGGGGCGGTAGCAGGACGGCGTTTTAGTTTTACCCTCCTGCGGGAGTTAACCGAAATGAATGAGCAGGAACTCCTCCAGGTTATCCGGCAATTGATCACGGCGCAACTAGTGGTAGAGGAATCGGCTGACCAGTTTGCCTTCCGTCACGCCCTCACGAGGGAAGCTGTTTACGCTAAGCTAATGCAGCGTGAACGCAAAGCGCTGCATCAGAGAGTCGCCGAGACCCTGGAGCGCGTCTATGCGGAGACGATGGACGCGCACGTGGTTGATTTCGCCTATCATTATTATGCGGCGGAGATGTGGGCGAAAGCGCTCGAATACTCGCGCCGCGCCGGCGAAAAAGCCCAAGCCCTGTACGCGCCTCACGAGGCCATCGGGCATTTCACTCGGGCCCTCGAAGCCGCTCGGAGAATGTCCTTACCACCACCGCCGGAAATCTTGCGTGCCCGGGGCGGGGCACACGAAACGGCCGGCGATTTTGAATCGGCGCGCGCCGATTTCGAACAGGCATTCAGCGCAGCGCGGGAGGTACATGACAGCGCGGCGGAATGGCGGGGGTTGATTGACCTCGGCTTTTTGTGGGCCGCGCGCAATTATTCGAGGACGGGCGAATACTTCCAGCGCGCGCTCGACCTGGCACGGGCCACGGCCGATCTGAAATTGCACGCGCATAGCCTGAACCGTCTGGGTAATTGGCTGGTGAACATCGGCCAGCCCGAAGAAGGTTTGCAGTTGCATCGCCAAGCGCTCGGAATCTTTGAGGCCGAACAAGATAAACTAGGCACCGCCGAAACGCTCGACTTGATGGGCATGGCGAATGCGCTGTACGGGGACATGGCGGAAGCACGTACGCAAAGCGAGCACGCCATCGCCCTTTTCCGTGAGTTGGACAACAAGCGCGGCCTAGTCTCTGACGTCGCTGTACTCAATGCAGATGTGGGTTTCGCCGAGCCGGTCTTTTGGACGCTACGGACGCAGGACGACTGTGAGCGCGAAGCCGCCGAGGCGTTGAACCTAGCCCGCCAGCTCGGTTGGCCGGCCGGACAGGCTCAGACTGAATGGACTATCGCTGTGGCTCTGAGCGCCTTTGGCGAATTCGGTAGGGGACTGGCTCATGCGCGCGAGGCACTACGAATCTCGGTGGAGATCGAGCACCGCCAATGGATGGCTGCGGCCTATTCCACCCTGGGTCAGATGTACACCATTATGCTTCAGCCGGATGAAGCACTTCAAAACCTGGAAGCGGGGCTGCCACTGGCACGCGAGCTCGGCTCGGCATACTGGATTGGCAACATCACCGCCTACCTGGCGCAGGCTCACCTGCTTAAGAACGAAGCGCAGCGCGCCGAGGCGGCCCTCCAGGCCGTGATGCCGGCCTTCGAGCCTTCGGCACCTATTCGGCGCGCTCAGGATGATAGCTCGGGGCAGGCTATTGCTCAGCGCTTGCGCGAGCACGCGCCGCACAATCTGCCGGAGCGACGGATGGCGTGGGCCTGGGGTGAAGTGATGCTTGCCCAGGGCAAGCCGGATGCGGCGTTACACATCGCGGAACAGCTGATCGAATCAGCACCCGGCGCGGATCGGACGCAGTCCATCCCTGCGCTATTAAAGTTGAAAGGCGAGGCCCTCGCAGAGCTTGGTGATTTTGACGAGGCTGAGCGCTCGCTAGAGGAAGCCAAACGCGGGGCTCAGGAGCGCCGGGCGCATCCTCTCCTATGGCAGATTCACGCCGCGCTTGCCAGGTTATACAAACACCTCAAGCGTGGGGCGGACACCGAGCGCGAAATGGCAGCAGCACGCGAGATCATCCACACACTTGGGGCGACGATTCACGGTGCGGCCTTGCGTGAAACCTTTACCCGCGCAGCATTAGAAAGGTTGCCGAAAGAAAAGCCCGTCTCGCCACACCGCACCGAAAAAAACCAATTTGGCGGGCTGACAGCGCGCGAGCGTGAGGTGGGGGCGTTGATCGCGCAAGGCAAATCGAACCGCCAAATCGCTGGTGAACTCGTGCTCAGTGAGCGGACGGTAGAGAATCATATCGGGAATATCTTGTCCAAGTTGGGCTTTGATTCGCGCACCCAAATCGCAGCATGGGCAGTAGAGATAGGCCTAGGGAAACACGAATCTTGAGTTTGGGCTCCTTGCTGGCAGAATTCGAATACGGGCGCATCCCCTGCGCTCGTTTTTTGTTCGGCAATCCCCACCGCGAATATCTGAGTACCGCCGCCTGCGAAATATGAGTACTTTCCACCATGAGGTCCCGGCGCTTTCCTGCCAAGATAGCAACAGATTGGTTGGAAGAATTCAGCAGCACAGGAGATTTGGAAAATGGCAGCAGTCTCATGGAAAGTCGACGGTGACTATTTCGAAGGATGCAATTGCAATTCGGTCTGCCCCTGTACATTCCTTGCCGACCCGGATCAGGGCGATTGCAAGCTCACCATCGCCTGGCACATCGAGAAGGGGCATCACGGCCTGACTCGACTAGACGGACTCAACGTGGCCGGCATCTTCTACAGCCCGGGCAATATGGTTTCCGGTCCCAAATGGCGGGCGGCGTTGTATTTGGATGAACGCGCCAATCGCGAGCAGGCCGATGCGCTCGGCAAGATATTCTCCGGCCAGGCTGGAGGATTCCTTGCCAACGTCGCCGCTTTGATCGGCGAAGTGATGGGCGTGAAGGCTGCCCCGATTCAGTTCGAGGCAAACGGCAAACAGCGTCGGCTGCGCATCCCGGGCGCCTTGACCCTCGAGGTTGAAGGCATCACCGGCGGCGATCCAAATCGAGAATCGCTCGTGGTCAATCCGGCCCTCTATGGGGCAGCGGGATTCGATCCCGTCATTGCGCGCTCTACCAAGTACACCGTCAAGGCCCACGGGATGGAGTGGGACAATTCGGGCAAGAATGCGTTCTACTCCCGCTTCGCTTATGAGGGAGATAGTCGGCTGTGATGTCAGTTCAGATTCGCTCCCGAGACAAGTTCGCTATCGGTGCTGTCCTAGCCATCTTGTCTCTGGCCGCATGGGCAAGCACTGTCTACCTATCGCAAGCGATGGGCGCGAACGACCCCATGCCCGGTATGATGGAGCCGACCTTCTTACCGTTACAATTCCTGCTCTTTCTGACCACCTGGGTCGTGATGATGACCGCTATGATGTTGCCTACGGCTGCACCGATGGTCATGACTTTCGCAGCGGTGTCGCAACAAAGTCGCTCACGCCATCTAGTCTATGTGCCCGTCGGGCTCTTTGTGCTCGGCTACCTGCTCGCCTGGGGCAGTTTGGGATTGCTGGCCTACGCCGTGAGTGTGCTGCCGCCAATGATGACTCAGGTCGCACGTGAATTGGCGAAGTATTCCCGCTTGATCAGTGGAGTTGTCTTAATAATGGCTGGTGCGTATCAACTCTCACCGCTGAAGAACGTCTGCCTCTCTTCCTGCCGCACACCCCTGGGATACGTCATGACTCACTGGCGCGAGGGCCGCAGCGGTGCGTTGTTGATGGGGCTACATCACGGACTGTACTGCATCGGTTGCTGTTGGGCGCTGATGACGATCATGTTCGTAGTGGGTGTCATGAATCTGGCGTGGATGGCAGTCTTATCGCTCTTCATGTTCATCGAAAAAGTGAGCACGCGCGGCCTGGTTCTGGGAAAGGTTGTTGGCATCCTGCTGATCGTGGCGGGAGGGGTGATGGTGGGCCACCCCATTCTGTAGATGGATGGACTCCTGAATGAATCGCCGCACATGGCCCAAAAGAGAAATCAAGACATAGGGAGTGAGCTGTGAAGTACAACGCGGTCATCGTGGGGGCAGGTTCGGCGGGTTGTGTGCTGGCCGCCCGCTTGAGCGAGAACCCCAATCGCTCTGTTTTACTTCTGGAGGCGGGTCCCGACTATCCCACTCTAGCCGACATGCCATCCGAAATTCGTAATGGTTTCAATCCCACTTTCACTCACGATTGGGGATATGCCAGCGAATCTGGCTCGCTTGGTCGGACTATTCCTCTCCCACGCGGGAAACTGGTAGGGGGCTGTTCTGCAACAAACGCGGCTATCGCTTTGCGTGGGGCGCCCAGCGATTACGATGAATGGGCCAGGTGCGGCAACCCGGGCTGGTCGTTTGCCGAAGTGCTGCCGTTCTTTCGCCGGCTCGAAAGTGACGCCGACTTTGACGACCGGTGGCACGGTCGAGACGGCCCTCTTCCGATCCGCCGCGATGCGCCAGAGACTCTGCTTCCTGAACACCACGCTTTCTTGCAAGCCTGTTCAGCTCTGGGCTATGCGCGCATCGCCGATCACAATGCGCCCGACGCTATCGGCGCTGGAGTGTTGCCAAGAAATGTTGTCGGGGATATTCGGCAGAGCGCCGCGCTCACATATCTTGCCGCGGCGCGTGGTCGTCCCAACTTCACCATCCGCTGCGGCGTCCTAATTGACCGTGTGATGTTCGAGGGTCAACGCGCCGTAGCTGTCCGCCTGGGTGGTTCCACCGAAACTATTCAGGCCGATCAAATCATTCTGGCCGCTGGTGCGTTTGGCAGTCCAGCCATCCTGATGCGTTCCGGGATCGGCCCGGCGGATCATCTCAAGTCCTTGGGCATCAATGTATTGCATGACTTGCCCGGTGTGGGACGGAATCTTAGCGATCACCCTCTGCTGGCACTGCATTTCGCAGCCCCAGCTGGGTCAATAGACGTTCCGGGCTGTCAAGCCATGCTCACGTTACAGAGTTCGGACTCCAGCGTGGGTCCCGACCTGCAGATCTTCCCTTGGACTATCTCTCCAGCTGAGCCAGGAGCAACTCCAGTACTTAAAATTTATGTGGCCTTGGTGAAGCCGCTTTCACGTGGGTCGTTACGCCTCATTTCCAACGATTCAGCTGCTGCCCCAGCAATAGACATGAGTTTCTTCGCGGACCCCGGCGACATGCCGCGCATCATCCATGCCGTGCGCGTGGCACGACGGCTGGCTAAGACCCCACCCTTGTCTGATGTAGCATTCCAGGAACTATTCCCAGGCCCGGAGACAACAGATGCTGCCCCCGACCTCGAAGCCGCGATCCGGACCAAGGTAGGCACGTATTTCCATCCAGTGGGTACCTGTCGCATGGGGTCAGCCGCTGATGCGAGCACTGTGGTGGATCCACGGGGAAACGTGCATGGGGTTGAGGGTTTGTCCGTGATAGACGCTTCGATCATGCCCACTATCCCCGCCGCAAATACCAACCTGCCAACTCTCATGCTGGCAGAGCGATGCTCTGCGTGGCTAGCTGAAATTGGCTGAGTCTAAACTTGTCATAAGCCTGAATGAACCGCTATCTGATCGAATCGCCGCTCGAATCGAGAGACCGCGCGCACATCCTCCAGCAGGTCAGGGGTGACGGGCTATTTCCACAACTTCAATTGGGGCTGCAAAGCGGGCGTGTATATCGGTTGGCCAATCACATTCGATGATTTGATATTCGAGAATCGTTCGCGCTGTATCTGACGAGCCCCTTCAACCCTGAGCCGAATCGCCTTCGACGATTCCCCCAAGCAGTCACTGCTCAATTTCTGATAGCCCACTTGCAGCACCTCGACATAGATGTCTATGCGGTCTAGCAAGGGACCCGAAATTGGCTTTTGATATCTCGTCACGGTCGAAGGCGCGCAGGGAAAAGCCTTAACGGCATCCCGTAGGGTGTAAGAACTCCATACGAAGTTAACTCGAGGAGAAACCAATGTCCGAGCTGAGGTCTGAACTAAACTCATAGCACCGCCCAAGACCAACTTGACCTTAGGCGACCCGCGAGGTAAGCTAATACAAGTTCTCGGGCGCGAAACCTTGCCAGGCTCGCTCGTGCTGCAGCATGAGGGGCACCCTCAAACGAGTGGAACTGAGGTCTGAGGCCCCCTCTGCAGGACGAGGGCCCATAACCCGAAGGACCCAGGTTCGAGTCCTGGCCCCGCTACTGCAAGGGAACCGTAGCGCGCAAGGCTACGGTTTTTGCTTGGCCCGGTGAATTCCGGTTCCGTAAACCTTCCCAAAGTAGAGATCCTCGCATCCACCGCGCTTCATTGGGCTCGTCGGATAACGGTAGGGCTCCGGGCTACGGCCCTAAGGTTGGATCGCCCAGAGGTCATTGCGAGAATCCTCCCCAGAGAGGAGATTTTCGCATGAACCACACTTCATCGGGTTCGTCAGATTTCCAATGTATTCTGAGCACGGCTCCCCACCCCTCCCTCCCGGGCCCCTATCCCATAGCAAGGCTCTGATCGTCTTCACGCACGCCAAAGGGCTCGGCACGCCAAATCAACAGGGGTCTACTCGCAGGACGAGAGGCTTCGTATCTGGCCAAGCCGTGTACCGTGCAGAATCGGGGCTAAGCATTGTTTGGAGGAAGAGCGGAGGCACAGAGGCCTTGGCCCAATGCCGACATCTAGAGTGATGGCCTTGGGCAGTTTCTCTGCTGAGGGGGGTTTGCGTCGTGTCTCCGGGCGTATAATGCTCAGGGGGGACTACCTCATGACTGCGGTTGAGATTGATCGGCGCAAGGTTGAAGGGATTTGCCGCGCAAACGGCATTTCGCGCCTGCTTCTGTTTGGTTCCGCTGCGAGAGGAGAGGCTACGGCCAGCAGCGATGTCGACCTGATGGTCGAGCTGCCGGCGGAGGCCACACTCCTGGACTTGGTGCGCCTCGAGAGAGAATTCTCCTCTGCGCTCGGGAAGAAGGTGGATCTTCTTACTCGAGAGTCAATAAGCCCATACATCCGCGACAGCATAGCAAACGACCTCGTTGTGGTCTATGAGGCACCCTGAGACCCCCTACCTGCAACACATCCTGGACGCCATCCTCAAGCTGGAGACCTACCTTCGCGGAATGAGCGAAGCAGACTTCATGGCCGACACTCGAACGCAGGATGCCGTGCTACGCCAGCTAGAAATCATCGGCGAGGCCACAAAGAAGATCCCTCCAGACGTTCGAGATCGCAGCCCCGACACGCCTTGGCAGGACATTGCAGGGATGCGAGACAAACTGGTTCATGACTACTTCAGTGTCGATCTCCGCCGCGTCTGGAACACTGCCAAACGCGATCTTCCCCCACTCAAGTCGGCAGTAGTCGCTTTGCTTGAAGGAAAACGAGGCCACTAGGCCCGTGGCTCCGCCTTTCAAGACTTCGGATTCCGAGCTCCATACAATTCACCGTCAACATCCAAGCTTTCCTGGCCAAGAACCACATCTCTGGGGCCCGGCCAGCGAAGAGTGATGGAAAGACAGGGGCCGTCGAGGGTCAGCCTTCGGGAATGGCTCTTTTCTATCCGACACGGCGGGTGGGACCGACAGAGGCGGCAAGATTGGCAGCAAATTCGAGCATGCAAGGCCTTGAGGGGGAGAGTCCGAACTCTCAAGGCGAAAACAGTAGCTGAATGTTCTAACTGGCAAGCATGTGGTTTGCGCTGCAGTCTGAATCAGAGGACCCTTCCAGCGATCCACCCTCCAGTCGATCATACATATGAATCGACCTTGACGCGAGCGCAGTGAAGGGATACCCTTTCAGTCAGTTCGCGGTCGTGGTTCACCGGGCACGGTTCAATCAGAGGTCAGTTGGCAGGCTCGGAGGCCCGAAAAAGCGCGCTGAGGCTGGCATCTGTAGACGAAAACTCATAACCCGGCGAGCTATGGTTCTTGGGAATCCAAAGGACACAAACAAACGCCGCAGACCGAGTGGCCCACGGCGTTCGCTTTCCTCCCATCGGAGCTCGTCGGGCTTATGGCCCGGCGATTGGTGGTTGCCCCTGGCTTGCTGCCAGGGCAGCATTCTATGGGGAGTAACGTCAAGAGGTGCATCGGCGAGAACAAGAAGCGTTGAAACAGCCTCGGCAGAATGGGCGACCAGATGTCGAGGTTGGGAAGAAGAGCATTGCCCCAGTTGTTTGAGCCAAGCTTTCCCTCGGGATTGCTCGAACGGCGGGTGTGTGCCCACGCCAGAGATCTTGAGACCAACCTAGTGCATCCGAGGTGTCATGCTCAGCACGACCCCCAACATTCCTCATTCGGCGTGCTCAAGCGGCGGGGGCAACCAAGCTGCCCTTCGAGATCACTCGCGCGTCCCAAGGCTTGACCTTCGGTCTCCCCCGCCGTTTCGGGCCTCTCGGGGGTTGCCACTTGGGCCACACAACCGGAGCGGCTACTCACGCAGCTAGGCTAAGCTTTGCCAGAGCTCAGGTGTGTATGGCACGTGATTGTGGCCGGTAGCCCAAACATACGCCAGTAGCTTGTTCATGCAGGCCCCGAGGGCTTCCATCTTTTCCAGGGGACGTTGCTTCCGTGTCTGAAGGCGTTGGTAGTGATAGCCAATAGCATCGTTGTGGCGCAACAGGTGCAATGTGGCCCAGAAGAGCACCATGCGCAGCCGGCTGCGACCCTGCTTGGAGAAGGGCGTCAGGCTGCGATGGTAGTGGCCGGACTCCTTGAACGTGGGTTGGGTCCCCCCGGAACCCGCACCTGGGGTCCCTGCCAGTTTGGTCAGACTCTTGAGGCTGTGATAGCAGGACAAGTCGCCGGTCTCGGCCAGTAGCCCCATGGCCGATGTCTCCCACAAGCCCTGGATCGAGCTGAGGTAGGGCGCCTCCGCCAATGCCCAGAACTGGCGTAGCAGGATGGACAAGAGTTCCCGCGTTTGTTGATCGAGCAAAGACACAGTCCGGAGGCTGTTTTGCAGGTCAAAACAAAGGGTTTCCAGGCCCTCCGTCAACCCGATCGATTGTTGCGCCAATGCATAGGCTTGGCGCAAGCGGGTCACTGCCAGCCGGTGCCCGCCCGCTGCTTGTCGAACCCGGGCGATAAAGTCTGAGCAGGACATGGTCCGGATCTGGGCTGCGGCCGGGACACTGCGGAGGAGCGCCTGGGCAGTCTTTCCGGTGAGATCCTTGAACACCTGCTGCAGTTCGGGGAAGATTTGACGAAGTGCGTTGGTGAGCAGGGCAAGTTGCCGCCCTCGATCGTGGCGCAGACGCCAGTAGGTTGCATGCCCGATCTGTAGCTCGGCGTAGCCACCTGTGCGCAGTTCGGTCTCAGTAAACTTCCCGGTGCGGAGTAGGTCCGCGATCATGAACGCAGCCCGCCAATCATCCTTGGATCTATCAAGCTGGTCTCCCTCCCGATGACGATTCACGGTGAAGGGATTGACCAGGCGAAACGGAAGCTGCTCTTGGGTGAGGAAGGTCCCCACTTGTTTCCAGTAATAGCCTGCCTGGCGTCAGACAGGTTCGTGGGTTCCATGCCCACCATCACGCCGCAGGCTCCCTGCTTTCGGACGATGCGGAGCAACCGCTCATGCAAGTAGTCATACCCCTCGCGGCTCTGGGAGGCCAGGAACCGGTCCACGCGCTGCCCGTTGTTGTCCAGCATCACGACGGCCATACTGTCGAGCCCCAGATCCAAGCCGGCCAGCAAGATACCCGGCTTGATCTGTGCCAACTTCTTTGCTATTGTTGTCATCGGGGTCTCCTTTCAGAATTGAGTTGGTCTCGCTTCTCATTCTACAAAGGAGTACCCCTTTCTTGTTATCCCATACTAGGCTTGCCCAAACCGCCAGGAAGGCGAGCCAGGCTCTGGCCTCGTTGGTTCCCGCGCAATTCCCGGAAAGGGGGCCCGAGTGTCGCCACTTGTGGCCTGTTGGCGACACGTTAGGGGATAATGCCATGAAAGAGTGATATAATGGAAGCATCCCACCTGTTCCTTCGGGGGCAGGCCGCGAGACCGTACTCTTGTGAGTGCGGTCTCTGCTTTGGAGGGGGGCGTGCAACCCACAACATACATCTACGTGGACGGCTTCAACCTCTATTACGGCGCGGTGAAGGACACACCCTTCAAATGGCTGAATGTGCGGCGTCTTTGTGAGTTGTTGCTACCAGGCTACTCGATCGACAAGATCAAATACTTCACCGCGAGGGTGAGCGCTCGCAAGGATGACCCAGACAAGCCGACAAGGCAACAAATCTACTTAAGGGCTCTGCGAACGCTACCCGATCTCGAGATCATCTATGGCGCCTTCCTCTCCCACGATGTGATGATGCCCCTTGCCGAGCCCGCGCCGAACGGCCCTCGGTTTGCGAAGGTGGTCAAGACCGAAGAAAAGGGTTCCGACGTAAACATCGCCGCCCATCTCATTAATGACGCCTACAAGCGAGCATTCGATGTGGCTGTGCTCGTAACGAACGACTCGGACCTCGCGGAACCGATACGAATCGTTCGCCGAGAGCTGCACCTTGATGTGGGTATCCTGAATCCTCACGAACAGACCCCAAGCCAAGTGTTGCTCAAACACGCATCGTTTATGAAGCAGATCAGGCACGGAGTACTTCAAGCAAGCCAGTTCCCAACAGTTCTCACAGATACGAAGGGTGTCTTTCATAAGCCCAAGCTGTGGAGCTAGATGCCTCCCAAAGGCGGAAAGTAGAAGCATGGGGGCGCTCGCTCCGTTCATCCGCGAGGTAACAGAAGATCCAACAAGCATCTTCTTGACAGGCGGCAACTCGAGATGCTTTCGCCTGAGCCAATGGCATATTTCCTCAGCGGCCTGGCCGCCCACGGGTCTTGAAGCAACTGCCATCGCGCGAGGAAAAGCACTTCTCCCAGCACACGTTTGGTCCCACAATAGATGCTCAGCCTGTGTGGCCGCACGGCAGCTCGGCCTATCCGCACGGAAGGAGCAGTTTGAGGCAGCCGGCCGGCTTTCGCCATGGTAAAGTTCGCCGATCTCCAGGATGCGTTCTTCTTCGTGAGTTCCGCTGGCTACGGAATGCACTCTGCAGTTCTCCGCAAAGACACTGGCGAGATCCTCCACCGGTCCGAGACGGGAGATCTCGATGAGATTAGCGAGGCCGATCTTGATTGGGATAATTGCATGGAAATCCCGCACAGAAACGATCTCGGCTTGGGCCAGCAACTGGTTTTCGAGTTCGTCACAGAACAATTGCCGGACGAATACGATCGGGTCCGGCAGATCTTTCGAAGGCCCGGAGCCTATGGCCGGTTCAAGGGCCTCCTGGCGTCAAGAGGATTGCTGGACGCCTGGTTCGAGTTCGAACGTCAACATGAGGAACAAGAACTGCGGCAGTGGTGTGAGCTAAACGGAATACCCCTCTCAGGTTAGCATCCGCGCAAGCAGCCCCTCCTTCATAGGGTTTCGGAGGATCTCCGTACGTCGATCAGAAGCGATATGGCCGTGCTCACGCCCGCTACGAACCTGGGGCTTCGGCGCAAGAATCACTCACAACCGTGTCCTGGCCAAGAACCACATTCCATGTCAATTGCCATGAACCGAGACCCGGTCGGTGAAGACTGATGGAAGAAAGACCCAGGTCCTCGGGTGTCCTGGCCCAAAAGCCCATCCGTCCGAAAATGGGCCTGGATTGTACGTGCACAATGCTCCTATCTTGGATTCTGACCGTCTATCTAGGGATCAATTTGCGGCCTTCGAGATTCAATCAATCTCAGTGCGTTGACAAACGCGCCCATCAAGAGGTACCCTTCGA
>Ga0187878_1003036_pt1 | contig 14269 bp, 9 predicted proteins | sample June2016WEW_17_1_FD_132979 | JGI IMG/M metagenome (GOLD analysis project Ga0187878, IMG submission 132979) | Peatland microbial communities from SPRUCE experiment site at the Marcell Experimental Forest, Minnesota, USA - June2016WEW_17_150 | ecosystem: Environmental > Terrestrial > Soil >...
AGGCTCCCAAGTGGATGAAGTAAAGAGCTTCTTTAATCAAAGTTTATGGGAAACTGCAAAACCGATAGGTGATTTAAAAAAATTCAAGCAAATCTGGAATATAGCGCAAAAGAGTGCAAAAAACGTTAATTTGAAGAAAGCTAAGCCTCACACGAAAATCAAGGATTGGACGGATGATTATGTTAATACATGGTACATTGGTGTTCCCTGTCGGCTGTCGGCGAAGACTGAGCGGAAGATAAAGAAAGAAACAAACTGGCGGACTGAACTCTCGTTAGTAGGAGACGTTGGTTATCACGCTTTTAAGGAAATTAAACTCGGTGACTTGGCGTATTTAGCTAACTTGAACAAGAAACGTGGTAAAATAGAGATTGAGGTGGCACGAGTATATGATAAAAGTAGAGTTGAAACTGATGAGGGCGATCTTCATTTTGCGTATGAAACAGAAAATACCTACTTGCTAGAAAGGAAACAATTCTATGAAATGCTAAAAAATGCAGGTATTAGTTCTAGAACCTTTGAAACTATACTTGATGACGATCAACTAAAGCATATAGCTAATGTTCTTCCTTCAATCAAGCATAAAAGGAAAAGGAAATCAAAAACTTAGGAGCGCGTGCTTCAATTTAAGAAGTGCCTAATCAAAAATGTTCTGAGAATGAAGTTTTGTGTTAGAATGCGAATTTAAAGTTCGGAGTCATTTATTGTGCTTGCTTTTTCCATTTAATTTCGGAGTTTTTCTTGACTGGGGAGAAAAATTGTCAGTCGTATTACACAAGTTTTAAATTCAATTCACAGCATCATAGGTAGTCACAGAAAAATGGAGAAAAGAGAAAAATGAAAAACGGAAAATCTTTGATAGCGCTAATTCTTATGATAGTACTAGCAATGCCTATGATCATGCAAATTCCGCAACGTGTAAACGCAGCATCTACGGTAAATGTCACAGACTACTTGTTTGTCAGTGTTGCACCTAGTCCTGTAGGCGTCGGTCAAACCGTATACGTTAGCATCTTCTTCACTAAGCCTATACCTACAATGTACGGCGGCGCCGCCCAATATACAGGTCTAACCATCAATATTGTCAAGCCAGACGGAACTAATGAAACTCTTGGACCTTACACGGCTGATACGACAGGCGGCGTTGGAGGAATTACATTCGCGCCCGCTGCAATTGGAAACTACACCTTCCAAGGGGTATTTCCTGGGCAATCGTTAGGGGCGGACTATACGGGTACGACCTATAATATGAATCCTGCTTTAAGCCCTCCAGTTAAACTTGTCGTGCAACAATCGCCGGTATCGGGATATTCTAGTCCTCCGCTTCCAACTTCATACTGGACACGCCCAATATACGGATCAAACTATGGTTGGGCGCAAACGGTTGGCGGGAACTGGTATGGATTAGGAAGACCCGCATTTGATAACACTGGCGGCTATGATGCCTCGGGCAACAATTTCCAACCGTACAGCACTGCACCAACTACAAGTCACATACTTTGGACTAAACCAACAACAACCGGAGGCCAACCTGGCGGCGAAACTGTCGCTAATCAAATGAGCTCTTACGCATCAACTTCTCCGCTTTACCACAGTTGTGAAATGATAATTCTCAACGGAGTAGTTTATTACAATTTGTGGGCAGCTCAAACCGATAATGCAGGCATTACCGCAGTGAACCTTCGCACAGGACAAACATTATGGACTCAGAATACTACTGACACATTAATTTACGGTCAAGTGGTAAATTTCCACAACAATGAAGAATTTGGCTCTCAAGCATTTCTATGGACATCGCATTTAGCCGGCTATGACGGCATGGGGATGTTTGGCCCCAATGCCATCTACGATTATAACATACTGGATCCAGTGACTGGAAATCAGATGGCCACCGTAACCGATGTTTCTAGCGCAATAGCTGGTCTGTTTGCAACATCAACAAGTGCACTTATAGATTCCAATGAAAGCAATACCGCAGGAGCAATACTAATCTATTATGTAGACAGCAGCAATAATCTTGTAATGTGGAACTCAACCCAATGTCTTAGTCCAGCCGGCGGATTCGGATCACCTACGGGATCCTACAAGCCAACTGGATCCTACAACTTTACAGCAGGCATAATGTGGACAGTTCCGCTTCCTACTGCAAACCCAGCATTTGGTTTGTTTGGCGGTGTAGAAAATAACCAGGCAATAGTTTTGACTTCATATCCAAGCGTTCTTCCGACGTTTGCCGTACAATATGGTGGTTCTTACGCTACGGATGTAGCCTATGATCCTATTACTGGAGCAAAGCTGTGGGGACCAATAAACCAGACCTTACCGGAATTTGATCAAGTAGGCGTGGTAGCTGCAGGCGACGGCGTGTACGTGAGACATGACAAGGATACAGATCAACTGTATGGTTATTCAGTGACAACTGGCCAGCTCCTCTGGGGACCAACTCAGCTTGTTGGAAACGCTTTGAGCCATCTTTATGAATCTGCTGCTATCGCTTACGGCAAGGTTTACATCTGGGACTTCGGCGGCTACTGCAATGCTGTTGATCTTTCAACTGGAAAACTCGTTTGGAATTACACCCGCGGATCCTCTGGTTATGATAACCCCTACGGTTCATATCCCCTCTGGGTCTACGACTCGCAAAGCATTGCTGACGGAATGCTGTTCCTCTCCGAAGGTCGACTATATGATCCACCGCTATTTCCAAACGGAGAGAAACTCGCACTAAACTGCACTGACGGAACAGTTGTCTGGGAAATAAACGGCGCATTCCAAAGAGACGTAGCACCTATTGCAGATGGCGAAATGCTAGCGTGGAACGGCTATGACGGTCAAACATATGCCTTCGGCACTGGACCAACCCAAATTGCGGTCACTGCACCTGACCCTGTTACAACTGTAGGCTCGCCTATGGTTATACGCGGCACAGTCACTGACATCTCTGCCGGCGCATCACAAGAAGCAGTCGCAGCTAACTTCCCTAACGGTCTACCATGCGTGTCTGACTCAAGCATGACTCCGTTTATGGAAGCCGTTTACGAGCAGCAGTCAATGCCAACCAACGTGACTGGAGTTCCAGTATCGCTTTACGTTTTGGACTCCAACCACAACTACAGGCAGATCGGCAGCACCACTAGTGATGCAAGCGGCATGTTCACTTACACTTGGACGCCGGATATTCCAGGCGACTTCACTGTCTACGCTGTATTTGCAGGCTCACAATCGTACTATGGATCTTCTGCTGAAACATCTTTCTATGCTAGCGCTGCTGCACCAACAGTAGCACCGACCGCTACGCCTCAAGCAAACCTAGCAACCACATCAGACCTGATGACGTACATGGCCGTTGGAGTTATCGCTATAATCATTGCAATAGCCATAGTCGGAATCCTCATGCTCAGGAAACACCCATAAAAACTGCACTGCCAAAATTCACTTTCCCCTTTTTTAGTCTTTAAAAGCAATAGAGAAAAAGAATAGGGACTGAGAAAACTCTGGTTAAAATTCACAAGAAGCAATAGCCTTTAGCAAACTTTGCTTCTTTTCTCCTAAAGAATGACCCAGAGCCTCAGCAAACCCAGAGTGTCTTAAAGAAATCATCCTTTGATCTATTTTTTAGCGAAATTAAAGGTTAATATTCAATTGTTGATAGGGAAAGGATTTTTCAGAACCTTAAACAGATGCAAAGGTTAGCTGTAACATTATCAGAATTATTTGGATCTGAGCCTGAAGGAGTTTAGTTCTCTATGGGACTTGAACCCCACTAGAGAATATGTTCTTTCCACTTTTTTCTATGACAATGTATCCACCGCTCGCATTCTTCACCTTAATCACAGCAGTATTTGAGACCGCTGAAGATTTATTATTTGTTTCTTGCCAAAACGACCATCAAGCCCTTCGAAAATTATATGGAAGGAGTAATAGTTACAACGGAATTACTCCTCTGAACAGCCTTTTTTATGTCATTAATCATAGGTTTGTAGCGTTCAAAATCCATTGTTTCATGAGACAGCTCCTTCGCAGCCGAGACATACCAGTCCTTCAACGTACCTTTTCCGAGAACAGAGTCAGCTAGTACAGCCTTAAAATCATTCATACACAGTGAGCTTTCAATGCCTGTTTGATGCTCTCTTAGGATTGGCTGCATCTTAGCCTCTTCAACTATAGCTTCTATGTCAGCTGCAGAACACCCCTCAGTATCTTTTGCTAACCTATCAAAATCCAAATTCTCTGCAACACAGCTTCCAACATAATAGTGGAACAATTTCTTTCTCGCTGAGCATAAAGGTGCTGGAATGTAGATGCACTCGCCTATTCTGCCGCTACGCTTTAGTGCTGGATCAATTCCCCACGGCCTATTTGAAGCAGCGATAATGAATAACCCCTCAGGATTTCTCTCTACACCATCAATCTCCATAAGTAGTTGATTGAGTGCATCTCGATGAGAACCGTGGCTTTCGCGAGCTACCAAACGCCTGTTTACTCCAATTGCGTCAACTTCATCAAGAAAAATAATAATTGGGATATGTTCTTTCTTTATCATTGCTCTGGCATCGGCAAAAAGCCTATGTACATTCTTCTCAGTCTCTCCGACGTAACAGTCCATCAGTTCGTGAAGTTTTGCAGTGATTAGTTTGGAACCTGTTTCGCCAGCCAAAGCCCTAACCAACAATGTTTTTCCGCAGCCTGGCGGACCATAAAGAAGAATCGCGAAACCACGCTTTTTCTTATACTTGGCAAACAAGTCAGGCCTCTTCATGGGAAGCACCACATTATTCCACAACTTTTCTTTTACCTTTTCAAGCCCCTGAACATCACAAAGCTTGATTACGCCTTCGCCATTTTCACTTTTTTCCACAAGCTTGGTTTCCTGGGGCTTGCTTGAGCCGATCATGGAAGTGATCGCTGAGTCAATTCCTGAAAATTCATTTTCAAGTTGTTCATATTCTTTCTCCGTTATCAAATTGTCAAAGGCTTTCTGAAGGGTTTTCCCAAGGTCTTGAAAGTCTGATATGGCCTCAAAGAACTCGGAGCTCTCGGGTATAGCTTGAAGAAATGCAGTTTCCTTAGGCTCTTGACTTCTAGCTTCTATGATGTTTTGTTTGTAGAAGTGAGCTTCTTTAAGAAGGTGTTGCAGCAGAACCGAGCTTAAATCGCTAAGAGAGCTTTCGATGTTTTTGAGAAGCCCCTTAGTTAATCCTCGCTTGTACAATGCGTTCTCATTTGAGGGATCCAGTCCTAAGCAATCGGTGTAAGCATCCAAAGCCTCTTCGAAGCGACGGGACTCGAAGAGTTTCTCAGCCCACACGTAACATCTCTGAGCAGTAGGTTGTGGGAGTGAAAAATGTGCCAAATTCAAGGGTGGCGGAAGCGCCAAAGCACATTTAGTTAAGCAAGGTAATCCTTCCATAATCTCATCTCGACCATCCTAAGTACGCATGCACGTGTAATTCTCCTCTAATTTTCCAAGAAACCTGATGCATTTGTCTCTGAAAGATGGGTACCTCCGTTAGGGAGTTTACCCTTGACCCAGATTTGTATTTAAGATTGATTATCTGAAAGATGCCCAATGAAAAATGCCAGAGCACAAAGTTTGAATTAAGAATGCAAATAAAAGTAGACAATTAATTGCTATGTGTTACTTTTTTCCATTTAATTTTCATCGTTTTCTTTCTGTCTCTTTATATGTGTTCTTTTGATTAAGCGCACAATCTGAGTCTGATCGGTTCTGAACCTTAAACGGTGTAAGCCGCTCTGGGATTTGAACCCAGGATCGCCTGCGAATTTGACATGTAGGCGAAACCAAAGTTACTTTAACACGTACAGAAATACCTCATGCTAAAAGGCGAGAATCAGCCGACAGAAGGTAATGCAAACGCAAACAAAATTAATGCCAGTTCATTGTCGAGTAAGATTTACATTTCATAATATCGGACAAGGACTTTTCTATAGCGGCAACATAGAGAATTTTAACATTATTTACGATTGCGGCTCCAGAAGAAAGACTCATGCTAACAAGGTAGTTTCAAACTACAAAAAGAATGATTTATCGCGCAATAAGTTGAACCTACTTATCATTTCTCATTTTCACGATGATCATACTTCAGGATTGTATTCTCTACTGATAAGAAAACCAAAACTCTCGGTTGATTTGGCAATAATCCCCTATCTGTCTCCAATAGAACGATTGATAATCTCTCTATCTCGGAATGACATGGGTAATTGGTATTATAAGTTCTTAGCTAATCCTATGAAATTCTTATTAGATAACGGAGTTAAGAAAGTAATGGTTCTGAATACTGGTGAACCTCCGCCACCTGAAAATCCAACTGAACAAAGACCGCCCAATGAAGAAAGACCTGACGATGATTACTGGGATGAAAACCAAGCTTTCTCGGTAAAGGCGAAAATATTACCCGATAGTCATCTTCAGAAAAAATTGGAAAGGGAAGAAACAAAATTAAAGGAATTCTTGGATAACAAACGACTAGTGGCAAAACAAAACAATGGTTTGATCCAGTTAAATGCCCACTCTTTGAACTGGCTCTTCCGATTTTATAATTGCAAGATAGAAAATGAACAAGGTCTCAAAACATTTGAAGACTGCATAAAACCAATCGTTAAAAACGAACATCCTGCTGAAATAATATCTAATACATCAAAAAGAAGAGAACTCAGGAAATGTTACAAATCACTTCACACGGACTTAAACAACACATCGATTCTACTTTATCATAGACCCTTTTTAATTAATTATAACGATGCTGTTTCTCACGATAATGAAGCGCATCTTCTAACAGGAGACATTAATCTTAAACAAAAAACAAACGAAATATGCACCCATTTTGGAAATGATCTTTCAAAAGTTGCCGCTTGCCTTATTCCTCATCACGGATCTGAGAAGAGCTGGGACAAGACTTTCTTGAACAACTTGCCGCCTCAATGTGTGTGGGTTGTATCAAGCGGAATAGGTAGCACTAAGCATCCAAGCTTTAAGGTTTTCAACGACATAACAAGTACCGGGCACGGTTTCTTTTTCTGCCATGAGGCTATGAACATGGTCTTCTCAAATTATTGAAAACCTGATCTCACTTGAAGTTATTAATGACGAGGCTGCTCGCAAACTTAGAAACTTAGAAAAACCTTTGCAGTATAAGCAGTACGTTGCAATTTTGCTCTCAAGACCAACGCCGAGTTGCATACCTAAATGGGTTCAAATCCGTTGTGCAGACAATCTTAAAGCTCGTTTCACTCAAAGAAGAATAGCTGGGCTTCAAGCATTATCAGACCTTCTATATGGTGTTGAAATTACTTGCTTACATTACAAATTGTTGTTAAGAAAAGAAGGAAAAGACGTTTTTATTTTTCTAGGTCCGCCGTATTGGAATGCTCGAAGTTATTCACTTTATAGTCAAAAAGGAGACTTGAAAAAATTCTTCGACCACAAAGAGTTGGCCCAAGAACTAAAGCTCTGTACGCATAAATGGCTGATGACCTGTGATGGCTCCAAGATTGTTAAAGAGCAATTCTCTTTTGCCAATATCTATTCTTGGAAACTGAAATATAAGACTTAAACAAAAAACAGGCTGCATGGGGAAAAGAACTCTTCTTAACAAAGTATGCAGTTGATAGTTTGCATGAATGACTGCTTCCAAGAATTAGGCATTGGCATTTGTAGAAATGGTTAAAGCTACTAAATTGTTAAAGAAAGAAAAAAGATAGAGGGGAGATATCGCCGTCAAAAAAACGAAAGATCGTAGGTCCCTAGGTCATTATAGCCCAAGCTTTTTTTAATTTATCAATCTGAATCAAAACCAAATTAAGCCAGATTTGCTTGAAATAAAAAAAAGAACAGCCCTTGTGTGACTGTTCTTACCCTAGTTTTTGTTTCCAATTTGCACAAAAAGCGTCATATGCACTTTTGAAAAATATTTTCACAATAAGAGTTGCTACAACGGCAGCAATTGCGGCTGGAATTATAGCGTTTGTGGCTAAGGCACATGCTATCGCTGTGGTTACTGCTGTGGTACCAAGTCCGAATGTACTTTTGATCTTGTCACGATCCTCTTTCCAATCAGGGCTATCGCCGCATATTAGTTCGTGTGCTGAAGTCATAATTCCTTTGAACCAGGCTTTTCCAAAGGCCCGCAAATCGTCACGCAGACCCATCTGTTTAGCATCATATGTAGGAGTAGACGAAAATGAGGCAGTTGCTGCGCCATTTGTTGCAAATGCTTTGACACGAACGCCAAGATCCTCGTAAAGTTGATCCTCGCTAGATTGCATTAGTTTATTTACTGTTTCTTCAACCTCTTGCGTTTTAATGGCTGACATATTCTCACAACCAATAAAAAAAGAAAAGCCTCGCTTTAATACTTATGCGGTTTCTTGAGATATGATTAAATAGGTTCAAATTACGTTAGGTTGGAAACGAGTTGTCGCTGAACCAAAAAGTGTATAGGCTAGTCCCAGAGGATTTTTACAGTTGTTGTAGAAGTATCTTCTGGCATTAAGCATTGCAGAGCCAATTGTTTCCCCTTTCAAGATACTTTCCAGGATTGACTGTCCAAACGGATGAGCAAATATGCATGTCATAGGGCATTCAGTTCCAATAACACTTTTTGCGCCTCTCTTAATGAAAAAATCGACAAAGCTCTCTGCCAACGAGGGTATTATATTCCCAGATTCGCAACAATTCAATATTACAACTGGCTTGCTGGCAAACTCGAAATCTGAAAATGAATTCATCAAAGAAAGCAAATAGATTTTTCCATAATCAGGCATCATCCAAGAATCATCGTTTTCGAATTTTTTGTCCCTGATTTCTTCGTATGACTCCTTGAAAGACATGAAAATCGGACTGTTTTTATCCATTTTATCTAGCAATTGAAAGAAATCAATGAGACTTGGAAATACGAGATTTGCTTTTAGCGGTCGAGAATATCCATGACAGTAGAAATACAGAATATCTGCGTCATCATTCTTCAAAAAAGCTTCGAATTCATTGGAGTCGGTGATTGGTGGAGGGCAAAAAAGCTTGCCTGCGCTTTGCATTACCAAATTGTCAAATAACTGTTGCTGTTGCGTTGAATTGGGAAAAGACGAGTTCAGAGTGAATCCAATTTTCAATTTGTCAGTAATCTTCGCAGATGTATCTTCACTTGTTTCCATACCTGGCAACCGTTGTTCAATCATATAGCGTATCCCCCAAAAACCTTCGGCGTCAGGCAATTCATCTTTGTGCTCGGGCAAATTTGAGGGCAAATCATGATCATAAAGCAAACTCCAAGGGAAGACAAAATCCGTCGCATTTTCACCGGCTGATATCTGAATAATTGTCCCGCTTTTTATCGGACATGACTTAAGTAATTTGCCAATATTATGAATAGAACTTCTAGGCTGATCGTTAAATAAAACAGTCCATAAGTTCGACCCTGCTCTTGCAAGTTTCCTTACGCTTTCAACAGTGTCATCATTACCCGTAGGGATGTTTGCGAAATCGCCCAGTGCCATTTCCGTCAAAATCGTTCGAACCTTCAATAGAGAACTTTCCAACTCAGTTGACGATAGATGAACTGGTGCTTCAAAGACTATACGATTCATATTTGGCATTTCGAACAAAAATCGAAACAAGTACTGGTCTTCTTTCTTATCTATATCAATGTGCATGCTTCTTGGGAAAACTTCCTGAAAGTCTTCTATTTCACGCTCAATCCTTGTCTGGCTGAAGCTAATGGGTTTTTCAAGGCCTAGTTTAGATGAGGCTCCCTCATTTGGCTTTCCCACAACTTCCGCTTCAATAAGAGAGACTTCTAGAAGATTGAATTGGTAGTATAATCGTACATTGAGGGTTTTCAAGTCATCTATTGAAGTCGTTTTCGCCAGTGGTCGCAGGGCGAACTCAGCATTAGTTGTAGAATCACCAGATGGCGGCAGAATTAATTTTTGGACATTTTCTTTGACGTCAAAATCTTCACTGTCAATAGCTACTAAGATTTCAACATCTTGATTCCGATTCGGCTCTACAATGCTCATGGGGTTCTCTTGTTTAGAGGGAATTCCAATCGGGGCTGTTCTGATTCCCACATCTAATATATACCAATTATTCAGTATCAAAGGTAAGCCATTTTTTAAAGGTTGCTTGGTTGATTGTTCTTTAAAAATATAGTCGGCATATCTTTTTGCTGGAGGTTGAGATGGTGATTCTGTAATGACTCGACCGACGGTTATCTCTTCCTCTTCAGGAACTTCCCCTTCAAGAGGCGGACCAGCTTCTGGTACCATTGGTCTCCTTTGGGCCTTGCTGCCGATTTCGCTGTAGAACTCAGGAGCTTTTTCCCCCGAAACCTTCTCTCCACCTTTGTGCCCTATTTCTTCGTAGAATTCCCGTCCATGAGTTTCAAAAGTCTTTTGTCCATGCTTCCTACATGCCTCTTCAACCGTCATCTTTCTTAGAGCTTCAATAGTTTTTGATTTGCTTTGAAAGAAATATTTGTTTTTCATTTGAATGTCTTCAGCGCTTCTAAAACTGGCCAAAGCTTCTTGAGTAGCCTGACGTTCATCTTCTCCAGAATTGAGCACATTATACGAAAATATATCACCTATAATTTTGTCAATCCCAACACTCTCAAAGGATCGTTTTGCCGCTTCACGTTTTTTGGATGATTTGCCAGAAAACCTAGCCTCTGCGATTAGCCCTAGGGACTTGAGGGCAGCTTTTCTAACTCTAGGGTCAGAATCTTCCAGCGCTTCAAGAAGAAACAGGATTGAATCTATTTCATATACTGAGCCTAGGGATTTTGATGCTTTTAGTCGAATTTTCCAATTTGAACTCTTGATTGATCTCAGTAAGTCTTTTGTTCCAGAATTCAAAGGCATAGACCTTTCCTTCTTAAGTTTCAGGTCGGTAAATCCTGAATGCTATAGAATATGTGAGACTTAACATATAAGATTACGTTCGGTAGAAAACACGTGACGACTATTAATGAGCTTTATTGGTTAATTGATAGGTCGCCGCCCTAAGTGCCCTTGACTGCACATATAGATAAAAAAATTGAACAGTAGAGAGCTCAAATCTCTATGGGATTTGAACCCAAATGGGAGTGGATCGAGCGAACTTGAACCTGTGATCTGTGGCTGCTATTTCAGTTTTGCGGGATTGTCTGTAGTGCGCAGCTACAATTCAATTTGCGCTCGTTAGCTAAAACTCAGCAGTTGTACTATCGCAGAAATGCCTTGTTTATAAGGAACCATCGATGTGTACAACCGTTGCTCTGCTTATCATTTGAAAAAGTTATGTTTGAGTTTAACATATTACTTTTTCGGGGCTCAATAATTGACAGTTAACATGGGCGACAGCAATGTGTTGTGCGGTTACAAAGCAGCCAAAGCTTTGGACAAATACATTAGGCAACTTGAGAAACGAAAAGTCGAAGGCTTAACAGAAAAGCAAGTTAATACTTTAATCAAGACGACAAAAGTACTGCGCACAGCCGCTGTTCAATCAAGCAGTTACTAAAATATTGCGAAATAGAGGCAGACTCTAGCTAAAATAGAATGGGCCGAGCCGGATTTGAACCGGCGACCTTTCGATTATCAGTCGAACGCTCCAGCCGTGCTGAGCTACCGGCCCACTTTATGAGCGACACAAGTTTAATATTATGTTGGTTTATAAGAATTTTCATAAATCTTTTAATGCTGCTCCATTATTGTGTTGTCAAGGGTTGGGCTCGTAGCCTAGCACGGATTAAGGTGTCGGCCTTCGGACGCTTCTTAGAGCGGAAGATAGCCGGAGATCGTGGGTTCAAATCCCACCGGGCCCGCTTTCTGACTTTTGCCTTCTTGTAAATTGAGTCTTTTTGGTTTAAGCAAATCTTAAATCTGTCCGCATTACCCTAAGAAGAATACAATGAAGGGAGAGATAGTATGGTGGACGCAATTCAAATCATAGTAATAGTGATACCCTTAGTTGTAATCATATACGCAATCATTTCGTCACTCCGCATCGTTAGACCAACAGAAAAAGGCCTAGTGGAGCGGCTTGGCAAATACCACAGATTCGTTCAAGGAGGCATAACATTTCTTGTGCCCTTCGTGGACCGCATAATCAAAGTCAACACAACCGAACGCATGACGCCCGTGCAGCGCCAAGATGTTATCACCAAAGACAAAGTCTTCATGGGCGTAGACGCCGTCGTATTCTACAAAATTAAACTCGACGAAACCTCAGTGAAGGCTTCCCAATACAACGTAGCAAGCTTCGCCGCCCAAATAGACACACTCGCCCGAACAGTACTCAGGGACATCATAGGCGGCATGGACATGACAATAGCCAACACTTCCAGACCCGTAATCAACGTCAGCCTTAAAACAGCCCTAGACGAGCAAACGGAGAAGTGGGGCATCGAAATAATACGAGCAGAAATCAAAGACTTGGAGCCGCCGAAGGAACTCATTATATCCATGGAGTCCGTCCTCAAAGCAGATAACGACAGGCAGGCAGCCGAGAAAACCGCCATAGCTCAAGCTACCTTGGCGAGCGGAGAGAAAAACGCTGCGATTCAAGTTGCAGAAGGACAGAAGCAAGCAGCCATTCTCCAAGCTGAAGGTCAGAAAACCGCCACCATCACCATAGCTGAAGGGGACGCCCAAGCAACCAAGCTGAGGAACGAAGCTTTGACAACGTACTTCAAGGACAGCGCCGTTGTTTTCAAGCAGCTGGAAACGATTGCAACGGCTTTGGAGAACAATACAAAGATAATTGTGCCCGAAGGCAAAGCGATTTCACTAATCCTCAATGAGCAAGAAAACCTTTCAAAAGCAACTATCATTCCAGTAACGCAGCCACAGCAACAGAAAAACAGCAAACAGATGCAGGGAATGCGTTAAGTAGGCTCTGACGTAGGGACTCACACCAATTTTGAGGCTAAGAGCTGATTAAAAAATAAAAAAATAGCTAATTTCTAAAAAAAGATTTCTATCGCTTGGTTTTATAGTCCATCTACTAAATGGGCTGTTCCGTCTGGGCAGAAGACACAATTGCCCTTTTCAACGACGAAGTAACGTCTACTGCACGCTTTCATTTGGGAGCATCCGTCACAATCTCTTGATAACATTTCCGTTCCTCCTATTGTTATTATGATTTTTAATGCGGCAAGCGGCGCATGTTTACCGAACTGGCACCCTACCGGTTCGCACATGTGCTTTATACCTCTTAGAAGCCACACAGAGATGAAAAAGTCGCTTTTAAACTTTGTCGTATTAGTAATGGATAAGCAAGTAAGCTTTAGGAAAACTTGAAAACTACTAACCAACACTATGGAGTTGCTTTAACGCTTTAGCCATATGCTCTCAAGCGTATATACAAATGTATATGCAAAACGTATATCATTTGACCCCCCCCTCGGTAAGGTAGTAGACTACACACATACTAAGGGCTCAAGCGTTGTTGATGTTGTTGTTGAAATAACTTCTTTTTTGTTTGAAGAAATCACAAATCTAGACGTATAACTTGGAGCCTTATAACTTCTGGCTGCGATGGAAATGTTCAGTCAACTCCTAGAGGCTCTAAAAAATACGTTAGTTTTAGGTCGAATCAGAAGGTTTCTTTATGCACTATTTCGCTTAGAGGTCTTCTGCTTCTAACTGGCGGCGCCTCGTTCGGATATCCTACTGGAATCAAAGCTACTGGCCGCATTTGTTTAGGAGCATTAATGACTTTTCTAACCTCATCCTCGTTGAATGCCCCAATCCAGCAGGAACCTAAACCAAGCGAGTAAGCGGTTAACAAAATGTTTTGAACTGCCGCTGCAGTATCTTGAAGGCAATACAATGTTTTACCACGTACATCATAGCTTTCTGCGGCACGTTTTTCGTCAGCGCAAACCACAATGACGACTGATGCTTCTTCCAGATCTTTTTGGCTGAACGCCGCCTTGGAAAGTTCCTGCTTAATTTTTTGTGAGCTTGCAACTACAAATTCCCATGGTTGAACGTTTCCAGCCGACGGCGCCCACCTTGCGGCCTCAATGAGTTTTTCAATGGTGTCTTGTGACAGGTCTTGTTTTTTGTAGGTTCTTATGCTTCTTCTTTTCTTAATGACTTCTAAGAGGTCCATACTCCAATGACTCCGCTAGGAATCATTTGTTTGAGGCATAATAACCGTTTCTTTCAGGTAGCATGCGGTTTTTAGCGTAAGAGTCTTAAGTTTTGTTGTCGATTAATGTTTTGGATGATGAGCACTAGAGTCACAGAGCTAAGCGCAGTGATA
>Ga0187878_1003039_pt1 | contig 14259 bp, 11 predicted proteins | sample June2016WEW_17_1_FD_132979 | JGI IMG/M metagenome (GOLD analysis project Ga0187878, IMG submission 132979) | Peatland microbial communities from SPRUCE experiment site at the Marcell Experimental Forest, Minnesota, USA - June2016WEW_17_150 | ecosystem: Environmental > Terrestrial > Soil >...
ATACACAACACGTGCTGATGGCCGCCGTGTACTAAGTAGCAAAGTCCTTGCCGCCCTTCAGGAAGCACATCGGGTGATTTCCAATCGGATTACATAGCATGGCTCTCCGGGTCTTACAATCATCCACGCTCCCTCCCGTCAAGCCCCTTGTACGCTGTTATTACTGGGGAGAAGCCAACCCCGTGGTGAACCTGGGGGACTTTCTGGTTCCGTCTCTGATCAACGCTTTGGGGTATTCGTGCGCCTTAAGTCAGACAAACGATTCAGTTGTCATCAATCCAGGCCGGTGCCTGACCGTGGTGGGATCTCTTCTGACAAGGCATGAAATAGCAAGGATTGGTTATCCGCTGGATGTGTGGGGATGCGGCTGGAGGGGAAAAGAATTGTCTCCAACGGGTCAAGAGGATGTGCGTTTCTTTGCCGTGCGCGGACCGCAAACAGCCGCAGGATTACATCTTTCATCCCAGATTGCTCTGGGTGATCCCGCCCTGTTGCTGCCGCATCTTGTTCCATTGGATGTGGCACCGCATGGTCGAACAGTGGTGATTCCCCATTTTTCACGTCTGTCGGCAATGAGCGAGTCGCAACGTCGGCTTAAGACCGGGTGTGACGAGGTCCTCTCCCCCATGGTTCTGCGCTCTCCCCGCGATAAAACCCTCTGGAGATGTTCATTGAAAACCGCTGTGGGCCTGCTCCACAGGCGAATACGCTACGGCATTCAGATCCACAGTCTGTGGAGCGCCTTGCGGCGTATCGCCGGAGCGGATTTTGTGCTGACCGGCAGTCTTCACGGCGCTATCCTCTCACAGACATTCGGCGTCCCGTGGGCGGCGTATCATGACGGTTATGTCGACACTCCGCCCAAGTGGACTGATTGGGCTGCATATCTCGGCATTGATATTGAACTGGTTCAAACACTCAGGGATGGCCGGAATTGGTGGCGACAGTCCGGTTATAGGGGACGGGTTCGCGACCTGGAGCCGCTGCTGAAGTCGTTTCCCTATGAGATTCGCAATCCGACGGTGTGGAGTCTGGTGAGGAAGGGTGCTTTCGGGAATGCAGGGGATAAGAAAAATAGGCTGCAGTTGGGGTCGATCCTGGGTTCCTGGGAGTCGCGGCAGACGGGCCGAAGTTACCATCTCTCAAGTACGAACCGGATGGATGTCGAGGCTGCGTCCTTGTCCCGATTCAAGCCGTTACCGTTCGCCCGCCGCTCTCGCCGGAGGATCTGCGCGCCCGCGGTGTTTGTGAGTACAAGCCGCGCATAGTTTCAGCGGAGGTCCTTCGCCCGGATTCCTCAGCAGCCAGATAAGCAAACTGCGTCAATCCGGGGCCCTGGCGGTGTTCTCATCTGTCGGCTATTTCGGCGGCAGTGGCGAAGAGTTGGGCGAACGAGGTCTCTTTCGGCACGATCTCCTTCAATTGCCCCGCCACGAGCTGTTTATCGCCCTGGAATGTGCAAATTGCTCGTGTGCTTCTTTCGCCGCAATCATCTCAGACTGCGGCGGAAGATGCCCTCCCGTGCCATCCGGTCCATGATTCCGTCGACGATTGGCTCTGTGCTCTGGAGATCCGTATCGACGACCATTTCCGGGCTGAGAGGCTCCTCATAGCGGGAGGAGACCCCTGTAAAATCCGGTATCTCGCTTGCGAGAGCCTTCTTATAGAGACCCTTCGGGTCCCTGCGTTTGCAGACCTCCAGGTCGCATCGGACATATATCTCGAAGAATCTCCCCTGCGGAATCAGCGAGCGGGCGAATCCGCGCTGGCTGGCGAACGGGGAGATGAAGGTGCAGATCGCGACGGCGCCGTTCTCGAAAAAGAGCTTCGCCACCTCTCCCGCACGGCGGATGTTTTCCGTGCGATCCTCGTCGGAAAATGCCAGATCGCTGCAAAGGCCATGGCGGATATTGTCCCCGTCGAGCAGCATGGTTTGAACGCCCAGCGCGAAAAGACGCTTTTCCAGCGCCCGGGCGATCGTCGACTTGCCGGCTCCTGAGTAGCCCGTGAACCAGACGACGGCGGCAGCGTGCCCGCGGGCTTGTTCACGCGACTCCCTGTCGATGTTCCATCCGTGCCAGCTGACATGGAGTGACCGGGGTTGGCCACTCGCTGCGAGCGACTCTGAGCGGACATCATTCACGGTTCGCACCGGGCCGCGGATCACACCGGCGGCCGCAGTATCGTTTGAGGCGGGATCGATGAGAATGAAGCTCCCGGTGATTCGATTGATCCGGTAGGAGTCATAAAACACGGGGAGCGGAGCATGAATCCGGGCGCGGCCGATCTCGTTGTACGCGAGGGTTTCCGCCGGCGCGCGGTGGAGGGTGTTGACGTCGATGCGATACAGCAGTTTCGGAATGCGCGCGGTGACCGCCCGGGTTGTGTGCTTCAAAACGTAGCTCGACAGCGGATTGAGCTGCCGATCGTGCATCCAGCAGATAATCGCCTCAAACTCGTTGGCCGACATCGGCAGGTTGTTGCACCGCACGATCATATCACCGCGGGCGACATCTACGTTGTCCCTCAAGGTCATTACAATCGACTGCCCCGCCTCTTCAATTTCACCGTCGTAGGTGACGATGGTGCTGACGGCCGAGGTAAGGCCCGAGGGAAGAACAGCGATCTCTTCGCCGGCGCGAATGGTCCCCGAGACAATCCTTCCCGCGTATCCACGAAAATCGCCATTCGGTCGGATCACGCACTGGACCAGAAACCTGAAATCAACCAGGTTCCGATCCCCTGCGATGTGCGCACTTTCGAGAGAATGCAGCAGGGTCTGCCCGTCGTATCAGGGCATTTGCGGACTTCGGACGGTGACATTGTCGCCCTTGAGCGCCGAAACTGGGATGAACGTGACGTCGTGGATGCCCAGCTTCCTCGAAAAATCGGAGTACTCCTCCGCGATTTGCCTGAAAACCAGCTCGGAGTAGTCGACCAGGTCCATCTTGTTCACGGCAACCACCAGATGCGGCACCTGGAGTAGAGACACCAGAAAGGCATGGCGCTTCGACTGCGTCACAATTCCTTTGCGCGCGTCTATCAGGAAAATCGCGACATCGGCAGAGGACGCGCCGCTCACCATGTTGCGAGTGTACTGCTCATGGCCTGGGCAGTCGGCAACGATGAACTTGCGGGCAGGCGTCGAAAAGTAGCGGTACGCCACGTCGATGGTGATGAGCTGTTGCCATTCAGCCGCCAGTCCATCGAGGAGTAGCGAAAGGTCCGCCTCGTCCTGCCCGCGCCGCAGAGAGGCTCTGCGAACGGCTTCGTACTGGTCCTCCGGCACGGCGTCTGTTTCCCAGAGGAGTCTGCCGATGAGGGTGGATTTGCCGTCGTCCACACTGCCGGCCGCGACAAAACGGACGAGAGTCTTCTCCATTGGCATCAAAAGTAGCCTTCCTTCTTTTTCTGCTCCATGGAGGAGTCGCTGGTGAGATCTATGATCCGGTTTGCACGTTCCGATTTTCTCGCCGATGCGACCTCATTGATGATCTGATCGAGGGTGACGGCATCGGAACGGACGGCGCCCGTGCAGGGAATGCAACCCAGGGAGCGGAATCTGCACATCTGCGATTGAACCTCCTCATTCTTGATCCCGCCGCTTGAATCGGCCAGGTCAAGCGCGTCGACCGGGATGAGGATTCCCTTGCGCGAGACCACCTGCCGTTCCCTCGCAAAGTAGAGCGGCACGACCGGAATATTTTCCGCCTTGATGTAATGCCACACGTCCAGCTCCGTCCAGTTGCTCAACGGAAAGACGCGCACCGTTTCCCCTTCGTTGATTCGCCCATTATAGAGGTCCCATACCTCGGGCCTTTGGTTTCGGGGATTCCATTGTCCGTACCTGTCGCGAAGCGAAAAGACCCGCTCCGTGGCGCGCGATTTTTCTTCCTCCCGCCGCGCGCCGCCCAAAGCGGCATCGAAATCGTGTTTCGCGATCGCATTCAGCAGTCCTGCCGTCTTCAATTGGGCGCAGCACCTGTCCATGCCGATCTTGGAAGGATGGGCGCCACCGGCGATCGCATCCTCATTCCGCTCGACGATGAGGCGGGCGCCTATGCGCTTGACGAAGGCATCCCTGAATTGAAGCATTTCCGGAAATTTATATCCCGTATCCACGTGCAGGAGCGGGAACGGCATTCCGCCCGGATAGAAGGCCTTTTGAACCAACCGTACCAAAACGCTCGAGTCCTTCCCGATGGAATAGAAAATGACCGGATTTTCGAATTCGGCGGCGGCCTCACGGATGATGTGGATGGCTTCAGACTCGAGCTCCTGCAGGTAATGCAGCATCTGCTAATCATCCTCATTGAGGTTGCAGGCGCAATATTCAAATTCTGGATTCATTTTGCCTTTTGCGGATGCGGCCGCCGACCTATAGAATGTAGGAATTCCGGCTCAGACATGAGCAACTGCGAGTCAATTTGAAAAATGGAGATTTCGAGGCCCGTTTGATCGGGAGTAATTCATTCGGTCGTCTGAAGGAGGATCAGTCGGATGAAAACATCAATTCGAATGCTTTTTCTGGCCGCGACGTTCTTATTGAGTTCCAGTTTTGGCCTCCAGTCGGATTCACCCGCTGTCGGCTCTTCAGGAATGGCCAGCTCTGCCCATCACCTGGCCACGGAAGCAGGCATCAGCATACTCAAGGCGGGAGGCAATGCTTTTGATGCGGCAGTGGCGATCGCGGCCTCCTTGAATGTCGTCGAGCCGGACATGTCGGGCATGGGAGGCTATGGCACCATCCTGATCTATGACGCCCGCAAGGGCGAAACGCGATTCCTCAATCCAAGCGGCAGGATTCCATTTGCGGTAAACTCCGACGCCTTTCGCGCCCCTACCCCCAACTTCGAGGAAAACCGGCGAGGCGCCAAGGCCGTCTCAACTCCAGGAAACGTCCATGCGTGGGAACAACTCTCCAAACTATATGGGAGATCCGCTTGGGCTGACGTGTTCAAGCCCGCGATCGAACTGGCAGAGAACGGGTTCCCCATCAGCCAGACGCAGCAGAGATCGATCGCCTCGGCATTCTCGTCATTCCCCGACTGGGCGCGCCGCGAATATGGGCGGGATGGCCGTCCGCTGAAGGCCGGCGAGCTCCTGGTTCAGAAGGATCTGGCGCATTCGCTGCGTCTGGTGGCAAGCGGTGGCGCAAAGGCATTCTACGAAGGCGAAATCGCCAAGGCAATCGATGCGGCTATGCGCGAACGGGACGGTTTCCTATCGATCCGGGATCTGACAGCAGACCGGGCTGAGTGGTGGAAGCCGATCCAGATATCCTATCGCGGCTATCAGGTCGTCACGGCATCGCCGCCGGCCAATGCCTTCGACTACCTTGTCCGCCTCGGCATGATGAGCCAATTTGATGCTCGGGAGCTCGGGCACAACAGCGCCGCGTATCTGCATCGTTTTGCAGAGGTCACGAAGCACGGCTTTTGGGTACGGCTGCGCTACGCCGGAGACCCCGAGATCAATCCGCCGCCCCTAAACCGGCTTTTGTCAGAGGCTTATTGGAAAGAGGAGGCAGCGAAGATCGATCCCAACCGGGCCCGGCCTTTCGTACCTCCGACCGTTTTTGGCGACGAACAGCAGCACACTACGCACTTCGTGGTGGCCGACCGATGGGGGAACGTCGTGTCGGCCACGCAGACACTGGGAAATGCCTTTGGGGCCAGGATCATGCCCAAGGGGACAGGCATCTGGCTGAACAACTCTCTTGCCTATTGCACCTTCGAGCCCAAAGGGAACCCGATGGACGCGCACCCCGGGCGCCGCAAGCTCTCGGGCGATTGCCCCACGATCGTCATGCGGGATGGGCGACCATGGGTCGCAATCGGCACGCCGGGCGGTCACACAATCGGGCAGACGGTCCCACAAATGGTTATGAACCTGATCGACTTCAAGATGGATATCCGAAAGGCGATCGCGGCGGGAAGGATCAGCTTTTACGAACCGGATGAGCTGGGGATGGAGGAAAGCATTCCTGCTTCGGTTGGAGAGCAGCTTGCCAAGTTGGGCCACAAGATTCGCGTCGTGGCGGGCATTGGCAACGCACACGGGCTGACGATCGAATACGACTCCGCGCACAAGCCTGTGCGCTTTACCGGCGCGGCGGATCCGCGTGGCGAAGGCAAGGCCATCGGATATTGACCACGCCTGTTATAGCATGCTCGAAGCCAACGAATCGAGGCAAGCCATGATCCCTTCACGCAGAAGCTTCTTCAAAAGCTCACTCGGCCTGGCCATGCTGGGCCGAGGGTCCCGGGCGCATGCGACGCCTGTCCCGAAGGATTCCTCATTCGACCCGTGGGTGGAAATCGACACAGCCAGCTTCAGGCAGAACGTGGCGGAGATCAGCCGCCGGGTTTCCGGGAGACCGATCCTGGCCGTCGTCAAGAATAACGGCTATGGAACCGGGGTCGTCAACGTGGCTCGGGCTCTCGAGCCGGAGCGCGCGATCGCGGGCTTCGCTGTGGTCAAGCTGCACGAGGCCCATACCTTGCGTGACGCCGGTATTCAAAAACCCATTCTGCTCATGGGCCCATGCGACGAAAGGGACCTCGAAAACGCCGTCGTCCGCAAGATCCGGCCCATGCTCTATACCCCGCTCGGGCCGGCGCTGGACCGGATCGCGAGCAAGACTCAGAGCCCGGTTCCCATCCACATATGCGTGGACACCGGCATAGGCCGCGTCGGGGTTCCATTCAGACAGGCGCCTCAGCTCATCAAGGACCTGGCGAGCCGCAAATCGGTGCGCGTCGAAGGGACGATGATGACCTTCACGGAGGATCCCGAATTCGATGCGGAGCAGCTGGAGCGATTCCAATCCCTGTGCCGCACGCTCGAAAGTGAAGGGCTGCAGCTTGGCAAAAAGCATACTGCTTCGAGCTTCGGCCTTTTCCAGCGCCCCGAGGCGTTTCTCGACATGGTCCGGCCCGGAATGGCTCTATTCGGCATTTACTCCGAAAAGGAATTCCGTTCCCTCGGCCTGATGGACCTGCGGCCGGTGCTGCGACTGAAAGCACGAGTTATATACGTCAAGCAGTTGGCTAAGGGGGACAGCGCCGGCTACAACCGCGCTTACCGGGCTGCGAATGACGTCTGGGTCGCGACGCTGCCGGCCGGACACGCGGACGGCCTGCCCCGCGCTGCCGCCAAGGGCGCACGCGTGCGCATCGGAGAGGCCCTCTACCCGATCATCGCATCGATCTCCGCCAGTCACTGCATCGTCGAGATCGGTGCGGAACCGCGGGTGCGCATCGGCGATATCGCGACCTTCTTTGATGCACAGGAAGGCTCCCGGCCAGAGGACTTCGCAGCGTCCTGCGAAAGCTCGGTCTATGATCTGACCATGCACCTGAGTGCACTGCTTCCCCGGGTGGTTCACAACCCGGGGTAAGGCAGCGTCGGCGCCAGAATGGACAAGATGAAGATCAAGGAATCTCCAGTGTCCGGTTCTTATATGCTTTGATCGTTGTCGCTCGCGGCAGATTCGAGCACGAGGAGGGCCGCGGAAGATGGCGCCGATATTCAATTCGCGTGACCAGGAATGCCGGCCCGATTCAGGTGCCGGCACACGAGCGGCCCACTGGCTCACGGGCTTGTGGCCAGATGCCCTGCAGGCGGTACGGATGCTGCGCAGGAATGTCGCCTTCTCGGCGCTGGCCATTTTGACTCTGGCGCTTGGCATCGGCCTGACGACAGCCATGTGCTCGGTGCTCAACGGCACGTTGTGGCACCCGCTCCCTTTCCCTGACCCGGACCGCCTCGTGTCGGTTCGAGGCCCGATCTCATATCCGACCTTGTCGGATTGGTCGGCAGCCATTCACTCGTTCGACGGCCTGGCCGGCTATCGAGGCAAGCGTTACACCCTCACCGGCGCCGGTGAGGCTACATCACTGAGGGCGACCGTCTCGTCAGGTTCGTTGTTTTCGGTGCTGCAAGCGCAAGCGGCTCGTGGCCGCGCACTGTCGCCAGCCGACGACGAATCGGGCTCGAGGCCTGTGGTTCTCGGCGACGGCACATGGAGAGCGGTCTTCGCTGCCGATCCGGGGATTCTCGGGAAGACAATCTATCTAAACCGTGTTCCATTTGTCGTTGTCGGCGTGATGCCGTCCGGGTTCCAGTTTCCGACCAATGTTGACCGCGTCGACCTCTACACTACGATTGCGGCCGATTTTCAGACCGACCGGCGCCAGGCCGATAGGACCTACCCACGCGATCTGCAGGTTATTGCGCGCCTTAAGCCGGGGGCGCTCCTGGCGCAAGCGCAGGCCGAGATGTACACCATGGTTGCGGCAGGCACTCAGGAACACTCGGATCGCAACATCAGCCGGACGGGTTTGGTGGTGCCGCTGGCTGCCGAAGTGTCCGGCGCGCTCGTATCGCCCCTGAAGGTCCTGACGGGTGCGATCACCTGCGTACTGGTCATTGCCTGCGCAACGGTCGCGATCCTCGCGTTGATTCGTGTGACCGCCCGGCGCGACGAACTGGCAATCCGGCTGGCGCTCGGTGCCACGCGTGCCAAGGTAGCCCGCCAGTTGCTCGTCGAGAATGTGTTGATCGCGCTGGGGGGTGGCGCGGTCGGCACCCTGCTCGCCTTTTTGTGCACCAAGCCTATCCTCCTCCTTTACGCCGGACCAAATCTGGCGCCGGTCGCGAGGGTCCAGTTCGACTTCCGCGTGCTCGGAATCTCGCTGCTCGTCAGTCTGGCCGCCGCGGCGGGATTCGGCACGATTCCGGCCGTTCATGGCGCTGCCACCCGGTGGCCTCACCTCGCGCGCAACGCCGCCCGCACTGGCCGGCATTGGCCGGCTTCAACCGCGAGATCGCTGCTGGTCGCCGCCGAGATCGCGCTCACGGTAACCTTGGTTGCCGGCTCCATCAGTCTGTTGTGGGCGTACCTGTCCCTTGCGCGTGTGGATCCCGGCTTCGATCCCACGGATGTGCTGACGTTCCGGATTGATCTTTCCGACGTCCTATACACACCGCAACAGCAAGTGGATTTCTTCGAGCGCGTGCGCACCGATGCGGGAAGGTTGCCGGGCGTGAGATCGACAGCTTTCACCGCCCTGCTGCCATTCGGTGATGCGCGGTTCACGATCCGGCTCGATGTCCCAGGCCGCGGCACCGTCGATGGCCGTTCGGCGGGCGCCGAAGTCCATCTGGTCAGCCAGGGCTTTTTCCGGGCCATGGGCATTCCTTTGATCGAGGGCCGGGACTTCGCCCCAACGGACGTCATCGGCCATCCCCGGGTTGGCATCGTCAGCCATGATCTGGCGAGCCGATACTTCCCGGGAGAGAATCCGATCGGCCGTGTTATCGACGCGGGCTTTGGACCGGGGGGCGCAGCCAATCCCATGCTGCTGATCATAGGCATCGCCGGGAATGTGCACAACGGCACGTTGGCAGCGCCGCCCGAGCCTCAGATCTACGTGCCGTTCAGCCAGTCGCCGATGATTGCGTCGACGACGTTTGTAGCGCGCCTCTCCCAACCTGATCCGGGCGCAACATTATCCGCTGTCCGGCAGCGCGTGCGCGCACTCAACCCTTCGATCCCGATCGTAAACGTAAAGCCGCTCGCAGACTACGTGCACGCTTCGCTGTTGCAGCCACAATTCAATGCGCTCCTTATCGGTGTGTTCGCTGCCGCTGCCATCTTCCTGGCGATGACCGGACTCTATGCAGTGGTCTCATACTCGGCCCTGCGCCGCCGCCGGGAGTTCTCAATTCGCAGAGCGCTCGGCGCAACGGAACGAAGGATTGCCTGGCTGGTCATCAAACAAGGGCTGCAGGCCATCGTTCCGGGCATAGCATTCGGCCTTGCAGGCGCCTTGGCCACAAACAGGATGTTGGAAAGCGTTCTCTACGGCGTCCGGCCCAGCCGGCCTGTGACTCTGCTTTTGGCTGCCGTGGCCGCTGCCGCCATTTCTCTGCTGGCAACCTGGCAGCCCGCGCGCGCAGCGAGTGCCGATGATCTCCGCATTACGCTGCAGTCCGATACATAGCAGCTTGGCAATGAGGTTCACAGCCATAGTCGGCGCCGCTCGCGGTTCGCGCAAGAATGACTTCACATTTTGCAGAGAACACCGGCGCACGATGGCCAGACTCGACGTTGTTGATGTGCGAGCTCCTTACCACCTTCCAAGGGCAATAGCTGCGTCAGCGGCCGCTGACTTGAGGCCGGCCTTTCAAGGCCGGGCACAGCCAATTTGCGCGTGTGCCGTCGCGTAGCGACGTTTTGATTTTACGCGGAGGACTCGGGGCAGACAGCGAATTTCCGGGCCTGTGCCTCTCAAACGCCGACTTCCAGTCGGCAATTCGCTGCCTGCTGCCCCCATTTTTCTATCCAACATTTTCACTCATCCTCCACCCCCAAGTCGCTTTCCCATTGTGCCCCAAGATAGAAAGGACTATGAGTATTGGATATAATAACGTTATGAGAAGCGAAACAGACAAATTGCTCGAGAAGGTACTTAAGCTGCCACTTGAAGCTCGCGCTGCCATCGCCGGATCGCTTCTCGAAAGCCTGGACGAAACCGTTGATGAGGACACGGAGGCCTCTTGGGCCGATGAGATTGCCCGGCGCGTTCGTGATCTCGATGCAGGAAAAGCAAAGACCATCCCGTGGTCTCAGGCTCGCCGAATGATTCTCGGAGGATAATGGGGTCAACGCCGGTAGTCCTGCATGAAGAGGCTATCGCAGAAGCCCGCGCTGCCAGAGAATGGTACGAAGTTCGAAGTGCGGCTGCTGCGCAGGCATTCTTCGCTGAATTGGATTACGCGATCGAACAAATTGCGGATCTCCCCGAGGGGTGGCCGACATACATCGAGGGAACGAGACGCTATCTTTTGCGTCGGTTTCCTTTTTCAGTCGTTTACCGGAAGCACGGTACAAGCATCCAGATCATCGCAGTAGCTCACAACCGCAGGAGAGCAGGGTACTGGAAGAGTAGAAAGAAAAGGTGAGAGCCAATTTGACCAAGCCAGCTAACAAGCCGCTGCAGCCGCCGGCGGCCGCTGATATATCGAGGTAGATTGAAACGGCTGTGGGTAGCCACCTCGGGTGAGCCGTAGCGAGAGGCAGACGATCCTTTTCTGAAAGCCAGATTGCAGGTGAGATTAATGCAGCAAGCAGGTTTCGATATTACAAATTTAACCCATATTGATGCGATGAGTACCCTGGGCGACCCGCCGATTCTATTGGCTACTACGGTCTCTTCTGCTTTACTGGTGATTGGAACGGTAAAATGGCTTTTATTGTGGTTCCGTCTCCACGGTACTCACGATCGCGTTGCTAGAATCGTGCTGATTTGTCTCTTTTGTGCGACCTACCTAGGGGCAGGATTGTTTCAGTATTGGTTTGCCACGGCCCTGTATAGAGAATATTACGACATTGGTCCCGCCGTGACGTTAGGATTGTGGGTTCCAGTCGCTCCCCTCTGGTTGGTGGGAGTGCTTGCTGCCGTTATATTTCTTCTCGCGCACGCTATGCGTAGGGCGCGGTCATCGGGCGCTAATCAGATTGCCCCACGGTGATTGCGGCGGGATGGGGACTGACGACGGCAAAGTCCTGACAAAACAATATTTCGACAATTCTTCACTCTCCGATTTCCCGCTTACATCAAAAAGACAGGCCTGATTATTGAATCTAAAACCGATGACCGCGGCAATCTCCCACAGCGCATTAAAGTGGGACACATGCGATCGGGATTATTCTGGCTCATCGGATGCGGGGTCTTAGCTTGAAGAGATGGGCTTCGGATTTTGTTTTAAGCCTCTCTAAGAGGCATCTGACCTGCGGTTCTGCAAGCGCTACCAAACAGTTGCCGTCGTCAGTCCCGGTCATTTTATTAGCCAGGGAACCTCGAGATTGGCAGGTAAGGCTCATTTCGGGGTTTGCGTAGCCAGTCCCGCAATCCGAATCCAGTCACCGAAACTGGCCGTCCCAGAGAGCTTCCAGAAAATCGGTGATTGGGAGAATTTGAATCCCATCCACGACCCGGCGCCGGCGCTCAAGGCAAACGCAGATATAGCGCTTGAACTTTTCTTCCTCGGCAATAGCCTTCAACGACTTGAGGTCGCGTGCAGTGATGTTCGTCTTGGCTTTGACTTCAATCGCGGTGTGATCTCCTAAAATGAAGTCGACCTCGAATCCCGATGTAGAACGCCAATAGTAAACCGGTTCCTCGCTCCCATAGTCCCGGCATGAGATCAACTCATGCAGGAGGAATGTTTCCAGGGCCTCGCCGTATTCCGGTGTTCCTTTCCGGAACGTCCTGCCTTGAATCGCGCCGGCAACACCGACGTCGAAGAAATAGTACTTCGAAGAGACCAGCGGCTTGCGCACGGTGGATTCGCGCCATGCCGGCAGTTCATGGATAATCATGGTATCCTTCAAGATCTCGAAATACTCATACACGGTGGTGCGGGGAACCTGAGCGTCATTTGCCACGTTGGTGAAGTTCACGATTTGGCCGTTGCATAGGGCGGCAACACGCAAGAAACGCGAGAATGCCGGGACATTGCGCACGGCTCCTTCCGCCACGATCTCCTGCTGAAGATAGGTGCCGGCGTAGGCCCGCAGATCCGCATCCGGGTCGTCGGAAAAGTAGATCGACGGCAGCAGGCCGTTTTGCAGGGCGCGATCCAGATCGAAATGCCCGCCGAGTTCCTTCCAGGTCAGCGGATGAAGATATTTGGTGCGCGCCCAGCCACCCAGGAGATTCACGCCTCCGCGGCGCAGCTTGCGCGCGCTCGATCCGGTCAGCAGGAAGCGCAGGCCGCGTTCCTCGATGAGCCGGTGGACCTCGTTCAGGAGAATGGGCAGGCGCTGGACCTCGTCGATGACCACAATCCGCTCATGCGGTCCTATCTCTTCGGCCATGCGGCCGGGATTCTGGCTGAGGGCGAGGAAGACCGAGGTGTCGAGGAGATCGTAGACACGGCAATCCGGCAGGGTATGTCGAATCAGAAAGCTTTTCCCCGTCTGGCGCGGCCCGAAAAGAAAGTGGGATTTGCTCTTGAGCCAACGCTTCAGATCTGGGATGCGCTCAATCGCGGGGGGGATTGCTCCAGAATCTCGATCTGTCGCTATCATCGTCATTTAACATGCCAAATGACGACAGACATGTCAAGGACTCGGGGCCCCAATCCCGACCATTTCGCTTTGTGCCGTCGCGCAGAGCGAGGACGGGGACTGACGACGGCAACTGCTTGAGAGCGCTTGCAGAACCGCAGGGCAGATGCCTCTTTGGGGGCCTTAAAGCAAAAACCGGAGGCCCATTTGTTAGTCTAAGGACTGCATCCGATGCGTTAGCGTCATCGCCGGCTGCATATGTCGAACTCTCCTGCGCTGTTGGACAATGCCGCGCATGGTTATCGGTCTTAGGATCAATAATCAGGCCTGTCTTTTAGACGTAAGCGGGAAATTAGAGGGTGAAAAATTGTCGAAATGTTATCCAGTCAGGACCTTGCCGTCGTCAGTCCCCCATCCCATCCGACATATCCGGAATAGTGTGTTTGACCGTCAGGCACGGAAATGGAACTTGCCGTGCGTGATGCTGCTCATAATGTTATGATGATACCGGAGTTTTCCCGGCAGGAAGATCCTTTAGACTCCATGGATGAAAAGCGGCGTGCCCCTCTACAGTGATGCGCATTCATACTATAGGGCGATGATGCCGGATGTTGATGGCCTTCCAAAGGCAGGGCAAAGCGCCAGAATGCTCGGCATCCGGGTGCCCAAAGACATAGTTCTGGATGAGAATGGGTTCGTCCGGCCGGGGACCGGCGGTATGTCGGTAGCCCCAAACTCGCCATGGAATGTTCCGAATCACCGGAGGCCCCGCGGTATGCGCATGGGTTCTACCGGCAAGTATAATGATCGCATGTATGCTCTGGCTGATACGGCGATTCCAGCCGATAAGCTGAATGTGAGGCCGGATCCGCTACAGCCGTATATGCACGCCTTTGTTGAGCCCGCGGTCACGGTTGAACTTGCGAGATATGAAACTGATCTGGCCAACACTCGAAGAGACTGGAGGCAAGTGTGGCCTTGAGCAGCCAATTGGATCTTTACCTCAAGCTGGAACGGATCATGATCGATCTTGACGATCGGGGGGAGCCGTTCGCCGATCAAGTGCGCGACTTGATGGACCCGCTCTGGTATTCGCTATCCAAAGAGGAGCACGAATTTCTTGATGGCCGTGGGGAGATTGAGGTGCGTGTGTTATACCCGGTTACCCTCACAGTCCC
>Ga0187878_1003040_pt1 | contig 14258 bp, 18 predicted proteins | sample June2016WEW_17_1_FD_132979 | JGI IMG/M metagenome (GOLD analysis project Ga0187878, IMG submission 132979) | Peatland microbial communities from SPRUCE experiment site at the Marcell Experimental Forest, Minnesota, USA - June2016WEW_17_150 | ecosystem: Environmental > Terrestrial > Soil >...
CGCCCGGCGTTGCGGCTGGTTCGACGCCGTGGCCACGCGGCACGCCACCATGGTCAATGGTATTGACGGGCTCGCGGTCACCAACCTCGACGGCCTCGATACGCTTGAAACGATCCGCGTGTGCATCGCTTACCGGATCGGCGCGCAAACTTTCGACTACGTCCCCAGCGACGCAGCGACACTGGCGCAGTGCGCGCCCGTTTACGTGGAGTTTCCCGGCTGGCACACCCCGACCACGGCCGCGAAGCAGTGGAAGGATCTTCCCGTCAAGGCCCGGCAGTATCTCAAGGCCATCTGCGAGCTGTCCGGCGCGCGGCTGCAAATCGCGTCCGTCGGCCCCGGACGCGAGCAAACGATCCGGCTGTGAGCCCGCCGTTCGCGCGCCTGTTGCCGTGACCGCCCCGACGATCCATCTCAGCCCGCAGGCGCAGGCGTCGGTGCCAACGCACGTCGCGGTCATCATGGATGGCAACGGCCGCTGGGCCAAGCAGCGCCATTTGCCGCGTGTCGAAGGCCACCGCAACGGCGTCGAGTCCGTCCGCACGATTGTTCGCGCGGCGGGCGAGCTGGGCATCAAGTTTCTCACCCTTTACGCCTTTTCCGTGGAAAACTGGAACCGCCCCCAGGACGAGGTGGACACGCTGATGACCTATCTCACGCGGTTCCTCAAGTCCGAGATCGGCGAGCTGAACCGCAGCAACGTGCGGCTGGACGCGATCGGCCAGATCTACCGGCTGCCGGAGTTCGTTCAGGAACAGTTGGCGAAAACCAAGGCTGCCCTCGCGAAAAACAACGGCCTCACGCTCATCCTCGCGTTGAGCTACGGCGGTCGCACCGAAATCGTCGAGGCCGCCCGCAGCCTGGCCACGAAGGTCAAGGAGGGACGGATGGAACCGGCGGAAATCACCGAGCACGCCTTTGCCCAGCACCTCTACACGCACGCGATTCCCGATCCCGACCTGCTCATCCGCACGAGCGGTGAACTCCGGGTGAGCAATTTTCTCCTCTGGCAGATTTCCTACGCCGAGTTCGTCGTCACCCCGACGCTCTGGCCCGACTTCCGCAAGCCGCAATTCTACGCGGCGCTGGAGGAATACACCCGGCGGCACCGCCGTTTCGGCGGGGTTTGATCGCCCGCCGCACCCCCCAATATGAAAATGCGATGCCTTGCCCGCCTCACGCTTGCGTTGCTCGCCTGGGCGGGCGTTCCCGCCGCGCGTGCGGGCGAACGCTGGAGCGACGAACAGGCCGGCGCCTGGGCACGCCGCACCGGCTGGCTCGTCGGCTGCAACTTCACCCCCAACACCGCCATCAACCAGCTCGAGATGTGGCAGGCCGACACGTTCGATCCCGTCACCATTGACCGCGAGCTTGGCTGGGCCGAGGGGCTTGGCTTCAATTCCGTCCGCGTCTTCCTGCATCACCTCCCGTGGCAACAGGACGCCCCCGGTTTCATCCACCGGCTTGACCAGTTCGTTGCCCTGGCGGATCGCCACCACATTGGCGTGATGTTTGTCCTGCTCGACGCTTGCTGGGACCCGTTCCCGCAGGCGGGCAAGCAGCGCGCGCCGCGGCCGTTCGTCCACAATTCCGGCTGGGTGCAATGCCCCGGCCGCGACATCCTCGCCAACCCCGCCCGGCACGATGAACTGAAACCCTACGTCACCGGCGTCATCGGCCATTTTCGGAACGACCGTCGCATCCACTTCTGGGACCTGTTCAACGAGCCGGACAACATCAATCGCCCGGCTTATGTGGCGCAGGAACCGGCGAACAAGGCCGAGTTTTCGCTCCTGCTCCTGCGCAAGGTGTTTGCCTGGGCGCGCGAGGTGAACCCATCGCAACCGGTCACCGCCGGCGTCTGGCTGGGCGACTGGGAGCCGGCCAAGGCCTCGCCGTTCAACCGCTTCATGCTCGAGCAGTCGGACATCATCACGTTTCACAACTATGGCCCGCTGGCCGAGTTGCGGTCGCGCGTGGACAGCCTCAAGCCTTACGGCCGGCCGCTGATCTGCACCGAATGCATGGCGCGCCCGGCGGGGAGCACGTTCGACCCGAACCTGGCGTTTCTGAAGGAGCAAAAAGTCGGTGCCTACAACTGGGGTTTCGTCGCCGGCAAGACGCAGACGATCTTCCCGTGGGATTCATGGGAGAAGACTTACACCGCCGAACCGCCGGTGTGGTTCCACGACATCCTTCGGCCCGATGGCACGCCGTTCGACGCGAAGGAAGTCGCCTTCATCAGACACGTCACCGGCCGGACGAAGTAGGGCAGGGAACTGTGCGGGGGCGCCGGTAAGAGCGTCGGCGTTCCCGGTGATCATCATCAATGGTGGGAGCCCGCCGCCGCTGGAGTTTGATTGGTTTCTGAGCCAAACGGCTGTCTCCGGTTTGCTGGTCTGGGTTGAGAGAATGTTCCGGATCGCTCAACTTCCCATTTGTGGATCACTTCTTCCCAGAGCGGCAAGTCGGCGTCGCAGATCAAGGCGTCGATCCGGTTGTCTGAATGACTGAAGCGCCAATGGGCGTCGGAAAAGGGCGCGCTGCGGACTTTCTGGTCGAGTGAGGCGAGGTCGCCGCGATTTGTCATGGGCGCCGAAAGAACAAATGAATGCTTCATGAGGAAACCAAGCGACACCAGCGCATCGTACTGGTTGTCAACCTCCTGCCGGGGGTTGGAGCCCATTCGCCGGCGTTCGGACCACGTTGTCGGAACCAGCCAGTCTGTCCACCTGAGTTTCCGGAACTGCACGCGTTGCCAGTACTCCAGATTGCGGAGGTGTGACCGCACCTCGCGATCCCGGGCAGTACTCTGCCAGAAACCCGCGACCAGGCCTGCAAGAACCACTACCACCACGATCAGAACGGCAACATGTTTTCGCATACTCAGGCCGGCGTCCCAAGCATCACGGAGATAACCTGCCAAGGGCCCTCCAGTTTCCGCTGAGGTTTGAAGTGGTCGGTGCGTCCTCGCCTATGGCTTGACCCGTTTCGCCTCCCACTCAAGCAGGCGGACATTCCCAATGAAATGCCGTTCGACCTTGCCCTTGATGGTGTCGTCGCTGATCGTGCCCAGGAACTTCGACTCGGTGACCAGGTCGTGGTCGGCCGGTTGGGCCACGCCGTTCAGGTAGAAGCGCATGGTTTGGTGCGTGGTGAAGGAAACCTGGGTGCCCGTGAGCTTGGCGTCCTCGAGCGCCACTTCATTTGTCTTTCCGCGTTCAAGCTGGCTCAATGTACCGGTCAGTTTGTCGCCGTTGCGCTTGAGTTTCAGCACGGGCTCAAAGGGCGACTTGGGCTTGGGCGTGAACGTGACTTTCCAGGCGCCGGTGGGATTGACCGCGGGCGCCTCGTCGGCCGCGCGGGCGCGGAGGGCCAAGCCGGCGACGGCAACGATCAGGGCCAGAGTGACTGAGCAGGTGCAGGGTCGGAGTGTCATACGTGTTGACAGGGTTGAGGTTGATCTATCACAAAATCGTTTTCACCGTTGGTGTCACCTTCCCACCTCATGGCTGCCATTGGCCATAAGGCCTTGCTGGGCCCAACCGTGCCAAAGGTGCCCTCCAGCGTCAAGTTGCCGCGTGAAGCCAGGCGGACACGCGCTGACAACGGTGGCTCGCGGACCGCCGGGTCGCGCCAGTGTGCGGCCGATGTTTTTGGCGTGCAGAAACGCGCCTCGGTCGGTAATGATCCACACGTTACGCACCATGAAACCAGCGCGAAGCCATGATCGGCCTCCCGGAACTCAGGTGTCGGCTCACCGCGAACCGGGCTGCGGACGTCAACACCCGCGCCCAATTTCTGACCCCGGCTGACGATGTCAACCGAGGCCGATACCTGCCGAAAGTTCGTCGTGCCGAAGCTTCAGGCCGCCGGTTGGGACTCCGACCCGCATTCCATCGCCGAACAGCGCAGTTTCACCGACGGTCGCATCGTCGTGCTCGTGCGCCTCGTCAACTCGATGGTCGAGTTCAAACAGATCATCGGGCGCGGCACGCGCGTGCACGACGACTACGGCAAGCTCTGGTTCAATATCCTCGACTACACCGGCACGGCCACGCGCAACTTCGCCGACCCGGCCTTCGACGGCGATCCCGCCTTCGCCACGCAGGAGGAAACTGACGAACACGGGCGGATGATCCGCACCGAAGTTTTAACCGCAGAGAACGCAGAGGACGCCGAGAAAGAAACCTCACCACTTCACGAAGAACCGGTGCCATATAACACCCTCTCCGCCTCGATCGGGGAGAGGGACGGGGTGAGGTGTCGAAAGTTCTATTTCGACGGCGGCCAGGTCGAAATCGCCGCCCACCTGGTCTATGAACTCGACGCTGACGGCAAGCAACTCCGCGTCGTCAAACTCACGGATTACACCGCCGAGAAAGTGCGGACCCTCTGCGCCAGCCCGGACGAACTGCGCGCCCGCTGGGCCGATGCAGGTCAGCGCGCCTCTTCCTTCTCCGCCTCGATCGGGGACAGGGACGGAGTGAGGTGTCGAAGCCACGAGCAGGAAACCGCCTTCTTCAACTACTTCGCCCCCGAAGCCCGCGAAATCCTGAACGACCTGCTGGAGAAATACGCTGTTGACGGCGAACTCCAGTTCACGCTTCCCGACGTGCTGAAAGTCCCGCCGATTTCAGCGCGTGGAAACGTGGCCGAAATCGCCCGCCTTTTCGGTGGTCTTGATCAACTCGGCAACGCGGTTAATCAACTCCAGTCGCTGTTATATGCGGCGTAGCCCCAACACCATTGGGCTGGAAGCCCTGGATGTGACAGCCTGGGCTGGAGTGAGTCCGACGAGCGTCCGCCCAGGTCAACGGTCCGATAAAACACCCTTGACAGGGCTGAAAGCCCCGGATGTGACAGCCTGGGCAGGAGCGAGCATTGCGAGTGGAGGCCCAGGCCAGCCGTCCCATAAAACACCCTTGACGGGGCTGAAAGCCCCGGATGTGACAGCCTGGGCTGAAGCGAGTCCGACGAGCGTAGGCCCAGGTCAACGGTCCGATAAAACACCCTTGACGGGGCTGAAAGCCCCCAATGTGACAGCCTGGGCTGGAGCGAGTCCGACGAGCGTAGGCCCAGGTCAACCGTCCCATAAAACACCGTTGACGGGGCTGAAAGCCCCGGATGTGACAGCCTGGGCTGGAGCGAGTCCGACGAGCGTCCGCCCAGGTCAACGGTCCGATAAAACACCCTTGACGGGGCTGAAAGCCCCGGATGTGACAGCCTGGGCTGGAGCGAGTCCGACGAGCGTAGGCCCAGGTCAACCGTCCCATAAAACACCCAAGCCCTGAAGGGGCGTCACAACCATGTCTCAATCCCTCGCCAACATCGTTGTTCACCTCGTGTTCAGCACGAAGGAGCGCCGGCAACTCCTCCGCGACGAGGAACGCGGCCAACTCCATGCCTACATCACGGGCATTCTGAAAAACCACGACTCGCCGCTCATCGAAATCAATTCCGTCCGCGACCACATCCACATCTTGTTCGCGCAATGCAAGAACCACGCCCCGGCGAAAATCGTGGAGCAGGTCAAATCCTCCTCGTCCGGCTGGATCAAAACGCAGAACCCCGCCTATGGCGATTTTGCCTGGCAGGCCGGTTACGGCGAGTTTAGCGTCAGCCCCATGCACGTCGAAACGGTTCGGGAGTACATTCGCCGACAACCGGAGCATCATGCTCAGGAAGATTTCCAAACCGAATACCGTCGCTTTTGCGAGAAGAACGGCAAACCATTGGAGGAACGATATGCGTGGGATTGATTGCGCAACCAAACGAACAGGTGCCGGCCCTACAGGCCGGGGGTCGTATTCTGACCGCACAATTTCCTGGGCCTTCGCTGCGCCTCAGCCCAGGCTTTCACATTTCGGGCCTTCGGCCCTGCCGGCCCGCACATCCCGATGAAGAAGAATTTGAAATCCTCGCTGACGGGCAAGGCTCTGGCCGCCTTGCAGGTAGCCGTTGCCAAGGCACTGGAGGAGCACCGGCGCCGCGGCAGGCCGCTCGCCGTCTGGGGGAATGGCGAAGCCGTTTGGATGCCCGTGGAAACCGCCGACGCCTTGCGTGAAACGCCAATCAACTACAAGGCAAAAGGCTGAAGGCTAAATGCTAAACGATAAAAGATTCAGCCTATAGCATTCGGCCTTCAGCATTTTCCAACGATGCTCCGCAACGCCTTCAACCAACTGCAAACGCTGCTCTATGTGGCATAGATTATGAGTGACTTATATTACTCCACGGACATGACCGTTTACGGGCCTTGGCTCTTGGACGTAGCGCAACTTCGTGAACTCGACAAAGTGCTCCTCAATGTGTGGGATGGATTGTGCCAATATCGAGAGAAGGCAATTCGTCGGGACGTTCGGGAAATCCTCGATGAACGGAGAAGCCGAGGTCTTCAACTAGTCAATGGCGACGAGGAGGATGAAGAACTCCTTGAATCAATAACAAAGCAGGTTTCCAGGAATAGTAGTAACTTCCGCGAGGCAAAGGAGATTACGCTCTTCCTCAACGGTGAGCGAAAGCTGAAGGTCGATTCCTTCGAGGAAGCACTTGATCATGCGGCTGTTTCTGACACGAAAGCATACGGATTCATTGCGTCAATGGAGGTAAAGGATATTGAAGTGTCACTCATTTTTGATGGCAATTATAGCAAAGTCGCTCTAAAGGTTTCGCCGGAGAGACTGCCAGAAAGCCGGGCTGCGTTTGCTTTATTGAAGAACTGGATTGACTCCAACCAACCGCGCAAGTGGCAACAGCATTGGTTGACACTTGTATCGCTAATGTGGGCACTTCTGATACTTGGATGTTTTGGTTGCGTGTCTTTTTATACGTTTTTGGCAGGAACGCCGCCATCTCCATATCGGACTCAGGCTGCTGAACTGCTCAAGCAGGGGGTTACGGTAACGAACCAATTAAAAGCTGTTGAAACCATACTTGCGTTGCAGTCTGGTGCTTCACCTGCTGGTGTATATCGAGCGATTCCCGTGTGGTGGTTTGCGGCGTTCGGCCTTGGCTTTGTTGCTTGCAGTTTTTTTTCTGTTCAAGCAAAGCCCAATCTTGCCATCGGAAAGGGGGAGACGTTGGTTAAGCGTTGGCGTTGGTGGGTCAAGTTTATCACTGTCGGCGTGCCGAGTTTCGTTTTCGCGTCATTTATTTCACCTTGGCTGGTTTCCTTCATAAAAACGCTGTTCCACTGAGGCTGAAGCAGTTCTGCCACCGTATGCCTTGCCCCATTACCGCCCAAGCGCTCGGTGCGCTCCGTTAGGAGAAGGGCTCAAGGATAAAGGGCTAAAGGCGGAATTGGAAATGATCAATCAACAGAGGACTTAATGGCAGGAACCAAAGCGTTCGCGCTTCGAGTCATCCGCATGTATTCCGAACTGCCGAAGAACGACACAGTGGCGCAAGTCCTCGACAAGCAAGTGTTGCGTTCTGGAACATCGGTGGGCGCGAATTATCGCGAGGCATCGCGTGGCCGGTCGAAAGCCGAGTTCATTGCCAAGATTGGCGATTGCCTCAAGGAAATCGAGGAAACCGAGTATTGGCTGGAATTGCTTGTGGACAGCGGTTGCGTTCCGGCAGCAAAGATGGCCGGGTTGTTGGACGAGACGCGCCAACTCATCCCCATTTTCACGACGATTGACAAACACTCGAAAGATGGCCTTTAGCGTTCAGCATTCAGCCTTTAGCCTTTCCCGCGTGTCCATGCTGCGCGAGATGCGCGATGCGGCGGGCGATTCCGGCGAGTTTTACACGCCGCGCGCCGTCGTGCGGCTCATGGTTGCCGTCACCGACCCGCGCCTCGGTGAAACCGTCCTCGACCCCGCCAGCGGCACGGGCGGCTTTCTCGTTGAAGCCTTCAATCATTTGTCGCAGCAAGTAAAAACGGTCGCGGACAGGAAAATACTACAGGAGACGAGTCTCTTCGGCTGCGAACCTAAGACACTGCCGTATCTGCTCTGCCAGATGAACCTGCTGCTGCGCGGCCTCGACGCCCCGCAGATTGACCTCGGCAACTCGCTCCGCTTCAAGCTGACGGACATCGGCGAGCGCGACCGTGTGGACGTGATCCTCACCAACCCGCCCTTCGGCGGCGAGGAAGAGAAAGGCATCCAAGGCAATTTCCCGGAAGACAAACAAACTGCCGAGACGGCGCTGCTGTTCCTGCAACTCATCATGCGGAAACTACGGAAAAGTAGGACAGGCTTCCAGCCTGTCACATCTTCCCAAAAGACAGGCAAGATGCCTGTCCTACGTTATGCCCGCGCGGCGGTGGTCGTCCCCAACGGAACGTTGTTCGGCGATGGTGTGTGCGCCCGGATCAAGGAAGAACGGGAATTCAACCTGCACACGATCGTCCGGCTGCCGAACGGCGTCTTCGCGCCCTACACCAGCATCCCGACGAACCTCCTGTTTTTTGACCGTTCCGGTCCGACGCGCGAGGTCTGGTATTACGAACAGCCGCTCCCCAAAGGCCGGAAAAATTATACCAAAACCGCGCGCATCCAGTTCGAGGAATTCGCGCCGCTCATCGCCTGGTGGGACCAACCTGGTCCTGGCACCAAGCGGAAGAAAAACGAGCAGGCTTGGAAAGTGCCCGCCGCCGAGTTGCTGGCCAACGGCTGCAACCTCGACCGGAAGAACCCGCGCGCCAAGGAAGACATCACCCACCTGCCGCCCGCCCAGCTCGCCGCCAGCATCTTGAAGAAAGAACAGCGCATCGCGGAGATCATGGGCAACATTGGCAAGCTTCTGGCGAAGCACGGAACATGAATCACTCCGCTGGCAGTCCCAGTTCTTTGAGGGCCTCGCGGGCCTTCATAATCGGAATGCCTTCGAACGATTTCAACGAAGTCAAATCGCCGTCGCCGGTCACGATGGCGTCCACTCGCGCCGCCACGGCTGCCGCCAGCACAATCAGATCCTTCGGGTCACGCAATTCCGGCGGGAGCGAAATCTGTGCGTCGGCGCTCCAGGTCACGTATTCGCGCAGGCCCTCAGCCAGCATCGTCGGGCTTAAACCAAGGAGTCGAAGTCGGGCGGCGAGCTTCGGTCGGTTCAGCACCTCGACAAACTCCACCCACAACCGCGGTGTTTGCACGAGCGCGAGTTTGCCCGCTTTGACGGCATCCAAAAGACGGTCGGGATTCCCGTGCCAGAGCGACCCGGAAATCAGGGTGTTGTATCAGCGACGATTCTCACGCGCGGCCCGTTCAGCGCGGACGGCATCCACCTCCGCCTGGATTTCTTCCATGGTCATCGGTTCACCCGGCAGCGCGCGCAGTTCACGCACCATCTCGAAGAAATCCCTGCGTGCGGATTCCGCTTCCACCTCGCGCTCGATCAACCTCGTCAGGTTTTGCGGATCGAGCAACCCCTTCGCCCCGGCCTTGGCGGCCACTGACTCGGTCAAGTCGAGTTGAACGATGATGCTCATGACGGGAACAACATGACAGCAACCGACGCACCGTGTCAAATCAGGCTGGAGGGCGGGTGGGAGCGCAGCACCGTCCGGCGCAGGTCCGAAGACCGGGGCGCATTGGCTACCTTCGAGCGCGTTATTCATGGAGAAGCTGCTGCGGCTGGTCCGTTGGACCCAGCCGCGCTCCGCTCGCGCCAGGGAGGCCCGCGCATGAGCAAGCAATGGCCAACTGTGCGGCTGGGCGAGGTGCTGGCGCTCAACAGGAACGCTGAAGGCGTTCAAGAGCATAGCCGGGGGTTGAGGAGCACCGCGACGATACCCCCGGATAGACGTCTCCATTTGTCATGCACCCTGACGGGGTGCGAGAACGGTGCGGGTGATTTACGGCGGACGATTCTGGCACCCCGTCAGGGTGCGGACGATGTTTTGCCCATGGTCCGGGGGTATCGCTGCGCTCAACCCCCGGCTGGATTCTGGCATCCCTTCAGGACGCTCACATGCGGAGGCGCGCGATGAAGCCGTGGCCAATCGTTAGTCTCGCTGAGTTGATTTGCCTTGAGCGCCGGCCGGTGAAGGTTGAGCCGCAAAAGTACTACCAGGAAATCGGCATCTATTGTTTTGGCCGCGGTATCTTCCACAAGCCGCCCCGACCTGGATTTGAAGTCGGCGACAAAGACCTTTTCTTGATGAAGGAGGGCGACTTCATTCTTCGGGTGACGTTTGCCTGGGAGGGCGCGGTCGCGATCGTGTCGGCTGCTGAAGATGGAATGTATGGCTCGACACGTTATCCAACGTTCCAGGTGGATCAGAGTCGGTGCGTCCCGCTTCCTGCTGAATTATTTCAAAACCGAAGAAGGGATTCAGCAATTGGTGAAGATATGCCCCGGTTCTGCGGGGCGAAATCGGGTCCTGAGTATCCGGCGAATCTCCGAGGTGCTCGTGCCCCTGCCGCCGAACTGGACGCGCTACTGCCCGCCATTTTGGATCGGGCATTCAGAGGAGAATTGTGAACGCATCTGTTTCAGGGCCGAAACCCCATCATGTTAGAGCCTGGGCCGGAGCGAGTCCGACGAGCGAAGGCCCAGGAAGACCGACCCATATAGCACTCTTGACGGGGCTGAAAGCCCCTAATGTGACAGCCTGGGCTGGAGCGAGTCCGACGAGCGTAGGCCCAGGCCAACCGCCCCATACAATACCCGAGCCCTGAAGGGGCGTCACAACCATGTCCCAGTCCCTGGCTAACGTCGTGGTTCACCTCGTGTTCAGCACGAAGGCCCGCCGCCCTCTCCTTCGTGAGGAGGAACGCGGCCAACTCCATGCTTACATCACGGCATCCTCAAGAACCAGGACTCGCCGCTCATCGAAGTCAATTCCGTTCGCGACCACATCCACATTTTGTTCGCGCAGTCGAAGAACCATGTGCCCGCGAGCATCGTGGAGCAGGTCAAGAGTTCGTCCAGCGGTTGGATCAAGGGGCAGCACGCGTGGTATGCTGATTTCGCGTGGCAGACGGGCTACGGCGAATTCAGTGTCAGTCCGATGGACGTCGAGGAGGTGCGGGAGTACATCCGCCATCAACCGGAGCGCCACCGGCAGGAAGACTTCCAAACCGAGTTCCGCCGGTTTTGCGAAAAGAATGGCAAACCGCTGGATGAGCGCTATGCTTGGGATTAAACCGAATGGGGTTCTGGCGGTATGCGGGCGGCTTCCGCGGCAGGGATCTCGAACTTCGGTCCCGCCCCTGCAGGGCGGTGGAGAATTGCCTGGTGACTTCTTCCTGGGGCTTCGCTCGGCGCTTCACCCCAGGCTCTCACAGGACGGGCTTTCGGCCCTCCGCCTGCAAGCCGAGACCGCTGACGAACTGGACGCGCTCTTGCCCGCCGTTTTGGACCGGGTCTTCAAAGGAGAATTGTGATATGGCCAAGAAAAAAGAATTTCCGTTGGCACAAGTGTATGGGTTGCTCGAACCCGGCCCGGTGGTGCTGGTGACAACGGCCCGCGTGGGACGAGCGAACATCATGCCCATGTCGTGGCATACGATGATGGAGTTTGTGCCGCCGCTCGTGGGCTGCGTGATCAGCAGCCAAAACCACACGTTTGAAATGTTGCGGGCGACGGGAGAATGCGTGATTAATGTGCCGACGGTGGAACTGGCTAAGAAGGTGGTGAGTTGCGGAAACACTTCCGGTCGGTCGGTGGACAAGTTCAAAACCTTTGGCCTCACGCCGGTGGCGGCCACGGCCGTCATGGCCCCGCTCATCGCTGAGTGTTATGCCAATTTGGAATGCAAGGTGATTGATCGAAAACTGGTGACCCAATACAATTTCTTTATCCTGGAGGTCGTCAAGGCGTGGATTGATCCGCGTCGGAAACGGCCCCGGACGATTCATCATCAGGGAGAAGGTGTGTTCGCGATTCCGGACCGGACGATCAAACTGCCTTCGCCAAAAACTTCCTTCCTCACAAAATGAAGCGCCGGCAAGCCGAGACCGCCGCCGAACTGGACGCGCTGTTGCCCGCCATTTTGGACCGGGCTTTTAAGGGAAAGCTGTGAAACGGAAGCCAGCGTCGAACAACGACACCTCACCTTGCATCCTCTCCCCGTTCGAGGCGGAGAGGAAACCCGCCATCCGTAACCGCGCGTGGACTCGCTCGCTGCCCGCCCGGTCGGGCTTCGCCCTTTCGCTCGGGGAAAGTCGTCTCGCGCGTTCCCGGCGCGTTCGGCTCAAAAGATAACTCTAAATGAAATCCGGCTACACCGCACGCCAGGGCCAGTTTCTTGCCTACATCCATCAATACAGCATCCTGAACGGTTGCGCGCCAGCCGAGGTTGACATGGAACGGTTCTTCGGGGTGACGCCGCCGACGGTGCATCAGATGGTGCTCAGGCTGGAGCGGCGTGGATTCATCCGGCGTGTCCCCGGCCAGGCGCGCAGTATCGCCCTGATCGTTTCCCCCGACTCGCTCCCTCTTCTGACCCGCCCCCAAGGCCGCGCGTTCAAGGGAGATTGAGCCGCCGTGCTCCGCGGCCGTGACTGCTCGTTCCACCTCCGTTGCGTGCAAGAAGATGGGGCGGCGACGCAGCACCACCCCCACCCGGCCCGCCCAACATCGGGCCGCCACCCATGCGAAGTGCGAATGACGAATGACGAACGGTGGGGCGCGGATCGCCGGGCCGCGACGTTCCCGTTCAACCGGTCACGGTGATGCCGCGCTCCGCGAAACGCGCGAGCGTCCATGCGTATTCCGCCGCCAGTTGGTCCACCACATGGCCGGCACGCAGTTCCGGCGGCAGGACTTCCCACGTGTACGTCTCCATCTCGAAATGCGCGCACGCGTCCGGGTGGGCGGCGACGTAGTCGAGCACCCCGAGCAGGTGATCGGTGGTCGTGCCAAAGACCGGCGTCGGCGCGGCGTGGAGGGGGATGTGAAAATGCACGCGCCATTCCGACGAGGGGTGAACGACGAGGGGCGATGTTCGAGCGTCCAAGAACGAGGTTCGAGCAAGGGCTTCGGAAAGATCGCGGAACCACTGCAACCGCCCGTCGGCCAACCGGGCCACGACCTGGTGCAGGTAGGTTGCATCGGCGAACGCCGCCAGTGCCGCGCGGGCGGCCGGCGTCGGATGCAATTTGAGCGCCGAGCTGAGGTGGATTTTGCTCAGCAGGATGCCGTTTTCGCGGAGGCGGTTCAACGCCACCGCCGGTTCCTCAAATTCGATGGCCAGGTGGCAGGCGTCGTAATTCACGCCGAGGTGAAACTCGATGCGATGATCGGTCGGCCGGTCGTCGCGCAACCGGTCGAAGAAGCGCACGACTTCGTCGCTGGTTTCGAGGTAACAGAGCGGCTCGGGCTCGAGCCCCAGGTGGAGCTTGCGGCCGGTGCGTTCGCTGAGGGCCGCGATGTGTTCGACACAGAGCCAGAGGTTGCGGCGCATTGCGCGGGCCTGGTCGTCCGTGTGGATGAATTCCTTGAACGAGCCGGGAACGGTGCTGACGCTGCCGGCGATATCCGATGGCACCAGTTGCGCCAGCAGATCGAACAATCGCCTGGTGTAGTCGAGCCGTTCCTGGGTGGTCCAGTCGGGCGCATAGACCTGTTCCTTCACTGCAGCACCGTGGAAGCGACCGAAGGGAAAGCCATTGATCGTAAAAACATAGCAGTCGTGGCGATCGAGCCAGCGCTGAAACGCAGCCAAGGTGGCCGGCTCACCCAGTTCGCGGGCGGCGAGGTCACCCAGTCGCAGGCCGATGGCGTACGGGCGGCCGGGGGCGACGCGCTCGCGGACGGCGAGCGTGTGGCGTTCGAGGCTGGCCAGGATTTCCGGCCAGCTTTCGCCCCGGTGGATGTTCGTGCAATAGGCGAGATGGCGATGATGCGCGAGCTTCATGCTGACGTCATTTTCGCCGCGCGCCGGTCGGGTGCAAAGCAAAACCAGCCCGGCTCAACCTGCCGGTGTCGTTGCCGCCGGCCGGAACGGCTCCGCGGCGAGTTCGCGGAACCGCTGGCCCAATTCCTCGCGGGCCTTGAGCAGGAAATACCCGTCGGTCGTGCCGCACACGACCAGCCAGAACAGCCAGATCCACCCGAGCTCGGTCGGTGCGCCCGTGAAGGTCAGCAGGGCGAGGAAGATCAACCAGGGCAGGATCATGATGCGCAACACCGCGCCGGTAAATGCCTGGTTGGGTTTGCGTCGGACCAGTCCCAGCCAGGAGCCGACCCAGCACAGGGTCAGCAAATCCGCGACGAAAACCAGCATCGTGACCAGTGCCGCGCCCCCCATGCTGGTGTCGTTGCCGCCCAGGACGGCCCCGATGCCAAAGGCGAGGAACTC
>Ga0187878_1003042_pt1 | contig 14257 bp, 15 predicted proteins | sample June2016WEW_17_1_FD_132979 | JGI IMG/M metagenome (GOLD analysis project Ga0187878, IMG submission 132979) | Peatland microbial communities from SPRUCE experiment site at the Marcell Experimental Forest, Minnesota, USA - June2016WEW_17_150 | ecosystem: Environmental > Terrestrial > Soil >...
ATCTGTTCGCGTGGTGTACCTGAAACATGTTCCATAAGCTAGCCTTGAAGTACGAGGGACAAACGATTTTAACTAAGACGTACTTTCTGCCCAAAAGTTCTTGAGTTATTACACAAACTCGACCCCTTCGGGGTTTGCCGTTTGTTATGCGCTGCGCGGCCGTCCGTGCCGTCGAGATGAAGAGGGTTGTTAAGGCGATCACAATCCTCGCACTCTAATACTTCTAAACTCTCGAAGGAGCGGGATAAATGTGTTTTCAATTCTGTCGGAGGGGAAGCGGATCTGTTCGAGATCGCGTCCAAGAATCGTCGGATCGTAGGATGAGCCGTCCTCACAGAGAATGATGATATGCTTCCCCTTCGCTTTCGCATACGCGGGCTCGGCGTTGAGCCACGCATGGTCACGTTTACCCGTTACAAGGAGTAAGAAGATGTCTTGGCGGTCTATGCGTTCAGTGACCTTGTCTGGGATGTCGCGTGAAGCATACTCTGCACCTTCTAGCACGTCGAGTCCGAGCAAGGTGAGGAAAGAAGATAATGGCGTTGCCGCAGTATTGCCTTTTTCGTCGAAGTGCCGACTCACGAATACTGTTGGCTGGAGGTTCAGTGGACGAACTGCCGGGAATGTAGGGGGATTGTGTAGACCCAGTTCACTCTGAAAATGGTTGTGGAGGGCTTCTACCAGGTCATAGTTGTCCGCTCCGAGCGTGATTTCGACTTTTGGCTCGACCGAGAGCACAAAAGAAAGAGTTTCGAGATCGCCAGATTTCTTTCTACTTGGCTTGAAACGAAACGACGTCTCAATGCTCATGGAGTCAAATGAGTGCACCTTTGCTAGAATTTCAATGGACTCTTTGAGAGAGTAGAGAGTGAGTCGTTTGGACGGACCGAGGTAGAGAAATGTGACAGTCCCTTCGCCCTCAGGGTTAAAGCCCCGCTCTTGGACGGCCTGCTGAACAGTGCGGACAGCTTCGGCCCACGATCGTTTTCGATCCCAGATGGTATACGAGATTCGTGATTTCATGCTATTCCTGAGTTAGATTTAAGTACGATAAGATTGACTCACAAGTATGCTGGCAGCAGGTTCGGCCGCGTAGCGTATAACGTTTAGCCAAACCGCCGTTGCGAACTCTAGAGACTGCCTGTATCGGCCCAGGAGCCTTCTCTCCGCCTATCCAGTGTGCGAGCGCCCGCTACGCGGGGTTTGTTTACCCCGACTTGTCCCGATTTATCCCGACGTTCATCTCGGGACGTCTCGTGTCGGGACGCTTTCAATCGGAACGTTTTGTCTCGGGGCCGTTTGTTAGGCGCAGCGCCGCACAGTGAAGCATCTTGCAGTCTCAGTGAAACTGATGGAGGTACATAGTTCTCCAGATATTCGCGAAATACGTGACAACAAGGATAAGAACTATCACAAATCCCGATGTGATGAGGCCGGGTAGAATGAGCCGTCCGAGAACTACCTGATGTATGACTGAAGCGGCGTGAAAGAAGTAGAATAGCTGAATGAACAGTATGAGCAGATAAAACAGAGCAATGACCGCCGCGATGATCCTTGTCTTGTGGTTGAAGTTCTGGATCTTTTGTATGAAGGTAACCAGTCGGTTCAAGATTGCCATCACAGGGTACTGGAGTGACGAAACTGCGATTGTGACGTTAAGAGAGTCCTTAAAAATACCGAATTCAAAATGGTTGACCCTAGACGCGACCATTAGCGAAAAGTGGAAAACGAGTGTTCCGCTGATCTGGAAAAGAAAAAGCAGGAGCATCTCCGAAGTGTCAAACAATCGACTGAAATCAGGTGGCTGGGCCGGTTTCTGTTGGGCAGAAGTTTGGGAACCCACGCTGCCAGAGAAAGACACGTCTTCACCAACAGTGGGAATAGTCTTTGCTCGTTTCACGATGAGCGCAAACAGAATGCCCACGAACAAAAACGATAGTAGCTTAGGACTGACCGAGCCGAGTCGTATGAAGGGAGTCAAGCCGCGGAACATCACAAAGTCTATGACGAAATTGAAATAGTCAGCGATGGGTTCGAGTAATTTGCTGAAATCCATGAACAATCCTTCCGTGCGCGCTGGCGCCTAACGTTGAGGCAACACGCCCATCTGCGTCCTAAGAAACGGACTTCCGCCTTCGCATAGCTCCGGCGGACAGGTCGATGGGTAGAACCGTTGCGAGCCGCCACATTCTGATGAACCATTTCAATACAGAAAGCACCAGCCACTTTGCCGTTAGTTAGAGGTTCGTTGTATTGCATGCTTTAGACATAAATGGCGGCTTATAGCTATGATTCTTGTGTCTCTCTTCCGGCCGCGAGCGCCCTATAACTTGTCCAAGCCTTGCAGGCCAAGCGCTCGAGGTCACAGCACATTTTGTATCCCGACTGCAGCGTAATTTCCATTTTCTCACCGATGTGGCCATCTGAGACAAAAACATGTCCATCATAAGTATGGTTTATCGAAGACTCTGAATAGTATGCACCGTTGTAGTGCTGGATGCCATTTCTAATATAGTAGATGAGTTCAAGGTCCGCCTTCTCCCGCTTCGAGAAGCCGAAATCGGATCGTCTGAAGTCAGCACCAATCTGCTGACTCTTGTGCGCGTAATCTGGATTTGGAATGTCCTTGATGATCTGCTCGAAGACATACCAAGAGGCGCTGAAAAGAGAAGTGAGAATATCCTCCTGATAGTTGAGAAAGAGCTCTTCGTTCTCGAGCTCCAGAGCGTCAAAAAAAACCTTCTCTCGTGGATAGGCTTTCTTGAGCTCGGTCAGAACAGGCTCAGCGAACTTGGTCTTGTCCAGCACAGATATGCCGTCGATCTCCTTAGCGAAGGTGAGAAGAATGGCAAGTTTGGTCAAGAATACTCCTTTCATACTCTCGAAATATCCAAGAATTTTTGCCTCGTCGAGGTTGTCGATGGATTCAATGGTCTTGCTCATAAGAATCTCCAAAATGCGCGGACCTTAGTACAATGCGGCTTAACATTCAGGCGAGCCGTCCTTGCGACAACTATACATCTAACCAATCCTTGTTTCAGTATTACATATTCAGTGTTCGAGCGCCGGTTTGCCGTTTGTTAGGCGGTTGTTGGTTTGCGGCTTAATTGTCGAGAAGTTTTTTCTTCTGGGCCTGAAATTCATCCTCGGTCAGCAACCCTTGCTGTCTTAGGTTGCCCAATCGCTCGATCTGTGAAACGAGATCATCAGAACGCGCAGAAGGCTGACTGAGTTTGTAACCATTTTGCGCAAATTGGGTAAACTCCGCTTGAGTTCGCAGGAATTGGAAAGAAGGCGACGACTTTATCTGCTGAAAGTCCACGAATCCTTGTTCTACGGCCTTTGCCAAATGGCGGAAAGACTCGACCTTGTTCTGTTGAAGCGAGTAGATTGCTGCCAGCATGAAATGCGAGTTGGGCGCAGAGGGAGTGAGTGTTGTGACTTCTAGGTAATCCGCCTTCGCTCCTTCGAAATCCTTGGATCGGTACTTCCTGAGTCCGGAATTGACCAATTGAATGACCTTGGGGGGCAACTGCTTCTGGTATTGTACCTTTGGTGATGTTGCAACAAATATGGCGCCGATGAGCGGACTCAGAAACAAAGAAATGAAGAACGCTCGCAATGCGCCAATTTCTCTGTCCGCGCCCAGGGCCGCAACGACAACGGTGAATAAGAACCACGGTATCAGGACGATAAAGATCAACATTTGTGTTCTCCAGTTATGATTCGAAGTGGCCGCAAACCAATGCCGCCTAGCGTTTAGGCAAATTTACTCCGACGTATTCTGTCGGGACCGTCGCGCGCCGCCGCTAACTCAACGTCGTTAGCGTTCACATTCAGTGAGGTCGTCAAAGAACAGGAACATACTCGTTGCTATCGCAACGACACGGGTGAAGGCTGTTCTCTTGTTGAGCGCCTCTCCGCGAAATCCCGCACGCTTGTTGCGGGGACTCCGACCTTTTATAAAGTGTTAACCGCAGGCAAAGTTCTATGTTAATCGCGTTTTGCGGTACCAACTCATCGCCACGAGTTTGCTTGGTGATCATTTCAAATCGAGTTCGACCATAAATTTGTGACCGTTGACGCACTTGAACTGGACGATAAGTTTGCGCCTTTTCTTGTCGTGCTTGTTGGGAGGAATGAACTCGGCGAGTTGGCCGCATTCCGGACACTTTTCCGGCTTTGTATTAGGGTTGGACATTTTGAGCCCCTTGCTGTGTAATGGGTCGGATCTCTTGTACAGCGGTTGCGCGCTTGTTCGGGTCTGGCAGAACTCGGTATGTTCTCGAACAAGCTGGACACACTGTGTGACAATCATGACCAAATTGAAAGTAACAGCGACCGAGAAGGGGAATTGGCTCACCGCATTCACAAATCCAAGCTGCGTTATTTCCCTCTGCACCTGCGAAGGCTGAATTCCCACTAAGAAATGTTACAGGCACCGTAGAAAGGGTCAACTCGATGTCGGCCATGATGATCTCCTTTTGAAAGAAGAAGGTTATTGTTGGTAATCCATTACTCAACCGCTTCCCGGATCAATGATCCTCCTAAATCTTCGCGAACCAGGTGTGCCGACAGCCTTGTTCAATGCTTAAGAGCCTTGAACAAGGGGTCTAACGGTTCGACGACGGCCTTCAATACCCTACCCAACTGCTCGAGTGGATCAACTGATGATGTCTTATGTCCCTGTTCCGCGTCAAAAACCTTGTCTGTCGGAGATGTATAGACTTTGGTGATTGCATCAATGATGAAGGCTGTAAACTTTTCTCGCTCTCCAGCCTGTTGAGCATTAACAAGTTTCTCAACAAGTTCTTGATAAGGCACCAGTGAGATCGAGATATTAGATTTGAAGGCGTACTCTTCTTCGAGTTTTCTTTCCCGGCCATATTGAACAGTACAAAAGAAAATAGCGTAAATGAGAGGAATCGTCATTGAGAGTTTGCCGAAGAAAGCCACATCGAAATTGGTCGTTGTTGTGATGACAAAGATGGAAACACCCCATGAAGCTGTGACCAAGGCCGCAAGGGCCCAAATCCAGAAGTTTTTTGATCTAGCCAACTCTCCTTGTCGTGTTTGGAATGAATGGAAGAGAGAAAAACCAGTTGCCTTCTGGATCTGCACCTTGATTTGGTTTTCCAGATTGCGAAGATTATTCACCAGCTCGTCAGTGGCTTGCTTGTTCGTTGATACTGCGGTCTCCGCATCTTGGGTGGTGGAAGTGATCTTGTTTCGGAATTGATCGATTTGGGAGTAGAATTCCTTAATCTTAGGTTCGAGCGCAGACACCTCGGCATTGCTAGTTTTGGTTGTTGCAAGAAGCTGCGTTGTCGTCGATTCGTTTTGTTGAATCGTAGCCAGTAATGCAGAAGCATTCTGATTTGACTGTGTTGTGTTGCCGAGGTTCTCCTCTATCTTTTTAGTGTTTCCTTCGGATTGAACCACCAGCGCCTTCAGACCTTGCACAGAGTTAGTAGCGTCAGCGACAAGTTGCTCTAGGGACTTCTTCTGGTTGAGAGCAGATTCGAGTTCTCGCTTGAGGCTCGCTATTTGTACCTCTTGATTCTTGAGTTGATTCATCTTGTTCAAGTAGCCAAGCAACTCGTTCGAAAGGTTGTGCAGCCCATATTGCCAGATAGCGGCATAAAGTGCTTCTACGTAGTTTGAGAGATTTTCAACCTCATCCGACCCGTTGATCAAATTAGTCAGGGAGCGTGAAATTGATTCAAGGTGCGCGAGGAATACTTTTTGAACAGTGATTGGTAGTTGCTGCAACTCCTTTTTTTCAATTGCATCAGAGAGTGTGGCTTTAGCGGAGTTCAGATTAATAAAAGACTCGTCCAGAGAAACAATTCCTCGCCTTGTGTCAAATCCTTTTTCCACACACTTGTCGAGGGCAGCTTTCAGCGATTCTTCCGTGAAGGTTGTTAGGATTTCCCACATCCTGTCAATCATTGATATTCTCCTTTCGTTTGGCTATCTCGAGGCACATTGGCACATAACGTTTAGGCAAGTTTACCCACCATGCTTCATCTTCTGGCGGGCCGCCTGCCCCCACCTGTCCCAATTCTGTGGGCGTTATCTATCAGTTTTCCTCGTAGCAACTGGTCTCCGCCTCTTTTCAGTTTTCGCGGCTCTTAATCTGGGTGTATCTAGCCTCAGGTGGTAAGGTGTGCAGATGGTGATTTCAACTGGCTCCCCCCGCTCAATCATCAGTTTTTTTTCGCACGAATTCTGGTTTCTCTGGGTCTGCCTTTTCGCTCTTTTCTTCTCCTTTGCCCGGATCACGTTGTCCCTGGAACGAGATCTCGATGGCCCGCCGCAGGAATGTCGGCTCTTCAAATTTCTGAAGATCCCCCGGTCCCGAAGGTATGCGGTCGATGAGCTTCGACAAAGGCTTCAACGACTGCTTGCTAACGGTCCTTTTCGTGTTGAAGCCCGTTGCAATAATGGTGACCATTATCTCATCTTTCATATCATCGTCGATCACAGTGCCGAGTATGACATTGGCATCGTCGCCAGCTGCATCATGGATAACGCTGGTTGCCTCGTCGACTTCTACAAGCGACATATTCTTGCCGCCAGTGACATTTATCAAGATTCCCTGAGCTCCAGCGATTGAGACCCGGTCAAGCAATGGGCTGGAAATAGCCGCATGCGCAGCTTCGGTAGCACGGTTCTCGCCGCTGGCGATACCCGATCCCATCAGTGCATCACCCATACCTCGCATCACAGTGCGGACATCAGCGAAATCGACGTTGATGAGTCCGGGAACTGTGATGAGCTCTGAGATGCCACGGGTTGCATTGTAGAGCAGCTCATTTGCGAGATCAAATGCCTCCAGCAACGGTGTATGCCGATCAATTAGATCAAGTAACTTTTGATTCGGGACAACAATCAACGAGTCGACGTGCTTCTTTAGTTCTTCAATTCCCTCTTGCGCTTGTGCAGCACGTCGTTTTCCTTCACATCTAAAGGGAGTCGTCACAACTCCTACAACAAGTGCACCGAGATTCTTGGCGAGGTTCGCCACGAGGGGGGAGCCCCCCGTTCCCGTTCCACCTCCCATGCCGGCAGCGAGGAAAACCATGTCGCTGCCTTGGATAGCCCTACCAACATCCTCGATGTCCTCTTCTACAGCTCGGTGACCAATCGAAGGATCAGCGCCCGCACCAAGTCCCCGAGTCAAGGTTTTCCCGACCTGGATTTTCGTTGGTGCCTTAGTCCGTGCGAGTGCCTGCACATCGCAGTTGATGGTGATGAAATCGACTTTCTCAAACCCCCTGTCGATCATGCCGTTAACTGCGTTTCCACCTCCCCCACCAACGCCAACGACACTTATTCTCGTTCCAGAATCGGCAAAAGGATGCAAATTGACTGAGTGGTAGGAGGATTTGCTTTCACTCATCTTGACAACTGGAGGCAACACTTCCACTATCCGTTCGACCTCTTCGACATGATTCAATTGAGTTTGTTCTAATTCGACTCTACTTTCGGAATATGCTTCCGTCATCAAAAGTGCCAAGAGACTTTTGCTCAAGGATTCTTGTTCGGAATGATACTTGCATTCCGAGAGGTGGGCAAGATACTCCTCAATCAATTCATCTGATGCGTCAAACCCTGGAGTATTCTTCCACTTGTCAGGTTGTGTGCAAGAATAACTCTCTGTATGAATATCAGTTTGCTCTTTCATGACAGCTTGCTCCTAAGAATCCTTGGACCTGAGAATGTGCTGGAGGTGCAGTTTGGCTCGGTAGTGTGTCGTCTTCACCAACGACTCTGTGATGCGCAGTCTGCATGCAACGTCTTTTACACTCATGCCTTCGTAGTCCATGAGCTTGACCACTTGCCGCTGGGTCGATGGCAACCGCTCAACTGCCTCTCTGACTCTTGATCTGGTCTCTTTGTTGATGTAATCTTCCTGTGGCGATGGGACAGAACCAAATACCGTATCGATCGTCCACTCGTCCATCTGAGACATCAAGGTTGTTCTCTTTTCATGTCTGAGCCAGTTGAAAACAGAATTGACTGTCACCCGGTATACCCAGCTCCGGAAGGATGCACCTGATCTTTTCTGATATTGGTGTATTCTTCCCCTCACTTTTTCTCTAACCTCATTCACCAACTCATCCTTCCCGTAGGGATGACTGCAGATCATTGATCGGACGTTCTGTGCTACGGATGCCTCGACCCTTCTCCACAATAACTGGAACAACCTCTCGAACTCTGATGGGCTGCCATTGAGATGACTAATTGCGAGCGCCAGATCCTCATCGCACAAATCCTCAACACCTTGATCCTTCGTTCGATGCTCGTCGTCTCCTGCTGATGCACTACAAACGATCATGTGCCATCTTTCTAAGTCGATGTTCCCTGGTTCAACGAAATTGACGCCAAAGGACAGGAGGCGTCTACTTAGAATAACACACGTAGGAAGAAAAGGTTACAGAAGGTTTGTTAGAAATTGATGTAACCAACCCCTCTTTCATGTGTTTTACTTCCACAAAGTGTGTTGGTGGAATAAAGGGACTTATAAATGGGGCAAAGCCGAAGACATCGCAAGAACAGATCGAAAGATCTCCTGTCAACTTTGCAGGCTGGTATTGTGAGAATTACCACAATCTCCATAGAAGTCACAGCCTTAATTCTCCTGATACTCCTTTTGATCCAGTTGATAGTCTCACATTTGGAAACAACGATGGGGTGTTTCTCAATCCACGTTCCTTGAGCCGTTGTTGGAAGGGGGCACACTGAAAAGATACGTTCCGAATAGCGCCTGACGTGAAGTGACCTCAATCAAGTGGCTAATCTTGGTTCAGACCTCGACTTGGTGGAGCAGGAATTCGGGTCTATCATCCGAAGCGTGCACAAGCTCTTCCGAATGTATTATTTGCCTTGGTGCTGCCAGCAAAAGCGAGATCCAGGCTGGGCCCGTCGAGAGCATCGGGTGCCCTTTTTCGTAATAGCCTCACAACGTCCATCTCCAAGCGGAGTTGATGTAGATTGTCGAACACCCTTCTTTGCTGGGGCAACCGAGTCCTTGTTCAAATCCGAAGGAGGTGAGCATACCCTGCATGGAACGTAACCACCGTCGAGAGCCTCCTTCACGGTTTTGAATGTCACAAGGTTGGCAGGGCTGATTCTTTTCGCCCACCGGCATTCCTTTGTATGATACTTATTTGAGTTCTTGGAGCCGACAAATTGAGCGCCGACCGTGGTGACAGTCAATGCAACTGCGATCAAGACAAGACCAATTCGCTTCATGTAGTCTCCTGCATAGTTTCTCATTCCCACCCTACCTCTTGAAGGACACCATTTATCCTCACCTTCAGTGAATTGGTTTGCGTGTCGGCAGTTATGAGAGCCTCATTGCCCGAACTGTTATCATAGTAGTTGATGACCAAACGATTTGGATAAGTTGTCCAATCCTCCCCATATTTTACCGGTTCGGTTTGTGTCCCTACAATGACATCCTTGATACCAATCAAGTTCTGTCTGACACTTTTCAGATACGCAGCTCGATCTGATTGTAATGCTTGATTCTGAGAACTTTCGGAGTGATATCCGTTGAAATAGAATTGCCTTTGGTATCCTTTGCCATTCTTCTTGTCTGCTTCTCCCTCATTCAGGAAGCCAAAGTAGGTAAAATTGCGGTTCAACTGGAGTGCAAGTTGAGCTCGGAGTGAACTGATTTCGATTTCGGAATGGTCATAGATTTGCTCGTGCAAATGCACCTGAAACTTGAGAGAATCCAGGGTCTTCTCCAGTTTCTTTAGTCGATTCTCCATTTGATCATTTTTCTGTGCCATGGAGGCGGTAGGCAGAAAGAAAAAAAGACTCAAAAGCAAAATGATTCTCAACATGTGACCTCCTTGGGTTCATGTTGCTTGATACCGTGAGAGGAGCCGCATCGCACGTCATACATAGGCAATTCACCTTTGCGAAACATTACATACAAAAGATCGATTCCGCGTTCGAGCGCCGGTTTGCCGGTTCTTAGCTGCAGGCACACCACCCATTCTTATCGAATTTCAGCGATAGCGTCTAGAATTGCCTTTTCGGCTTTGTATGTTGGCATGAGTGTCCTCGAATCTCCAGCACCGCTTGCGGAATTCAAGATCTTTTGAGTATCGAAGCCGCCAGAATCGAATGACCAAGTCTCGATACCCACCTGTGCGTTGCCACACGTGAATACGTAGCGTGCTTTGACGGTGACCTTTGTCTTGTTTGGCTCGAGAGCAACGACGATCACATTCATCTTCCCCTGCAGAGCTCCATTGACATGCTTGGTGCAGTAGTCAACGTACTCTCCATCGAATTGCACAACGCCAGAAGTCTTCCAATGGCCCCCGGTTACGAAGTCGCTTGGTCTAGTTGCACCAAACGAGAGCGTCAGCAAGCCAGACTGTTTTTCGAAATGTTCAATGCCAAAGAAAGCAGATCCGGCGTACTGAATCAATGCTGACCACGTCTGATCGAAGGATTTATCTATGACTCGACTGTAGTTCTGGATGGGGACAGAAGAAGTGTTCGGCGCCAAATACGTAGCTGTCATGCAACCGACCCACACAAGAAAACTAGCAACGATGATCGAGGAGATGACTTTCATAATTGTAGCCTCCGATAATGGTGGAATAGGGGTGCGTTTGCGGCTAACGTTTAGGCAAAACGTTTACCCGCTATGTTTCATCTTCTGGCGGGCCGTTTTGCCGCCCGATACGCGCAGTCGCAGTGAGGTCAGAGCCCCTCGGGGAGAATGCTTTCAAGGCAGAAACACGTAAGCCGACCTACCGAATCCCATTCTTCGCATACGCCTGGAAGTGGACACGTGCCACACAATCCGTGGAGCTGATCCTTTGAGATTTCAAGAGTCCCGGCTGCTTCGTGGACACGCAGAAGCTGCTTCAGATATTTACCTGCGACCAGACGGTGAAGCTCGTCTTTCTTCTTGAGCCCCAGCCATTCAAAAATGCCCTTGTCGCCACGAGAGGTGTTACACGACATGCAGGCCAGGACGAGATTGTCCGCTGAATCATCACCGCCGCGGCTGTGCGGGATCAAATGATCGGTCGTTAGGTCTTGTCCGGAACCGCAGAATACACATCCCTTCGGCAGCTCCTGCTCGCGTTCCCATTCCCGGATCGTGTCAGAAATGGTGATGTCTCCGTTAAGGAGCTTCTTAAATCTATCGGTAATGAATCCGCGCTGAAGCGAACCGTAAGCCGATCGCGAGATTAGTATAGCGTATTCGTAAAGTATCTCGTCCCGGATTGTCCTGACGTAGAGAGGAGGCATGGTCAATACTACTCCTGGCTCCAATGCCGTTGCACATAACGCGGTGCAGCCGTTGGTCAGCAGCCATCAAATCAGAGCTGCTTCCGCTTTGCCGGCGCGTATTTGAGGTTCTCCTGCACGGCGATCGTGAGCTGTTCACGCGTGTAGGGTTTCTTGAGATACTGTTTCGGACCGACAACGCCGGGCGCCGCTTCGAGCAATTCTGCGGAATCTGTGAGGAACAGAACGGAGGTTCCACGCATGTGCGGTGCTTGCCGCACCGTTTTCAGGAGCTGAAGCGCATCCAGCGTTTTGCTTTCAGCGTTGCAGATGATCAGGTCCGGCCTGGAATGCAGTGCAACCTTCGCTGCGCGATCCTTGTCTTCTGCGTGCAGCACCTGATATCCATTCGCCAGAAGAATCTGAGCGATGGTTGCAATGTTGCGGAGATCGTCGTCGACGATGAGGATTTTCTTAGAAGCCACGGTGCGCCCCATGGGTTATCGGGAGGCACGCAGGGATCCCCTTCTCTATCGGTATGCCGGAGGGGAGTGCTTCAGTACACAACATTTCAATGTAACACAAAGAATGGCCCATTGAGCCTTCTATGATCGCACCTTCGAGCCTCGGCAGGCCCAGGTTACTGATTACCAGCGCGATCTCATGCTCAGCGTAGTCCGAAAGAAACTGAGGTGCAATACCGAAAACTCGGTATTTTTTATAACCGGAATGACTTGCAGAATCCCTGATATCGACTTCCACCGCAGACGATACAGCATCGGTGCTATGGCCGGTGTTAGTCAGGGCTGAGGAGTGTTACCACCGGAATATTCGCAGGGAGAAAGGTGAGAAGCCTGCTTTATTTGACCACTTAGCAGAGAGGTCAATTCACCAGCGGAAGATCCAACGGGATGATCTTGCGATCTGATTGTGAGCGTTTGAGTCTCTGGCGTGAGCTCTCACAGCGGAAGGAACCGATTTGGGAAAAATCGGACGCCCTCTATAAATAAGCCCAGTGAGTGCTGGCCTATAATTGTTTCATCCGGATGCACGATGACCACACAAGAGATCCTTACTTCATCAAGACCATCTTTTTCGCTGAAATGAAATTGCCAGCCTGGAGGCAATAGACATATATGCCACTCGGCAACCCCGAAGCATCGAATTGGACAATGTATGTTCCTGGAGGGCGCGAGTCGTTGATGAGTGTTGCGACCTCTCTGCCGAGCACATCGAAGACCCTGAGCGTAACAAAGCTGGTAGTTGTCAGTTGATAGCTGATGGCCGTCGAAGGATTGAACGGGTTTGGATAGTTCTGGCTTAGATCGAACCGTGTTGGCAGCACGAGGGTCCCGCCCTCAACTTCGGTTGCTGGGTCAGCGCCACCATTGATCGTTTTGAGGATTGTGCCTTTGTCTCCAACGACCCACCCTTCGTTTAAGCTCGTCATGGTTATCGATTCAAAGTATGAGAGGGCGGAAGGAGCAAAAGGTTGTTTTTGTTTTGCCCAAGTCACGCCTCCATCTGTGGTTCGCTCGATGACAAGGCCAGCATTACTTCCTCCGACGGTCCAACCATTCTTAGAATCCGTGAAACAGAGGCCGTGCAAACTGGAACCGAAGACTAGGTTTGCTGTTTGCCACGTCACGCCACCGTCTGTCGTTCGCACTTTTGTTTCAATGCCTGAAATCCCTCCGATCGCCCACCCGCTGTCAGGCGTTGCGAAGAATACCCTTCTCAGCGGCTCGGTGGTGGAAGCTCCGGTGGTGTAAGAATACCAGGCGCGATATACTTCTCGCCACGTCACTCCACCGTCTGTCGTTTTCACAATTGCGCCCATTTGACCCACGGCGAATCCTCTCAGTGTGTCGAGAAAAAAGACATCGTTCGGCTCTGCAATATTGGGAGTGCCAGCCTGAATCCACGAGTTTCCTCCATCTGTGGACCTGCATATACGGCCGGAGGTGTCAATGATGCTTCCACCAACTACCCATCCATGGAGCGCATCGATGAAGAAAACGCCGTCAAAGTACGACCCTTGGTAGCTGCTGTCTTGGACCGCCCACGAAGCCCCCCCGTCAGTCGTTTTCATGATCAAGCTTCTACTGCTGGACGTTCCACCTACCAACCAACCCAAAGAGGAACTGAGGAGTTTGAGCTTGTAAGGGTTAAGGCCTTTGAGTGCCAGCATTGGCCATGTGGCTCCACCATCTGTTGTCCTCAGAACTACGCCTTGTCCGACGATGCAACCCACCTGCTTCCCGATGAACTGAATGTCGATCAGATATGCTGTCGTTGGAGAAGTCTGAGATGTCCATTGGGAGAGCAACTGCGGGGAACAGATGAGGAGTACGAGGAGAAAACGCGTGAGAGTTTTCATGTCTGTCCTCCCTTCATGATGCCTGACAGATTTCTGTATTCCCACTGAATGAAATATACATCCGCCGACTAATGTTGTCAAGCGACGAGACGTCTTCAATCAGCATCCATCGAAATCGTGTCCCGAGAGCAGTTCCTGTTTTCCTTCGATTGATCGTTGAGGGGAGGAGGTTATGACCCACGTATCTTGGATCATTTCTGGGGGAGCAAGTGAGCGGCAGCGCTGATATCTGGGGGGGTATCCACGAAATCTAGTCACGGAGGGTCAGATTTCGCGCTGATGGGTAGTAGCATACCGTCCCATCACTTCGGGAAAAATCCGAGGGCGTTAGCGCTCAATCGGAGGGACATCCAGAAGCTTCCGTGGTTCGTTCGACAGCTCTCACAGCTGTTGAAGTAGGGATTCAGTAAGGTCGGTATTGGCAATGTCAGAAAGGCCCTGCTGTTGGGGGGCCTTTCTTTCTGGTGTGCGAGATACTGACTGGTAACACCCGATTGAACAAAGCGCGATTGCGATCCCAACCCCCGAGTGAGAAGGTCTGATGTGCCTGCAGCAAGGACATTTTCACTTACAGCACAATCCGGCCGCATAGTCCGCTGTTTTGGG
>Ga0187878_1003044_pt1 | contig 14245 bp, 12 predicted proteins | sample June2016WEW_17_1_FD_132979 | JGI IMG/M metagenome (GOLD analysis project Ga0187878, IMG submission 132979) | Peatland microbial communities from SPRUCE experiment site at the Marcell Experimental Forest, Minnesota, USA - June2016WEW_17_150 | ecosystem: Environmental > Terrestrial > Soil >...
GCAGCAAGAATACGACTCACAACAGATAACGCTGCAAGCTGGAGCAATCTTGTGATAGGTGTGACTGGTAACTACACAAGTGCAATTGCTTTCAAAAATGATAAACTCCTGGGTGTTGCTGCTACTTCTACTTCTATGCCATACATTGCCAGAACAACAGACGGAGGGTTAACCTGGAATTCAATTAATATAGGTACGGGCGTCACTGGTAAGGTTGTCATGAAGTGGATCACAAATATGAGCGTTGTATACATTCTCGGCGCAAACGGCGGTATTAAAAGGAGCATAGACAATGGTTTGACATGGCAGGCGATGACAACAGCAAATGTTACTAATTTATATCATTTCGATTTCATAAAAATCGCAAATGTTATATATGGCTATGCGGTCTCGACCGATGGATATGTAATAAAACTTGCTGACAGCGTTCTGATAACCGGTAGTAAAAATCCGCCTGCGAATGTACCCGCAGAATATGAACTAGAACAAAACTATCCGAATCCATTCAATCCTTCAACAACCATTGAATTCAAAATTCCTCGCGAAGGTTTTGTTACATTAAAAGTTTACGATATACTTGGTCACGAAAGAGCGGTACTTATAAATGAAAAACTTCATCCCGGTAATTTTAACGTCAGGTGGGATGCAGATAATTTCCCGAGCGGAGTTTATTATTATAAACTGCAGGCCGGTGATTTCACTTCGACCAGGAAGATGATCCTGCTCAAATAAGAATTTACGTGCTTCCATCGAGCACCTGATATAATCGACACATTTGGGTTACCCGTCAGTTTTTCAACTGACGGGTTTTTTTATTTCTTGATTAATCGAAAATTTCTCGTGAAGTTATTGTCCTTGAGTTTTATTCAAAAAGTCTTAATCTCCCGCTTAACATGCCGGCAGTATTATTCCGGCTTTTTGCAGAGTTAGTAAGAAAGGATAATATTAAATTAAATTCTTTATAGTATCTGTTAAAGTTAAAAAAGTCAGTATCTCTTGCCCAGAAGCAATTTAAAAGTCGAAGAAATTCTTAATAAGCTAAGTTCTCTAAAAAATGAAAAGAACAGGAAAGGAATGGCCCGCTTTGGGATTAATATTGAAAAGGCTTTCGGGATCTCCATGCCTTTGTTAAGGAACCTGGCAAAGCAGACCGGAAAAGATCATAATCTTGCTCTTGAGCTATGGAGATCAGGTTATCACGAGGCAAGGATACTTGCTGCATTGATTGATGAGCCAGATTCTGTTACCGAAAAACAGATGGATAAGTGGGTGAAGGATTTCGACTCGTGGGACCTGTGCGATCAGTGCTGCGGAAAACTGTTCGATAAAACCCCATTCGCATATTTAAAAGCTTTCGAGTGGAGCAGACGGAAAGAGGAATATGTGAAAAGAGCGGGATTTGTGATGATGGCATCACTTGCAGTACACGATAAGATTGCAGATGACAGCAGATTTATAAAGTTTCTTATTATTATTAAGGGTTCAGATGATGAAAGAAATTTTGTCCGCAAAGCTGTTAACTGGGCGCTCAGACAGATAGGTAAAAGGAATAAATATTTAAATAAAGAAGCAGTTAAGACAGCACACGAGATATCTAAAAAAGGCTCAAAATCGGCAAAATGGATCGCTGCCGATGCTTTGAAAGAATTAATAAGTACACCTGTTTAAACCAGACTCAAGAACGCCCCAAAATGAGCATTTTTTAGTCTGTATTAACATCCCGAAAATTACTAAATTTGTAGTTCTTTGCTGAAAGATTTAGAATTGTTCAAATAAAAAGAGAAAGAACATGTACATATCCGTAGCCTTCATAATAATATTGATGTTTCTGATCGTTTGGCTGACCTGGTTTATTTATCAGAAATTCATCGATAAACAGTTATCAAAAAACTATGGACTTCTTTCGGAAAGATATGGACTCGCCGTTGTAGATTCAAAGAAAATTGGTTTAATTCATTATCCTGTAACTGAAGGCAATGTAAAAAATTACCCGGTACAGCTCGGAACGATGGTAAATGGTTCTGGTAAGAACGGGAAAGTATTTTCTTTTGTTAAGATTACATGCACTAATACCCCCGGTCTGGCTATTCAAATAATAAAAAAGACCCCGGCTAATAAGTTCAATTACAGCGGTAACTTACAATATACCGGTGATTCCGAATTTGACGAGAACTATATCATTAATTTCTCAAATGCAGAACGTATCGTCGATCTTTTGAATTTCAGTGTAAAGTATAAACTCCTTCAGATCGCGAATGTCGATTTCAAGGGTAAGCTCACACTGGATGGAAACCTGCTATCATACATCGAACCCGGTCTTATCATAGATAAAAGGGACCTGCTAAGGATAGAATTAATTTTACATCTATTGTGTGAAATTGCAGATGGATTGAAAAGTGATGGCGAATAATAATTTTTAATTATATACTTGCAGATAGAATAAATTTAAAATATAAATAATAAAAAAAGATCAATTAATGCCAAATAACACACCAATAACAGTTGCATACGGTGACGGGATCGGACCCGAAATTATGGAAGCTACTCTGCAGATCATAATGACCGGAGGTGCACGCGTAGATATAGAAAAGATCGAGATAGGAGAAAAAATATACAAAAAAGGAAATACTGCAGGTATAGAACCGGCTTCATGGGAATCATTGAGAAGGACGAAAGTTTTTCTTAAAGCACCGATCACCACACCCCAGGGAGGCGGCTTTAAAAGTCTTAATGTGACAACCAGAAAGACCCTGGGTCTCTTCGCCAATGTACGTCCCTGCATTTCTTATTATCCTTTCGTGAAAGTCAAACATCCTGTTATGGATATCGTGGTGATCAGGGAGAACGAAGAAGATCTGTATGCCGGGATTGAGTACCGCCACACAGACCAGACAACCGAAGCAATGAAACTTATAAGCGTGCCGGGTTCCGAAAAGATCATCCGGTATGCTTTTGAATATGCCCGTGCGAATAAAAGGAAGAAGGTCACTTGCTTTATGAAGGATAACATTATGAAGCTGACAGACGGGTTATTCCACAAAATATTCGATGATGTGGGGAAAGAATTTCCCGATATAGAAAAAGAAAGCTGGATAGTCGATATTGGTGCGGCAAAGATGGCTAATTCACCGGAAGCATTTGATGTTATTGTGATGGAAAATCTTTACGGCGATATACTTTCTGACGTTGCTGCACAGATGACCGGATCGGTCGGACTTGCCGGCTCAGCAAATATCGGCGATAAGTTCGCGATGTTTGAAGCGATCCACGGTTCCGCACCCCGCAGAGCTGGTCAAAACCTTGCCAACCCTTCGGGATTGCTTTTGGGAGCTGTGATGATGCTCGTACATATAGGTCAAACCGATATAGCCGCAAGGGTCCATAACGCATGGCTCAAAACCATCGAAGACGGACAGCATACGTACGATATTTATAATCCCGAGGTGAGCAAGAAAAAACTGGGAACAAAAGAATTTTCTGCAGCTGTCATCGAAAGGCTCGGCGAGATGCCCAAAACATTGAAAGCTGTGGAATATAGGCCTTTCGAACACGATTCGAGGTCATACAAATTCCTGACAATGCCCAAAGCAAAAAAAGAGATCGCGGGAGTTGATGTGTATGTACATTGGAACAGCGGTTCACCGGAAGAACTTGGAAATAAAATAAAAGGTACCGCGAATAAGAACACCAAACTGACCATGATCTCAAACCGCGGTTTGAAAGTATGGCCTGAGGGATCGCCCGAGTCCTTTTGTTCGGATCATTGGAGATGCAGATTTGAATCTGTGAAAGAAGGGATTCCGGTAACTCATGAAGATATTATCGAGATACTTAAGAACATAAACAAAGCAGGATTCGATTTCATTAAGAGCGAGAACCTATGCATCTTTGACGGAGTCAAGGGATACTCTCTCGCTCAGGGACAATAGGACACAAGGGAGCAAGCTCCCTCGTTCAGACTGATATAATATTACTTAGGGTAATTCAATTTTAGCGTAAACAATAAGTATTCTACTCAAAATATTTATGGTAATTACATATAAAGTAAATACAAAGCCTGAACCGCATCAATTAGCCGAACTATTTCAATCATCAGGGATACGCCGTCCTTCTGATGATCTTAACAGGATAAGAAAGATGATAGACAATGCTAATCTACTTATCACAGCGTGGGACGGTGAAAAACTGGTCGGAGTTGCAAGGGCATTAACAGATTTCAGTTACTGCTGTTATCTTTCCGACCTTGCGGTTGATAAGAGCTACCAGCACAACGGTATAGGACAGGACCTTATCAGCCGCCTGCAGAGTATAATAGGTGACGAATGCATGCTTATTCTTCTTTCAGCTCCGGAAGCAATGGAATATTATCCCAAATTAGGTTTTGAAAAACCCGCTAATGCTTTTATAATAAACCGTAAGAGATAAAACAGCAGATTTGAATAAAAAAGATCTTCAGGGCAACCCGGTAAAGCAATTTACATTATGGTACAAACAAACCATAGAAAATCACATCCTCCAGCCTGATACAATGGTCCTTTCTACCTCATCCAGACATGGCAAACCTTCTTCCAGGATCGTTCTCCTGAAAGAATATGATGAATCGGGATTTGTATTTTTTACGAACTATAACAGCAGGAAAGGGAAAGAGCTTAAGGAAAATCCTTTCGCATCATTATTATTCTATTGGGCTGAGCTTCACAAGCAGGTGAGGATAGAAGGAAAAGTAAATAAGATCTCAAGAAAAGAAACGGAGGAATATTTTAACTCGCGTTCATTTGAAAGCCGAATAGGTGCATGGGCATCTGACCAGAGTAAAGTGATCAAAAACCGGAGTGTACTTGACAGGAAATTTTCCGAACTCGAAAAAAAGTATAAGGACGGAGTAGTTCCGATTCCCCCTCATTGGGGAGGATACATTCTAATACCCTATTCGATCGAGTTTTGGGAATGCAGGCCGCACCGCCTGCATGATAGGATAAGATATACACGTTTCAATAAACGCTGGAAAATAGACAGGCTATCTCCCTGAATAAACTTTTATCTTTCAAAAGTTAACATGCTGCAAATTTTTCATATTTCAATAAAGATATTTTAATTATTTTAATTAAGGTTTTTATAAGATTTCGCTAATTAATATTATGATTTACAATTTTGCATTAATAGGAGTTGCGGGTTATATTGCCCCGAGGCATTTAAAAGCAATCAAAGAAACCGGACAAAATCTCGTTGCAACACTGGATAAAAATGATTCCATTGGCATCATCGACAGTTTTTTCCCCGAGGCGAGTTTTTTTACGGAATTTGAAAGGTTTGACAGGCATTTCGAGCTACTGAGGCGTAGTGATCAGGTTCATAAAATCCATTACGTAAGTATCTGTTCACCCAATTATTTACATGATGCCCACATCAGGTTTGCATTAAGGCAGAATGCGCATGCTGTCTGCGAAAAACCTCTCGTACTCAATCCCTGGAATGCTGAAGCATTACAGATGATGGAAAAAGAAACTGATAAAAAGGTTAATACCATATTGCAGCTTCGTCTGCATCCATCAATAATAGAACTGAAAAATAAGATCGAACAATCACCCCGCAATAAGAAATTCGATATAGAACTTACTTATATTACCCCGAGGGGAAGATGGTACCAGTATTCCTGGAAAGGAGACGTACTGAAATCAGGGGGTGTTGCAACGAACATCGGAGTGCATTTTTTCGATATGCTGATATGGATTTTCGGTAAAGTTCAAGAAAACATTCTTCATGTATCTGCATACAATAAAGCCGCCGGACTGCTCGAACTCGAAAAAGCACGGATAAAATGGTTCCTTTCTATCGATAAGGATGACCTTCCCGTGAAACAGGAAGAAGGAAAAAACAAAGCATACCGGTCTATCACCCTTGACGGTAAAGAGATAGAATTTTCGGAAGGCTTTACAGATCTGCATACCCAAAGCTACAAAAAAATACTTGAGGGGACCGGGTACGGGATAGAGGAAACCAAGCCTTCTATTGAAACTGTTTTTACCATAAGAAATTCAAAAGCTGTAGGTCTTAAGGGCGAGTATCACCCCATATTAATGAAGGTAAAATTTTAACATGAAACCTTTTCAGGAATAAATCGTCCATTATGCTTAGGCGTTAATTTAGTTCCACAAAAATATTTTCGTAAAATTCGATATGCTTTCCAATAATATATTATTTTCTGGTAAACATATTCCGCTTCGTGATTTTTTTAAAAATCCCGAAAAAACATCATACAGGATCTCAAAAGACGGTAAATACCTTTCCTATCTTGCTCCGTATAAAAACAGGTTGAATATTTTCGTTCAGAAGATCGGTGAAGAAACTCCTGTGAGGATTACACATGAGACCGAAAGGGATATAACCTCATACTTTTGGGGGAACAACGAGAGAATACTGTTTCTCAAGGATAATAAAGGTGACGAGAACTTTCATCTGTATGCTGTAGGAAAAGACGGCAGCAACCCTATTGACCTCACACCATTTGAATACATAACTACGCAGATAATCGACGAGCTCGAAGAAATAGATTCTGAAGTTCTAATCGGTTTGAACAAAAGGAACCAGGAGATATTTGATGTATACAGGCTTAACATTGATACGGGTGAAATGAAGATGACAGCCGAAAATCCGGGTAATATTTCTGCGTGGTATACCGACCATGACGGTAAGATAAGAGCCGCGATAACAACCGATGGCGTAAACAACAGTCTCCTTTACAGGGAAAATGAACAAGACCCATTCAAAACAGTTTTGACGACCTCCTTTAAAGTGACCGTAAATCCTTTGTTCTTCACTTTCGATAATAAGCACGTTTATGCTACATCCAATTTAGGAAGAGATAAGAACGCAATTGTAAAATTCGATCTCGCTGGGGGAAAAGAGCTGGAGGTAATATTCGAACATCCCAAAGTTGATGTTTACGATCTTCAGTATTCGAAAAAAAGGAAAGTGCCCACGTATATTGGATATAATACATGGAAAAGAGAATTGAAATTTTTCGATGAAGAATCGGAGTTAATATACCGAAAAATAACCGGAAAACTCGGTAATTATGAAGTGGTGATAGCGGATATGAATAAGGACGAGGACAGATTTCTTATCCGTACATATTCAGACCGCTCGCTCGGCTGTTATTATTTTTACGATAATTTAAATGATAAGCTCATTAAGCTGGCGGATGTTAGTCCCTGGCTTAATGAAGACGAGCTTTGTGAAATGAACCCCATAGAATACGAATCTCGCGATGGGATCATAATAAACGGTTATCTCACATTACCGAAAACTGATGTGAAAAAAGAGCTGCCGGTCGTGATGTTCGTACACGGGGGGCCATGGGCACGTGACAGCTGGACCTATAATCCTGAAGTCCAGTTCCTTTCCAACAGAGGATACTCGGTTTTGCAGGTTAACTTCCGGGGTTCAACCGGATACGGAAGAAAATTCTGGGAATCGTCATTCAAGCAATGGGGAAAAACCATGCAGAACGATATAACCGACGGGGTAAAATGGCTCATTGATAAAGGAATAGCCGACCCAAAAAGGATCGCAATATACGGCGGGAGCTACGGCGGTTATGCGGTTCTTGCAGGACTAACATTCTCTCCCGAACTGTATGCGTGCGGTGTTGATTATGTCGGTGTTTCGAATCTGTTCACGTTCATGAAAACAATTCCGCCATACTGGAAACCGTTCCTGGAAATGATGTACGAAATGGTCGGTGACCCGGAAAAAGATAAAGAATTGTTAACAGAAGCATCGCCTGTATTTCATGTAGATAAGATAAAGGCGCCGCTGTTCATTGCACAGGGCAGGATGGACCCGAGAGTTAATGTGAACGAATCCGATCAGATGGTATCAGCACTGAAGAAAAGAGGTATAGAAGTGCCCTATATGGTTAAAGACAACGAAGGGCACGGATTCAGGAACGAGGAAAACAGGTTTGAATTCTATGAGGTGATGGAGAAATTCCTCCAGAAACATCTGGACGGGAAATGAAGTATAACATTAAAGTATAAATTCAAAAAATTTATAATAACCTCCATTATATGCATACAAGAATAAATTCATTTACAATTCTTTTAATAATATTCTTATTATTACCGCTTTATTCTCAGGATAAAGATACCGTAAAAAATAAAGGTAAAGAAAAGTACAATGTTTTCGAGGATTACAAATTCTACGAAGGCAGACCAACGATCGACCTATCGTACGGAATATCAAAACCTGACTTATTCAATTCAGGTGCCTCATTCATCAGGCAGGGACTGCTTGAAATGAAACTGGGCTACACATACGAAAAGAAATACCGTTACGGCAATGACATAACGAAGTACGTGAACAGGTTCATATACGGGGGATTTTTCGCAAACAACCTGCATTTAAAACCTTATGACAATGGAGACATTAAGACATGGCGATTCGGGATAGGCACTTCATCGGGATATGGTTACCAGGTTTGGGATAAATCTTCAATTATTTTGTATAATTCAAATTCATTGGCATGGACAAGATATGACAACGACTTATATCCGGATTTCTTTGTTGGTAATGAGTATGTTCCGGAATACTACAACACGTTGGAATTCAACCGTACAATTCGTTTTGGAACAGGAATGCAGGCAGGAATAATAATTCCAATACAGGGAATAGTAAATATACAGGTGCAGTTTGACAGGACCCTTGTCTTCCCCCACCACCTTGTATGGAAGAATATCGGAAGTGCGATTATAGAAGCGGCAGTGCAAAGTGCTGCCGACGGCTTTGTTCATGGAATTTTCAAATCATCATCCCCTGCTGTAGCTCCTGTAATAAATTTCATTTTTAAAAATGGAATTGCATTAGCTATGTATGAACTGAGACGTGAAAAGATGAACTGGCCTTTTGAATCTGCACCGCCTATGGTGTTTGATTCGTTTAAGGCAGGATTCAGCTTTAAATTCTAGAGAAGTAATAGAACCTTATTAATCTTTCTATAGAAGACTATTTCATTGCGTTCTTAATTTAGGAACACTGAAATAAATAATAACAGCAGCAGCGAAAGTTACTATTGAACCTATGATTACAGCTCCGGGTTCACTAAAATATTCTGCAAGAGAACCCATAAGAAGTGAACCGAGCGGCATTAATCCGAAGAATACAAATGTATAAACACCCATCACCCTTCCCCTGAGATCATCATGAACCAGTGTCTGCACTAAAGCATTTGCAAGATTATTGACCAGTATTTGCGAGAACCCGACAGCTAATAGAAACAACAAAGACAGAGGAAGCCATGTCATAAAAGAAAATATAAATAAGAACGCTGGAAAGACGAAACTTCCTAAAGTCAGCAATTTACCTTTGAACTTAAACCTGCCAAGAGAGGCGATTAATAATGCACTCGTTAATGCGCCGATACCTCTGAACGATTGTAGCAATCCGTTCGTAGTAGCATCACCATGCAGGATATTCACAGCCCAAGCCGGTATCAGAACTCCGAACGAAATACCGAACAGGCTGATGATCCCTACGAGCAGAATGAGTGTTCTTATGATTTTATGATGCGCAGCGTAACGGATGCCTTCTTTCAGATCTGAAAATGTTGATCTTTCGGGATGAAATTTATTTTTTTTATTTTTTATTTTCATCATCATCAGAGCTGTTAGCACACCTATAAATGATACAGCATTTATCGTGAAACACCATGCAGGACCAAACAATGCATAAGTAATTCCCGCAACTGCAGGTCCTATTGCCGTAGCCGTATTGAACATTGTTGCATTGAGAGCAATTGCATTGGTCAGGTCATCACGCGGGACAAGCTCATTTACAAATGCCTGCCGGGAAGGAGCGTCGAAGGCATTTGCAATACCAAGGCAGAAAGCAAGAACTATGATGTGCCATGGCAGAACAACATTAGTAAAGGTAAGAACTGCGAGCACGACTGCAAAAAACATCATGGTCGATTGAGTGATAACAAGGACGTTTCTTCTCTGCACCCTGTCGGCTATAACACCGCCATACAGCATGAAAATCCACGTCGGGATACCGTAAGCAAACCCGACATAACCGAGGTAGACCGGAGATTGTGTTAACTGGAATACGAGAAATCCCTGGGCGGTCGACTGCATCCATGTACCGAGAAGTGATATCATCTGACCCCAGAACCATAAACGGTAATTCCTCGACCTTAAAGCAGTAAAAGTATTCCTGAAACTGAGTGTTTTTGGTCTCTCCAGAGGGATTTGATCGATCGGTGCAGCCTGTGCGGCAGTCTCTTCTAAAAATGTCTTGTCACTCATCAATTAAGTCAGCAATTTCCTGAATTTCAATAATTTTAAAAATGCAAAAATGTATACAACAAGTTCCAGACAGGATTGCATACTCAATATAATGAGGATGGGATTCTATTCTTCTTCTTTTCTTAATTTCTTAACGAATTTTTTCATTATTTTTATGCGTGCGAAGTTTTTATCATTGCCTTCTATGATATGCCACTTCGCATGCGGAGTATCAGTCTTCTCGAACATATCCTCATAAGCAACAAGGTACTCGTCCCATTTTCCCCGGTTGCGGAAATCTTCTTTACCTATCTTGTATTTCTTCAGCGGTTCGGTTTCCCTCTCTTCGAATCTTTTCTTTTGTTCTTCCCTGGAGATATGAAAAAAGAATTTCAGCAGTATCGCTCCGTCATCCGTGAGCGTTTTTTCAAAATTATTTATTTCATCATACGCACGCTTCCACTCAGCCTCCGTAGCAAATTTTTCTATTCGTTCCACGAGCACGCGTCCGTACCAGCTCCTGTCGAATATAACAATCTCGCCTTTCCCAGGAAGGTGTATCCAGAACCGCCAGAGGTAGTTTCGCGATTTCTCGTCATCGGTCGGTGCCGAGATGGAATATACACGGAAACCGCGCGGATCCATAGGGTTGGTTAGTCTTTTTATGGCACCGCCCTTCCCTGCCGCATCCCAACCTTCGAATAAGACTATAACTTTCAGTCCTTCGTCCCGCACCTTAAGCTGACACTTAAGAACTTCAAGCTCCAGTTTTTTGTATTCTTCCTTGTACTCTTTTTTGTTTAAGGATTTTGTAAGATCTATCTTGTCTAATATCATGGTCTTAATAATTTTTGATTTTCCTATAATATGTAAAAAAATGGAATAAAGGTATAGAGAAGAAAATGAATAATATTTTGTAATTTCATAAAGTTTAAGAATAATTATTGTCAGAACACAAAACCCCCCTTAATCCCCCCTTTAATTAAAGGGGGGAGGAGCGAAGCGGAAGGGGGTTTTAGAACAATGTTTAAAAAAAATTTCTTTTCTGAATTTGAGGTGGAGTCGGGTCTTCCTGACCCGACTCGTGTCGGGAGAGGATCCGCCGCGGCGGACCCGACACCACGTTAAGTAATCAATTAGTACTTGTACCCTCTGCAATCTTTCCTTTATCACTTTCATTTTTAAATTCCGGATGAATTGTTATGTAATCAAAATGATTCAATCGGTCTTCAAGCTCGAGCAAACGGTTCTCGACTTCGGTCAGCTCGTATGTACGGACGAGTATGTATGCAAGGTAACCGATAGCCGAGCCGAGTCGGGGACTAAATACACCTTTCCTCATATTCCCGATGGTATCTACAAGAAGTCCCGATACATCTTTTGTTGATGCTATGATGAGTTCAGTACCTGTTTCCGAAATACCCGGTCCTTTGTTCTTTCCGCCTTTTGCAGACGCGGCTTTTTTCTCATGCGGACTTATTTTCGGGTCGTGCCTCCAGCAGAATTGACTCCCTTCAGGTGTAAATCCCCCGCAGGATTCTCCATTTGATTTAATGTGTTTGCATTTCATAAATATTAATTTTTTAATGGTTTACTAAAGTTGAGGGGTGGGGGTAACTTAAGTTACCCCTTAGCCCAAAATATTTTAAAATTTTAATGTATTAAGCACTTTTTCAAAATTTAAGTTAGGGTAACTTAGTTACCCTTGATATACATGACGATCAGTTGATTATGTGACATTCTAGAGCTGTTGAAAATTCCTGAAAACATTAATTACAAATATAATATATGAAACTGCAAAAATCAAGGCAATTAGAAAGGTATAACTGCGAATATCAGCGGTTTTTGATGGGGTAAAAATTTTTACCAACAAATTTGTACGAATTGAAATATATAATTTATGCCTTAACCAAGAAGGTTGAGGCTACGGAAACTAAGAAATAATTCTTCTGTTTGATCCAACATCAAAACCCCCTTCCCTTCGGGCGTCCCCGCTCCTCCAAAGGCGGATCTTCGACTTAAATTAAAGGGGGGATTAAGGGGGGTTATGTAATGTGAGAGAAAGATCAAACTTCAATAATCTGTGAATTTCTTAGGTTTCATATTCCCTCAACCATAAAGGTTAAGGCTACAAGTAAGATATCCTGGAGTGGTGTGACGGACAGATTTATGATAATAAAAAATATACGATATTTATTGCATTTTTTTGATTATATTTCATAAAGTTAAGGGGCATTTGAGGTGGAGTCGGGTCTTCCTGACCCGACTCGTGTCGGGAGAGGAACTCCCGACACCACGTTAAATATATAATAAGTAAAATGAAATACATCATTTATTTTTTAATTATTTTGACCATTTTATTAAATATTGATATCTTTTCACAATCAAATGATTATTCATTGTTCAAATTGAATAGGAATGATAGTACGAATTTACATTATCCATTTGCATGTGCTTTTTCACTAAAATTTGAGCTTATGAATGATTCTAGTAAAGTTGAAATTGCTTTTTATAAGTTTTTGGGAGAAAAAGATACCTTGCCTTATACTCCGTATTTGTTCAATACTTTCAATTTTAGTGGATTACCAGCTAGTTCCTACTTATTTGTTTGGACTGGAATAGATGCATTCCCTAAAGAATCAAAAGGAAAATTCTTTTATCAGTTGAAAATACAAGGGGATATTAAAGAACAGCATTTTTTTAGAATTGAGTGATTTTACAGACCCCGATACTGTTGCCTGCCTGTACCGCTTAACGAGTAGCCTGCAGGGGAATTTCACAAACAAAAATATTTGAACAAGGGAGCTTGCTCCCTTGACGTGATACGAAAGATATACACAAGGGGGCTTGCCCCCTTGTTCAAACAAAGGTTATCACCTCAACCATAAAGGTTGATGCTGCAAGAAATTGAGAACTGTTCTAGTTAATCGGATTCCCGCTGGAGTTTACCCCAGCCAGAGCGGGGCGGGAATGACATTCTCCCTCCCACCCACTCCCCCATTTTTATAAATCTTTCGAACTCATTTTTTACTATCTTTATAGATAACAATGTCAAATTTCCTTATATACAAATCTTCCGCCGGTTCCGGCAAAACTTACACGCTTGTAAAAGAATATCTTAAGATCGTACTAAATAATCCTTCTGATTTCAGGCATACTCTTGCTGTAACATTTACGAACAAAGCTGCTGATGAGATGAAAAGCAGGATAGTGGAGAAGCTTTTAGGACTCGCTGAAGGAAGAGAAAAGCAGTTCGAAGAAGAACTAAAATCAGAAGGAGTGAACGCCAATATCCCGGAACGTGCGAGGCAAGTGCTGAACAATATTCTGCACAGGTATTCTTACTTTTCCGTGATGACGATAGACAGCTTTTTCCATAGTGTGATAAGGTCTTTTGCACGCGAACTGCGGCTTCACATCGGTTACAACCTCGAGATGGACCCGGATAAAGTGATGAACAAGATCGTAGATGAATTGCTCGATGAATCGGGTATAAATCAAGAGCTCACTGCATATCTTGAAGATTACATCTACAGCAGAATGGATGATGAGAAAGGGTGGACTGTAGACACTCAGGTAAAAAAGATAGGAAAAGAGATATTCCGCGAGCGATACTGGGAAAGAAAGAATGCGCTGCATGATGATATAATTGACAGCAGGGCTAAGATGAAGGACTTTATCTCACTTATTTTCAGTATGGTACGCACCTTTGAATCTGAAATGGCGGAACACAGCAATGGGGTGCGAAAAATACTGAAAGAGAACGATCTTGCGATTGAGGACTTTCCGGGAGGCAGCAGAGGATTTATGAATTACCTTGTGAACAGTATTGTGAATAAAAGATATGAACCGAAGAAATTTGTATTTGAAGCTTTAGAAGACCCCGGCAAGTGGATAAAAAAAGGAGCAAAGAAGAAAATCCCAGCCGGGATCATTTCCGCTCTGAAGGAATATCTGTCACA
>Ga0187878_1003047_pt1 | contig 14236 bp, 10 predicted proteins | sample June2016WEW_17_1_FD_132979 | JGI IMG/M metagenome (GOLD analysis project Ga0187878, IMG submission 132979) | Peatland microbial communities from SPRUCE experiment site at the Marcell Experimental Forest, Minnesota, USA - June2016WEW_17_150 | ecosystem: Environmental > Terrestrial > Soil >...
TCTTCACCAAGCGGGAGACCCAAAATGACACCACAGCAAAGGCCTGATGTGTCAACACCTATCCGGTACTGGACACTCTAGATGTCGGCATTGGGCCAAGACCTCTGTGCCTCCGCTCTTCCTCCAAACAATGCTTAGCCCCGATTCTGCACGCTACACGGCTTGGCCAGATACGAAGCCTCTCGTCCTGCGAGTATCCGCCTGTTGATTTGGCGGGCCAAGCCCTTTGGCAACTTTGGCGCGCGTGAAGACGATCAGGGCCTTGCTATGGGATAGGGGCCCGGGAAGGAGAGGTGGAGAGCCGTGCTCAGAAAACATTGGAAATCTGCCGAGCCCGATGATCTGCGGTTCATGCGAAAACCTCCTCTCTGAGGAGGATTTTCGCGATGATTCCTGCATTCCAGGCAAGGGAACCATAACCCGGAGAGCTGCGGTTATGTGGCGAACCCGATGAAGCGTCGTTGATGCGAGGTTCCCCTCAAGGCAGAGGTTTTCCGAACCGCAGTTCATCGGGCCAAACAAAAACCGCAGCCTGGAGAGCTACGGTTCTAGACCAGGTAGCGGGGGCTGGACTCGAACCAGCGACCTCCGGGTTATGAGCCCCAACCTGGGGGAGGGGACCTCAAACAGGATTTCCAAGCGTTTGAGGGTGCCATCCGTGGTTCAGTATCCTCGAGCCCAACGAGGTTGATCCGTAGGTATGAGCCCAAGAGTACCTCTTGATGGGCGCGTTTGTCAATGCACCGAGATTGATTCTGCTCTTTCCACGTCCCCAAGGAGCTTCGGGGATTTGACGACAATAAATCGAGTGTCAACCGATCCAGGGCATCCAGTTCTGTACGAGGCGGAGCCAATGTGTCAGTTGCCGCACAGACGGACGAACTCGACAACCCCAAGCGGACCGCCAAGTACTAGCTATTCCCGCGGTACGAGCGCCCACCGAACAGTAAAGGGCCAAATGCCTTTCCCCTTTCAAGGTGACTTCTTCTGCTCCCCAAATCGGTCGTAGCAGCCCTCTGTCAGGTCCGCTTTCTGGCTCATCAGAATATTCTTCTGTATCTTTTCGCTCGCGCTCTTCGGAAACTCCTTCACGTATTCGATATAGCGTGGCACTTTGAACTTGGCAATCCTCTCCAGGCAGAAGGCAACGATCTCCTCCGGCGGCACCTTTTCTGGGGTTTCTCCAGCCGCCAGCAGGATGTAGGCCTTCACTTCTTCACCCCGGACAGCATCCGGCACCGGCACCACAGCGGCTTCACCGATCTTGGGGTGGCTCATCAACAACTGCTCCAGCTCCGTGGCGGAGATGTTGTCGCCCAGCCGCCGGATCATGTCTTTCTTGCGGCTTACGAAATAGTAGTAGCCGTTCTCGTCCTGGCGGAAGAGGTCGCCCGTGCGGAAGTAATCGCCGAGAAAGGCCTTGGCGCTATCTTGGGGTTTCTTGTAGTAGCCTTTGAAGATCCCCTGCCCCCTGACCAGCAGTTCTCCCATCTTCCCCCGGGGCACATCCTTTCCACTCTCGTCGACGATCCTAAGCTCACGGAAGTCCGGCGGCTTGCCGACGGATCCGGATCCCACCATATGCGTGTCCTCCCAGGGCACCTGGGTGCCGACCCCGATTTCGGTCATCCCGTATACCTCGCGCGCGGTCAGGTGGAAACGGTCCTCGAACTCCTTGTGCAGGGCGGGGGGGAAGGCGCTCAACAGGGCGTATTTCAAATGCAGGTTTTTCTCCTCGATCATGCCGGCCAGATAGAGCATTTCGGGAAAAGCCCACGAGGTCGTGATCGGGTACTGCTGGACACACCGCGCCAGATTCTCCGGGGAGATCTTGTCGACCAGCACAATGCCGCAGCCCGAATAGAGAGCCATCAGCAGCTCCCATTGAGGGTCCATGTAATAGAAGGGACTCAAGGTAAGGAATACATCCTCTTTCGTCATCATCTGCGCGGCAAATTTGCCCAACACAAGCCAGTATTCATGTGTCGTGATCGCCGCTTTGGGGAAGCCGGTGGTCCCGGAGGTGTACTGCAGGTTCATGAGATCATCCAGCGCTGGACCCGGGGCGCTCAGCTCGGTCGGCATCTTCCCCGCCGATTCTCGGAGATCCATCTCGGCCGCACCTTCCCCCGGGCCCACCCGGAACACTTTCCGGATTCTGTGGTTCTCAGGCGGAACCTTGTGGAAGATCGGCAGGTAGTCGCTGTGGATCACCAAAGCCGTGGAATCCGAATCACTGAGGATGTATCCCAGGTCCCTGACCTGATATCGGTTGTTGACCGGCACCATCACCGCCCCCAGCTTGGCCAAGGCCAGCCAGGTGAGCGGGAACTCCGAACAGTTGGGGAGCATCACGCTCACGTGGCTGCCGCGCTCGATTCCTGCCTGCTTCAGCGCGTTGGCAAACTGGTTGACCCGGGCGTTCAATTCCGCGAAGCTGTAGGCCACGCCCTCCTGGTCGACGGTGAGGAACTTTCGGGCGCCAAGTCGGGCTGCGGCGGCCTCCACCACGGTGCCGATATTCGCTTCCAGTTCCATCCTTGCCATGTCTCACCCCTCCCGGTTCGGCTACTACAAGGCCATTCGACAGGCCATCTCGTTTCGACCTATCCTGCCCGTTATCCCGCATCGAAGAGCCGCAGGGCATTCTGATACAGCCATTTCTCCTTGACGGCCTCCTTCAGCGGCAGCGCCCTCATTTCCTCGACAATCTGGAGGATCGGAAGACCCAAGTCTCCCGCGCCCGAGGCGAAGACGATCTGGTCTTGCAGCAGGGTATTGCCAAACTGCATCAACATCTCCCACCCGGAGCCGGGGGTCGCCAGGTGTTTCGGGCGGTGCGAACTGGTGTCGATGAATACATTCCGGTGCCGGCGTGCGACCCCGACCAATTCCGGGACCCAGGGCCAGCCGCCGCAGTCGGCCACGATCTTGAGTTCAGGGAAAGCCATGGCCACCGCATCCACATGCTTCGGGTGGGCGATGTCCATGGGCAGTTCCGTGTTGTAGTTCATCGCCGTGTAGATGAACACCGGGATGTTCAATTCCACCGCCTTGGCGTAGAGCGGATAGAAGCGCGCGTCGTCCGCCCTGATCTTCCAGTCGAACGGCGAGGCGTAGAACGCCACCATCCCGAGCGTGCGCACTGCTCGCTCGAGTTCCCGTACGGCCTTCGCCCCGTCGAAGGGGTCGATGAGCGCCATCCCCTTGAATCGCTCCGGCCAGCGCCGCACGAAGGCTGCCGTCTTGTCGAGGTCGTCCGTGTCCACCAGCCCCCACTCGATCCCCGCCTCATCGAGCTCATGGACGAACGCCTCCGGCGAGACCGTGAGCATCTGCGCCACCGAATCGAGAAAGGCGAGAAACTCCGCCTCGGTCAGTTCCTGCCGTTTGGCGTCGATCTCTTCCAGGGTTGTCCCGAGCGCGGCGGCCCAGCGCGGTCCAAAGATGCGCCGGTAGTTCGCGAACCCCCGCGCTTCCTTCTCAAGGAAGATTCTTCTGATCTTTTTTGCTATTTCCTCTGTCGAGGCCGGCGGCTCAAGTCCCAGGTCAATCACCTTGCCCACGATGCCCTCCCCTTCACAGTGGCCCAACCCCGAACCCGATGTACAGCCATAGGAAAGCGCCCATCACGAGGATCCAGAACAGGGAGAAAAGCCAGTCGACCCCGGTCATCTTCAGCTCGTGGTGCAACGTAAACCGGCTGGTCCCGTAGGCTCTGGATTCAACCGCCCGGGTGGTGTCATCCGACAGGCGCACGGTCTCGGTCAGGACCGGAATGGTGATCGGCAGGAACTGGCGGGCCATGTTCAGCGGGTTGCCAAAGGTCAGCTCCCAGCCGCGCAGTCTCTGGGCGGCGATCACGGTGGAGAGTTTCTTGAAAATGTGGGGGAAGAAGCGGTAAGCCACCATCACGATGAAGACCAGTTTCGAAGGCAGGTGCGCCTTGCTGAGCAGGTACACGAGGTCGTTCGGCCGCGTGCTGTACACAAACACGGCGATCATCAGCACCAGAGTAATGCTGCGCAACGTCTGCCCGGCCGTGTACATCAGCCCCCCGATGGTGACCGCCATAGGTCCCAGAAAGAAACGCCCTCCGGCAATCTGCCACAGGCTTACGCCCACCAGGTCCGGGTAGCGGGTGAATACCCCGGGGCGGGCCAGCCAAAGGCTAGTGATGAAGTACCCAACCAGTCCCAGCAGCAAGACGTAGCCGAACGGCTTCGACCAGCTTCGCCAAGGCAGTTTCCCCAATAGGAAGAATGGCAGGTTGACCAGGAACAAGACGAGCAGCGGCAGCGGATCAAAATAGATCGAGAGGACCAGGCCCATGGCAATCACCCACACCGCCTTGGCCGCGGGATGCAGCCGGTGGAGCAGCGTGCTCCGTTGGGTGTAGACGAAGAGAGCCATCGGTGTTACATCGCTCCTGCAATCAGGTCCGCCAGGTCGGCGGGCGTGCGCAGAGGGGGCAAACGGCTCCACCCCAGCAAGCTTGCCAGACTGTAGATGTCGGGCTGCGAGAGTGAGGCTTGTTCGAGAATCGGAAGCTCTGAGAAAACCTTCGCCGGCCTGCCGTCGGTCAGGACGTTTCCCGCGTGCATTACCACGACCCGCCGTGCGAACTGCGCCACCAAGTCCATCTCATGCGTGATGAAAATGACCGTCGTCCCGGAATCGGACAGCTCCTCCAGTACCCGCATAATCTCCAGTGACTCGAGGCGGTCGAGCCCGGTCGTCGGCTCATCCACCACAAGGACCGCGGGCTGCATGGCGACAATCGAGGCGATCGCCGTCTTGGTCCTCAGGCCGCGTCGCAGGCTCTTGGGCGGCATGTCAACGTAAGCCTGGAGGTCAAAGCGGGCCAGGACCCACTCCACGCGGCGCTTGCGCTCCTCCTCGCCTATTCCCAGTTTCTTCAGGCCGTATTCGATCTCTTCCCGCACGGACTCCTGAAAAAGCTGGTCGTCAGGGTTCTGAAAAATGTAGTTCACGTGCCGTATCAGCTCGCGCAGCGGCGTGGTCCGGACGTCAAGCCCGTCCACAAACACCTGCCCCTCCCGGTTGGTTGGCTGCAGGAGCCCGACCAGATGGTGATCCAGGGTGGACTTGCCCGATCCATTCTGCCCGACGATCGCGGTCATCTCCCCCCGCTGGAATTGGACGCTCACCGATCTCAGTGCGGTAACCTCCTCTCCGTAGCAGTGCTCGAGGCGCTGCACATTGACGATCGGGTCTTCCACTTGATGGGTCGGGGCCACTGCGGTCTCTGCCGAGGGGCCGTTTGGGTGGAGTTTGGGCCGGAGCGCCTCGGCCGCCTTCTGGACAGTAAAAGGGAGCGCATCCTCCCACAAGCCGCGTTGGCGCAGTTCCCAAAACACCTCCACCATCGGCGGCAACTTGACGCCCACCTGCAGCATGGTCTTCACATCGCCGAAGACCTGCTCCGGCTTGCCGTCCTTGATCATCCGCCCTTCATCAATGAGCAGCACCCTGTCCGCGAGCTCGATCACCAGTTCCGGATTTTGTTCAACCACCAGGATGGTGGATTTGGTTTCCGCGGCCAGTGACTTGAGGATGGAAATGATGCGGGCGCGCCCAACCGGATCAAGCATCGAGGTGGGTTCATCCAGGGCGAGGATACCGGGTCGCATCGCCAGCGTTCCCGCCATCGCCAGGCTCTGCATCTCTCCGCCGGAGAGTGTGAAAGGATTGCGCTCCTCGAAGCCGCGCAGCCGCGTGGATTGCAGCGCCTGGGAGACGTTGGAGCGAATCTCCTCCGGTCTCAAGCCCAGATTGGATGGCCCAAACGCCACATCGTCCTCCACGGTCAGAGACACGATCTGTGTGTCCGGGTCTTCGAACACCATGCCCACATCGCGGGAGAGCTCCGCCACGCTGGCGCTCTTTGTGCTTCTTCCCTTGATCAGCACCTCGCCCAGCAGGTTTCCGGGGATCTGGTGCGGGATCAACCCGTTGAGCAGCTGCAAGAAGGTCGACTTGCCTGCGCCGGTGGGTCCGGTGATGACGACGAATTGGCCGGCAGGGATGTGCAAAGAAACATCCTCCAGTGCCGGCCTATCCGACTGCCAGTAGGTAAAAGTAACGTTGCGGAGATCAACAGTCAAGATTCGCTGCCGTCTCTAGGTTTTACCCGCCTGGGGTTTTGAGGCCCTTCCCCAGCGGGTGCGGTTCATTGCCTCCACGGCGCCGACAGCGATTAAGGTGATCACCGCCAGGACGATCAGGCCGCCAATCAGGTATTGAAAGGCGTAGGGGAGTACAACGGCTGCGCCCAGGTAGCCAACGGACTCACTCACGATCAGCACATACCAGACGACGAATAGGCCAACGAGCATGAGGCCGTATCGCTGGCTCCGCTTCCCGGCAGACGGCACGTCGCGAATCCATTGGAAGTAGACAATGCTGGACAACGCCACCACAGCCGCATCCGAACTCATCCAAAGCGGCATGGTCAGGAGTGGGTCAGAGTAGCCCCCCACGATCAGCGTGCTCAGCATGTAGCCGATCCACCCACCGAGCAGCCCTTCCGGCAGCCCGAAGTACATGGCCGCGAACACCGGAGGCACGGTGCGGATGGACCAGCCGAGCATGGGGATCTTGACGAAAGCGAAGACGATCGTGGCCGCCGCGATCAGCGCGATCCGCACAATGCGTTGGTTGGAGAAGATCTCGATCTTCTGTCCCTCCTGATACCAAGGCAGCAGCCAGGTCTTGTTGTCCTTGAAGTAGGCCCACATCATGATGATCAGCCCGGCATAAAAGAGGTTGAAAACGTAATCCAGCACAATGCGCCCCGGCGCTCGCGGCACGCCTGAGTTCAGAGGAGTGAAAAGTCCAATGATGTACAGGGCCAGGCCGAGGATGGCCAGAGCCGCCCCCGCCTGCATCAAACGAGAAGTTCGCATCAGGGTCGAGAATCGTTTGAACATACCGCATCCTCCTCTTGGTGTGGACCTTTGACTTGCTGGTGGGAATCGCTCATCAAAGGATACATCAGGCCCAGACAGGAAGCAATTCCGCAGGAGGCGGAGACAGCGGAATGACCTTGCGAGAGGCCAGCAATCAGATCGTTGCTATCTCTAAGGTCCTATTACTTCTGCCTGGCAAGACTCGGTTTCGCCTGGCATATGTTCCAAGACCTCGAGGTCTCTGCTTTCGCCATTCGTGGGAGCACAATGCAATATGCGCCGTTTGATGAGACGCTCGAGTGGTGCGTCGTGCGACACACATTCCCAGAAGGCGGCTGTTTGCCCGCATCATCCATCTCGAGAGCCTGGGTCGGCCACATGCGGCGAAAGGTCCCCCATCGGGGGTTGCCATCAGCTTCTCGCTTTGGCACCTGTTGTTCTGGATCTCGAAGTCGCATTGGCAATCCGCATCCTTCCCATCTGAAATGCTGCCGTGGCAAGCGAACCATGGATTGGGGTCCCTTTCCGGACGAATTTGACACGAACACTCAGGCAACCCTGACCCAGTCGTGTCTCGAATAGGATCCGGAAGTCCTCCAGAAGTTCATGGTTACAAGATGATTGGAATGCGAGGCGGAATGTTGGCCGGCGGTCTGATCTTGCTACCTCCATGGCCGGACGCTGAAGCACTACGAGGTAGACCTGCGAAGGACCTCCATCACCTTGTCCTTAGAATTCCACAGGCGGGCTGCCAGTCCGAGCCCCTCTTGATCCGCCCGGATGGTTTGCAGCAAGTACTTCTTGTTCACGACGTGCACTCTGCGGATTGGCTTGGCACGAGGGACAAAGGCCTTCGTGAATACCAGTATCGGAGTAACCCAGGGGTTCAGTCCAATAATCTTGGCTAATTCATCCCGAAGCCAATACGTGTTCCTAAGGGATTGAGCAAAGAAGTCCTTCTCCGGTGGTTTCAGGTTAATCAGGAGACGGTCGCCGTCGAATTCAATTCTCCCCCGGTGGGACTTGGTTTCAATCAGGAAAGGACCGCTCCGCTTGCCAAACACGACATGATCGATGTTGCCATAGGGGGAGCTGACATCATTCAGAACGAGGTAGTCTTCACCGAGCTCGGCGAGGAGACGCCCCACTTCTTCCTCCGCCTCTGCCCCGCGTATGGCACGCCGTTCTGCCCTCAGTGTCCATCCGATGCGTCTATCCGCCAGGTCAGGTACAACCCTCAGAATGACCAAGAGGACAAGCATCGCTACGCCGCCAAGCCCAATTGCGGATGCGTTTTGGAGAAGGACGCCCGCGGCGAGAATAATCACTAACGCGACTATCCCAATAGTGAGAGCCCACCAATATCTCCTTTGTGCCATCCTGCGGGTCGACCGGCCTGCAGTTCCCCTAGTCTGCGTCATCGATCTTGATCCTCCTCGCCCTCAACCTCAACCTGCTTATGTGGGACATGCGGGTCTTGCGGCCTGCGGCTCTCGCCCTCCTCTGCGGACACGGTTGGCTCCTTTGGCTTGCCATTTGCCGTGGCAGAACCGAGGCTCAGCGATTCTTCTCGATTGTATGAGGCGAAGACTTGGTATTGTAGAAATGCAAGTGACGCAATGATTTCACCATACTGCCTAAGTTCGATCGGGAGCCCGCTCAAGGATTGTCTGCAGTGGCCGAAAACCCCATCGGAAGATGCCCGTCATGGAACAACCCAATGAAGAGCCATGGGCACGAGCTCGGTGACCATAGTTGGGGTAGAGTGCGCCCCCAGCACTGGAACCCGGGACCAGCTGGCCACAAGCCCATGTGGGGCGAACTGGAAGGACGCGCCAGAATCGCAGGAGGATATGGCTGAAATCGCGTGATCGGGGCTGGTGTGGATGAACAAAGAGCCGAGGCTAGATTGGCCTCGGTTTGTCGGTTTTGTGACAGGCGCCGGACTCGCATGCCCCAGACGCAGGCCGGGGGGAACGAGAGACCTCCGGGCTGCCGGCCGGACGATGCACGGTTGTGCGAGGAATCGAAGATCGGAGGTTCAACGAGCCCGACGAGCTATGTTGGGCGCCCGCAAAACGACCCCGTCCGGTTAGGACACGAACCAGCGACCGCATGGTCGTAAGCCCTACGAGCTGCCATGCGTCTAGCATCCCTTGAATCTGTTGTAATTTGGCTGGGCGTCTCGTTACTAGAACTGGATACTCAAAGACACAACCGAGGCTCAAGGGGCCTCGGTTGGCTGCTTAGGTAGCGGGGGCTGGACTCGAACCAGCGACCTCCGGGTTATGAGACCCAATGCTGGGGAGGGGGCCTCAAACGGTAAATCCAGCGGTTTGAGGGCGCCACCCGTGGTTCAGTATCCTCGAGCCCAACGAGGTTGATCCGTAAGTGTTAGCCCAAGAGTACCTCTTGTGGACTGTCTGTGTCAACAGGCCGCATTCGCTCAGGCCCGAATCGATTGAACAACCCCAAAGCAAAACCAAGATTGCATCTTCGGGAAGGGTTCAATTTTCCATCGCTGTTGACGCTTTCTGACTCCCCACGGTGTTGCCTCTGCGAGGCTTGGCGCGTAATAGTTCATCAAAGGTTTCGTGGTTTGCATCAAACGGCTCGGCAATTGGAAATCTGCCATGAGTTTTGGTATACTCTGCAGTTAGGAAACCTTGTCACAAACGCATAAGGCCATTCGGACCTTCTTCCGATCCCGGTGGAGGCTGTCACTCTATGTGGCCGCCTCCTTTTGGTTTCCCTGTGCGGCCGATAGGGTCGGCGGAGCTCCCGATCACAGGGGGTGGTTCGTTCTCGACGCCCAAGCACTCTATTATCCGTTCTGGTTTTTCATATTGTGCTCAGTGATTTTCGTTGAGGGCGCAGCCTGAGAAAGGGGTGCGTCGCCAGGCCCAATTCGTCGATGTCCCGACCCTCTACGGTTCTCGTGTACCTGAGGGGACCATGGGAGGACTGCACTAGGCGCGGAATGGCATAACGGTGCTAAGCGGCCCCGGGTGTGATTTCCAGATCTCACGGGGTGACGCAGTGCTGAATACCGGCGACAGGTAGCCGTACTTTGGGAGGGCAATTGCCTTCAGGAGGTTCGTACCCTGTTCGCCAAGCCGTCGGCTCTGGGATCCAAGCCATAAGATCTGGAACTGGGATTCTGATGGTGTGTTGCCCCAATGGAAGCCACATCGGTGGAAATCGCGGGAGACTTGAGGGGTCTTAGCCTCAGCCCATGGAAAAGGAGAAACGACCCATGCAGGTCAAGGATTGCATGAAAGGAAATGTTGTTTCCGTCCCGTCCAGTGCGACGATCGCCAGCGCCGCCGGGATCATCCTGCGGAACCGCGTTGGGGTGCTGCCGGTGCTCGATGAACATGGGAAGCCAGTCGGGATACTTCAGTTGAGTGATTTGCTCTCGCTGGCGTTGCCGGATTTCCTGAACCTGGTGGCGGATGTGGATTTTGTCCACGACTTCGGGGCGGTGGAGACGAGTCGGCCATTGCCTGAGGTGCTTGCTCGCCGAGTGACGGAGCTGATGCAGCCTACGATCACCGTGGAGGGGGATTCCGGTCTCCTTCGGGCCTACGCGCTCATGATCCAGCACAATGTGTTGGATGTGCCGGTGGTGAATGCGCGTGAGGAATTGGTCGGGATCGCCTCCCGCGTCGACATCGGAACGGCCATTCTTTCCAGCTGGTCACCGGAGGCGAAGAAACCATGAGCCTCGCCATCGGACTTGCCAGCCTGATTTTCGTCCTCAGCTTGTGGCTAATCTTCTCCGAGAAGCTCAACCGATCAATCACCGCCACCGCCGGTGCCGTGCTGATGGTCGTTTTGGGAAAACTGCTGGGCTTTTATACCGAAGCGCAGGCCCTTGCGGCGGTCGATTTCAATACGATAGGACTGCTGCTGGGGATGATGCTTCTGGTCGCTCTGCTGGAACCGAGCGGCGTCTTCCAGTACCTTGCGGTTTGGGCCGGTCGCGTGTCGCGCGGACGGCCGGCGTGGTTGCTAATCATGTTGGGCTCCATTACAGCCGCGCTCTCGATGTTTCTGAACAATGTCACTACGGCGGTGCTCGTTGCGCCGGTGACTATACTCATCTGCGAAATTCTCGGGATTAGTGCAGTCCCGTATCTGGTCGCAGAGGCTGTGCTCTCGAACATCGGCGGCGTAGCCACCCTGGTAGGGGATCCGCCCAACATCCTGGTTGCCTCCGCTTCCGGGATCACCTTCAACGATTTCCTGACGCGTGCCTTGCCTGTCGTGGTGGTCGTCTGGATAAGTTCGCTTCTGCTCCTGCGATTCCTCTTCCGAAGGCAGTTGTCGGTCCGACCAGCCAATCCAGATGCACTGCTCCGATTGAACCCCGCGGAAACGATAACCGATCGCGCCACAGCATGGCGTGTGCTGTTGGTTTTGGGAGTGGCCATCATGCTTTTCTTCGCTCATCACATCATCCAAGTGAGCCCCGCTTTCATTTCCATAGGCGCGGCCGCCGCCGCTCTGGTTTGGGTTCGCCCAAATTTCGACGATACCGTTCAAAGGGTGGATTGGGGTGTGCTGATTTTCTTCACGGCCCTGTTTGTGATGGTGGGAGGATTGGAGGCCGCCGGCGTCCTTGCAGCCATTGTCCGACTGATCGAAGGCGTCGGGGCGATACCAGCGGTGATGTTCGGTGTCCTCCTGATCTGGGTAGCCGCGGGCCTTTCTGCGGTGATCGATAATGTTCCCATTACCATCGCCCTAATTCCGGTCATCCTGGGATTAGGCGCAGACGGAATGCAAGTAGGGCCGCTGTGGTGGGCGCTGGTTTTCGGCGCCGGTTTCGGCGGTAACGGGACCATCATCGGCTCGTCTGCAAACATCGTTATCGCCAATCTTTCCAAGAAAACGCACACTCCTATCACGGCCGAACTGTGGAATCGGAGCGGTTTGCCTGTCATGCTGGTATCTTGTGCGCTCACGTCCGTGCTGTATGTTCTATTGTTCCCATTGTTAACTCATTGAGTGGTCTGAATATGTTCGGGAACCCTGTTCGAAACAGGGAGGAATGAAAGGCTGCAAGACAGATTGTCGTGGTCGGTGGATGGGATACTTCCGACTGGTCGGCACGCTGAGCGCGCTTTGCGAATGGGATGAGTGGCTTCACGGACGACTAACACAACTCTTCTGGAAACGATGGAAACGAGGAGCGATACGCTGGCAGGAGTTGATATCGCCAGGTTTCCCTCGCAATCTCGCCGCCTTGGGTGCCACAGGCAAGAGTCCGTGGCACAAGCGGACACACCTATGGTTCACATGGTCCTGGGCAATGCCTCCTGGCAGGCACAAGGTTTGTGCACACTCACCGCTTTCTACCACCGACTGGATGTTCCCCAACGAACCGCCGGATGCGGACCCGCATGTCCGGTGGTGTGAGCCACGGGTGGTCAGGCCAGGGAGGGGGAGTGGGCAACCCGCACCCCCTACTCGATTGAGGTAGAGAGGGCTGGACATGCCTGCCTTGCCGCAGCCTGAGCCCCGGATCGGCAGGCCGGGGGGCCTTGCGGAACCAGCGACCTCCGGGCTACCGGCCCGACGATCCGAGGTCGACATGGAATCTGACCCCCAATGATTAGGAGAGGGACCAACGATCGGGCGGTTACGAGCCCTACGAGCTGCCAAACCACGTATACACAATGAATCTGGGGAATTTCGCTGGTGTTTGACTGTCGACAATCCCGTTGGATGAATCAAAACCGAGGCTCAAATGCCTCGGTTTTGCATTGAGGTAGCGGGGGCTGGACTCGAACCAGCGACCTTCGGGTTATGAGACTTCGTCCACAGGTGCCAGCCTCAGCACCCTTTTTCGGGCCGCCGAGCCTGCCTACTGACCTCTGGTTCAACCGTGCCTGGTTAATCGCGATCGCGAATTGATCGAGAGGATATCCCCTTGATGCGCCGATGTCAACGTCGGCTTGTTGGGCACCGAGATTGATTGAATCACGAAGGCTGCGCACAGATCCCTAGAAAGGCGGCCAGAATCCATAAAAGGTGCATTATGCACGTCCATTCTCCTGGCCCGTTTTCGGACGGATGGTGTTTTTGGCTAGGACAGACGAGACGCAACCAGAATTTCGAGCGAGTGGAGCCGCTTAAGTGGAGTCAAGCGAAACGTCCGCTTCACGCGGTGTTAGGCGCATTTTCGGTGAAATCCTATTTTCTACCGCTGATTATTCCTACTTTCCTCAAAATCTTGGGGTGCCTCAGCGGGATTGGCACGGGGATCATGGTGTGAAGCGGTTTGTACTCAACATGAGAGAGCCGAAGATTCCTTAGATAGTCTTCGAATTCCGCAGGTTCCCCATAATACTTGGCCTCATAAAAATAATCGATGAAAGCAAAGGTTCCGCCAGACTTTACGACCCGAAGGGCTTCTTGCAGGACATCCCTTTTGTTGGCTACAGAACGAACCTCGTGGAAAGTGAGGTTGCTGATTGCTCCATCAAATGTGCTAGATGCAAAGTCGAGCGCAGCAGCATCGCCCTTTTGAAAATGCACTCGGTTACTCACCCTGGCTATTCTCGCGTTCTGATCACAGACGCCTTTTGAGTACTCCCAATCACTGCCCCAATAATCTACGCCAGTCACTTCTGCTTCGGCATTCTGCTGCGCAGCCTTTACTGCTAGCACTCCATTACCGGAGCCGATATCGAGGATTTTGCTGTTCCCATTTGCTCCCAGGTTCTGAATGATAAGATTGTAGATTTTTTCTTGAAACTTGCCGCCCACTTGAGAGAACATCACGTAAGCGTAAAGTGGAAACAGGAAGCTAATGAGAAGGATGATAAACAAGAATGTCGGGATGATGCGATAAGGACCTATAGGGAGGAAGATCATGAGGCCCGCGCCCAATGTGCATACTCCTAAGATTACCAATATTCTCCTTCGGATCCAATTTCCATAATTCAACTCTATTGCCATTTTCCTCCTTTGTGAGATTGCGCCTAACGGCAGGCGTTACCGGCAAGGGCGGGATTTGGCGGACAAAGCCACCAGACGCCGAATCCGCCGTTGGGGTAGCGGCTCAGGCTGTTTCCCAGTGCCAGCCGTCACTCCGTACCTCCCTGTCGAACGGTTTGGGTTACTGGCAGGTGGGTGGGCGTAGACTCTGGCCGGGAGCAGAAAAAAACCGATACAAGAAAAATGCCCGAAGAGTCGCACCGTACCCACCTGTCCAGTGCACGTTTTGTTAGGCGCTGTCACTTGGAATATTCGTTACGGTGTCACAGGCGGCAATGTGCTTTTGATGGATTCCA